>ORJL010125701.1_pt1 | contig 10862 bp, 5 predicted proteins | sample 1779941 | NCBI WGS metagenome assembly ORJL01 (sample SAMEA104232317, study PRJEB22302) | groundwater metagenome | biome: forest; feature: aquifer; material: groundwater | place: USA | collected 2011-08-07 | depth 5.8 m | reverse complement strand
GCGGCACCCTGCTCCTCGATGGCGGCGGCGATCGCCGCGGCGATGTCGGAAATCCGGCCGATGGTGCCGCTGATCTCCTTGATGGCGACCACCGAATCCTGGGTTGCCGCCTGCATTCCGGCGATCTGGGCAGAGATCTCGCTGGTGGCCTTGGCGGTCTGCGACGCCAGCGCCTTGACCTCTTGCGCGACCACCGCAAAACCGCGGCCGGCGTCGCCGGCGCGGGCCGCTTCGATGGTCGCGTTGAGCGCCAGGAGGTTGGTCTGCTCCGCGATCGTGGTGATCAATTTGGTGACGTCGCCGATACGGCTCGCAGCGAGCGACAGTTCGGCGATCCGCGCGTCGGTCTTTTGCGCCTGATCGACCGCCTCTTTGGCGATCCGGTTGGAATCCGCCACCTGACGTCCGATTTCATTGATGGAACCGGCCATTTCTTCCGTTGCCGACGCGACCGACTGCACGTTGGTGGAAGTCTCTTCCGAAGCCGACGCGACGACGGTTGAGAGCTGCTGGGTTGCCTCGCTGCTCTTGGTCAGGATGACGGCGGCATTTTCCAGCTCGCCCGATGCCGAGCCGACGTTCTCGATGATATTGCCGACCGCGGTCTCAAAACTCTCGGCCAGGCTGTGCAACTCGGTGCGGCGGGCCGCTGCCAGTTCGCGATTCTTCTCTTCGCGCTCGGCGGTCTCGCGTTCGGCCTTGGCGACGGCCTGCACCTTGAATTCCTCGATCGCATGGGCCATCTGGCCGACTTCGTCGCTGCGGTCGAGACCCGGCAACTGGACTTCGAAATTTCCGACCGCGAGTTCGCGCATCGCTTTCGACATCGCAACCACCGGTCGGGAAATATTCCGGCCGATGAAGAACGAAACGACGATGCCGGCGAAAGCCACGACCAGGAGCACGGCCATCAGCGTCAACTGCTGCTGCTCAAGCTTCATCCCGGCGCGGGCAATCTCACGATCCTTGCTGTCGCTGCTGCGCGTGATCAGATCGTCGGTCAGCTTCTCGATATCGGCGAAATTCCGTTCCGCGCCCTTGATGAACATCAGCGCCGATCCGGCATCGCCGTCGGCCATCTCGATCGCGTTTTTCGATTGCTTGAGATAGCCCGCAACGGCCGTTTTCAGTTTTTCCAGACTGTCCGATTTGGGTCCGCCCTGAGCGCTTTCGACCGCCTTCAAGGCCTCCGAAATCTTCGCGGCGGCACTGGAGGCTTCCTTGGCGATGGCGGCAACTTTTTTGGCATCGCTTTCATTGGCCGCGGTTGCCGCCAGCCGATACAGCTTGGCATGCGCCATCCAGGTCGTGGTGGTGAGCTCGTTGGCAAGTTCGGATTGCCGCACCGGGCCCGAGACAAGCGCATCGACTGCGGACTGGTTCGACCGCAGCGCCTGCAAGGCATAGGCGCCAACGCCTATCAGGACCAAAATCAGGAACGCCGGCGCGAGCTGAACTTTCCAGGACAGCCCGATATTTTTGATCCAGCCGAGCATATCAATCCTTCGATGCGACGATCACCGCGCAATATCGGTTGTTGCGCATCAGAGCTTGTAGACGCCCGCACACACAGCCGTGTTGTCGAGCTTCTCGCAGTACATCTGCTTCGGCTCGACCTTCTTGCTCACCGGGTTGACGAACTTGTAGTCCTGCCAGAATGACGGTTGCTTGGCGGCAAGCTCGACCCGCTCCTTGACATAGAGCTTGCCGTCGACGTCCTGCGCATCGCTCATATCCTTGCCGACGAACTTGGCGTTCGAGCCGTGGGCCAGCACCTTGCCGTCGAGCTGATAGACGACGACGTACAAATCGCGATCGATGAATTTGCCGGCCTTGTCGGTGAATTCGGTGTATGCCTTTTCGGCACCCTGCTCCTTGATGAAGGATACGGCCTTCTTGACCATCGCGACGGCATCATCCTTGCCCGCGCCATCGCCGGCAGCGGCGGCGCCTGCGAACATGAGCATAGCTGCAACACCGGAAACGAGCGACTTTGTTGACCAATTGTTCACGTTGTGGCTCCGGATCGGTTGATTGGGACGCGGTCGCACTACCGCACACGTCATGATTGTCACAAAAAGACAAACCATCCGTTAAAATGCGTATCCGTAAGGCATCAGGCGCCGCCCCTAGACGTGACGGCCTGCCGCATGTCCCGATGACCAGGCCCATTGGAAATTGAAGCCGCCAAGATGTCCGGTGACATCGACGACCTCGCCGATGAAATAAAGCCCGGGGATTGACCTGGATTCGAACGTTTTCGAGGAAAGCTCCGAGGTGTCGACGCCGCCCAGCGTCACCTCCGCGGTGCGGTAGCCCTCGGTCCCGTTCGGCCTGACCCGCCACTGCGTCACGTCAGCAGCCACCTTCGCCAGAACCTTGTCGGAGAAATCGGCCAGGCGTTCCGGACCCCCGGTCACGTCCGCGATCGTGCGCGCCAGCCGCTTCGGAACAAAGCCAGCCAGCGCGGTGGCCATTTCCTGCCTCGGATGATCGCTGCGTACCCTTTTCAGCCCGGCCAGAACATCTGTACCCGGCGCCACGTCGATGACGATGTCCTGGCCTTCACGCCAATAGGAAGAGATCTGCAGGATGGCCGGACCGCTCAACCCGCGATGGGTAAAGAGCAGGGCCTCGTCGAAATGCACCTTGCCGCAACTCACGACGGCGTCGACCGAAACCCCCGACAGATCCCCAAATCGCGCCAGCAACGCCGCATCGAACGTCAACGGCACCAGCGCCGGCCGCGGCGTCACGATCTTCAGACCAAACTGCTCCGCAATTTTGTATCCGAATCCGCTTGATCCCATTTTCGGAATGGAGGGAGCGCCGGTCGCAACCACCAAGGACCGGCCGCGAAACTCGCCCTGATCGGTCGTAACGACAAAGCCGTTTTCGCTTCCGGAGACCGCGGAGATACGCACCCCCAAACGCAGTTGCGCATGGGCCTTGCGGCATTCCTCCAGCAGCATGTCGATGATTTGCCGCGACGAGCCGTCGCAGAACAATTGCCCGCGCGTCTTCTCGTGCCAGGCAATGCCGTATTTCTCGACCAGCGCGACGAAATCGTGCTGCGTGTAGCCGCTCAGCGCCGAATGACAGAAGCGCGGATTTTCCGACAGAAAATTCGCGGGGCTGGTGTGCAGATTGGTGAAATTGCAGCGCCCGCCTCCGGAAATACGAATCTTCTCGCCCGGGTGCCGCGCCTGCTCAAGCACCAGCACCTGATGTCCGCGCTGGCCCGCGACGCCGGCGCACATCAGGCCCGCGGCCCCGGCGCCGAGGATAATGACGTCATGGCTTTTCAAGGACGCTTGCGATCCCTGCGTCATTCGACCAGCAGCACGTCGACCGCCACCGCGAGCTTCTGCTTGCGGGACCCCACGATGATGCCATCGACCGGCGAGACATCGGAAAAATCCCGTCCCACGGCGAGCACGATGTGATCGTTCTCGACGAGGATGTCATTGGTCGGGTCGAAGCCGATCCAGCCGAGCCCCTCGCCGCACCACAGCGAGACCCATGCGTGGGTCGCATCCGCTCCCTGCAGGCGCGGCTTGCCCGGCGGCGGGATGGTGCGCAGATAGCCGCTGACATAGGCCGCCGGCAGGCCGAGGCCGCGGAGCCCCGCGATCATGACATGCGCGAAATCCTGACAGACGCCGTGGCGTTTTTCGAACACTTCCTTGAGCGGCGTCGAGATCACGGTTGCCTTCGAGTCGTATTTGAATTCGGTGCGGATCCGGTGCATCAGGTCGACCGCACCGGTAAGAATTCCGGCACCTGGCGGAAAACTGAGCGACGCATAGGCCGTAACCGGCTGCTGGACCGGCACCAGCGGACTCGCAAAAATGTATCCGATCGGCGAGGCGGGGCCGAGACTGGTGGCCTCGAAGGCCACGTCGCGAACGCTCTCCCATGCCGGACTTTGCGCGGCGCGGCCGGGGGCCTGGCGGGAAACCGACACCCGCGACCTTGAATCGATGCGCAGGCTGCGGTGCGAGGTTTCGATCAGGATGTTCTCGGTATGGGTTCCGAAAAAGTCGTGCCGTATGGTGCGGTCCGCCGGCCGCGGCCTGATATCGACGGCGTGCGAGACCAGTTCCTGTCCGCCGCCGCTCCGCGGCTCCAGCCGCAGCGAGCACCGCGCGAAACTGACCGGACTTTCATAACTGTAGGTAGTGACGTGGCGGATGTCGTAGATCACGCGAGGCCCGTCAGCTTTTCAGGCCGGCTCGCATTGGGCCCGTGCGGAAAATAGTGCGATCCGATGGCATCGGCGAGGGTGAGCAGATCCTGCTCCAGCGCGAACAGCGTCTTGGTATCGAGGCTAGCGGCCTCGGCCGTCGTCAGCATCGCCTGCGGGGGGACGGCGAGCCGTTGCGGCCGCTCGATCAATCCTCCCTCTTTCAAGGTCGGCAGGCTGGCGATGTGATCGTTCAGCGCGGAAACCTGAAACGCAACCGACCGGGGATTATAGGGGTCGAGAACCACGAGGTCGCGCACCGGCGCCAGCAGCGGACCGACGAGGTAGCGCGAGCGATAGGTGATCTGGCAATCCACCAGGGTCAGCAGGATGTCGAGGTCCTCGTTGCCGGCTTCGTCATAGGCGAACTGGCGCGCGAAACGCGCGGTGTTGATGGCGCGCTCGGCGCGGCGGCCCATTTCGAGAAAGCGCCAGCCGGCGGCGCGGTTCATGTTTTCCTGCGCCAGCCCCGCAAAACTCGCGAGCTCCTGCAGCGTCAGCTCGGCGGCGCTGACGACACCGTCGTCATCGTCGACCTCTTCGGCGAGGCGCTCCGTCATCTCGGTAATGACCTGCCAGGCATCCGGCGACAGCCGTTCACGCAGGGATGTCGCGGTTCGCTGCGCCGAACGCACCAGCGACAGGGCGGAGCCGAATTTTTCTTCGCTCTGCAAGGCTTCGGCTGCGATCTTCGTGGACTGCGACCGCGCGGTCTGCGACGTCGCGCCCCATGTCACCAGCAGCCGCTGGATACGCTCGACCGACTGCAGCGCAGTCGACGCCCCCTTGCCGGGATCGCGCTGCGACGTCCCGAGCGCCCGTATCAGCCGCAGCGTCGCCTCGGCGCGCTCGAGATAGCGGCCGAGCCAGAACAGATTGTCGGCAGCCCGGCTCGGCACCACGCCGGCGATGCGCCGGATTCGCACCGTATCGACAGCCGGCAGCAGGGTGGCCGGCGAAACCGCCTTGTCGGAGACCACCCAGACATCCGCCGCCCGCGCGCCGTCGCCCATCGATACCGCGCGGGCGTCGGGCTGATCGGCGATCCGGCAAAAGCCGCCGGGCATGATGGTCCAGCCATCGGGCGTGGCGGTCGCGAACACCCGCAGCACGAACGGGCGCGGCGTGATGCGCCCCTGGTCCCACACCGGCGTGGTTGACAGCCGAACCAGCTCCTGGCCGACATAATCGATGCCGCGATCGTTGATCGCGGTCTTGAGCCGCTCCCGCTCGCTTCCCGACAATTCGCTGGCGAGCACAGGTCCTCTCCCGAAACCGGGCACGCCCCGGCCGTAGGCGCCCTCGATCGCCACCTCGTCGAGCCGCGACAGCACTTCCTCGCGCGCGGATTTCTGGCCGCACCACCAGGTCGCGATATGCGGCATCTTCAGATCTTCGCCGAAGAAACGCTGGCTCAGGCTGGGCAGGAAGCCCAACAGCGCCCGCGCCTCCATCACGCCCGAGCCCGGCATGTTGGCGACCACGACGCCGTTCTTCCTGACGACGTCGATCAGGCCGGGCACGCCGAGCTGCGAGGAGGCATCCAGTTCCAGCGGATCGAGCGAATTGGAGTCCACCCGACGCAGCAAGACGTCGAGCCGCTTCAGGCCGGCGACGGTGCGGATATGGATGCGGTCGCCGCTGACGGCGAGATCATCGCCCTCGACCAGCAGAAATCCGAGATAGCGCGCCAGCGTGGCGTGTTCGAAATAGGTTTCACTGAAGCTACCTGGTGTCAGCAATCCGATGCGCGGCTCGTCGCGGTCGGCGCTGGCGCGCAGATTGTCGCGGAACGCCTCGAAGAAGGGCGCCACGCGTTCGACGTTCATGGATTTGTAGAGCGAGGTAAAGGCGCGCGACAGCACCAGCCGGTTTTCCAGCGCGTAGCCTGCCCCCGACGGAGCCTGGGTCCGGTCGCCGAGCACCCACCAGCGCCCGTCGGGCCCGCGCCCGACATCCGCGGCATAGATACTGAGATATCGGCCGCCCGGTGGTTTGATGCCGCAAACCGAGCGCAGATATTCGGTGCTGCCGGCAATGGCGGCCGCGGGTATCGCGCCCTCGGCCACCAGGCGGCCCTCGCCGTAGAGGTCGCTCAGGACCAGTTCCAGCAATTGCGCGCGTTGCACGATGCCGGCGGTCAACTGCTGCCAATCGGCCTCGTCGATCAGCAGCGGCAGATGGCTCAATGGCCAAAGCCGGTCGGCGGTATCGCCGGGCGCGCGATAGGTCACGCCGGCTTCCCGCAAATGCCGGTCGGCGGATCCGAAACGCCGCTCGATATCACCCGGCGTCAGCTCGGCGAAGGCATCGAAGAACCGGGTCCAGACCGCACGCGGCGTACCGTCCTGCGCGACGTATTCATCGGGAATGCCCGGCAGGCGAGCATAGCCGCGGATCCACTGCGCCACGCGCCGATTGCCCGGACGGGCCTTGCTTCCCTGACTGCTTGCCCGACTGCTTTCCTGGCCGTCGTGTCCCGCCATCCCCGACTCTCCCGCCTAAAGCCCATTTCTCAATGCAGGAGCGGCGTCCTCAAGTCGAGAGTCAAAGGGAATTCAATTGTGCGTTCTTCGCGCGGCGGATCGATCTTGCCGGGGGTGTGGCCATGATCCTGAAACCGGGCCAGCCGCCGTGCCTCGGCCTCATAGGAATTGACCGGTTTGGTCTCGTAGCTGCGTCCGCCCGGGTGCGCCACATGATAAACGCAGCCGCCCAGCGACCGGCCGTTCCAGGTATCGATCAAATCGAACGTCAGCGGCGCGTGAACCGGGATGGTCGGGTGCAACCCCGACGCCGGCTGCCAGGCCTTGAAGCGGACGCCCGCGACCGCCTCGCCGGAGCGGCCGGTTTCGGTCATCGGCATCCGCCTGCCGTTGCAGGTGACGACGTGGCGGCCTTCGACAAAACCTGAAGCCTTGACCTGCAGCCGCTCCACCGACGAATCGACATAGCGGACGGTGCCGCCGGCCGACCCCTCTTCGCCGAGAACGTGCCAGGGCTCGAGCGCCTGACGCACCTCCAGCGCAACGCCGCCATGGTGGACCCGGCCGAATACGGGAAAGCGGAACTCGAGCTGTGCTGCGTACCAGTCCGGCGAAAAATCGTAGCCCGATTGTTTCAGCTCGGTGAGCACGTCCAGAAAATCTTCCCAGAGAAAATGCGGCAGCATGAAACGATCATGCAGCGTCGTGCCCCAGCGCACGAATTTGCCCTGCTGCGGCTCGCGCCAGAGCTTTGCGATCAGCGCCCGGATCAGCAATTGCTGCGCCAGCGACATGCGCGGATCGGGCGGCATTTCCAAGGCGCGGAATTCAACCAGCCCGAGCCGGCCGGTGGTGCCGTCGGGCGAATAGAGTTTGTCGATGCAGATTTCGGCGCGGTGGGTGTTGCCGGTGATATCGACCAGGATGTGCCGGAACAGGCGGTCGACCAGCCAGAGCGGCGCCTTGATACCAGGCGGCGGCACGTGGGAAAGCGCGATTTCCAGTTCATAAAGGCCGTCATGCCGGGCTTCGTCGATGCGCGGCGCCTGGCTGGTGGGCCCGATGAACATCCCCGAGAATAGATAAGACAGCGACGGATGCCGCTGCCAGTACAACACGAGGCTCTTCAGCAAATCGGGACGGCGCAGGAACGGCGAGTCCGCAGGCTTACTGCCGCCGACCACCACATGATTGCCGCCGCCGGTGCCGGTGTGACGGCCGTCGACGAGGTACTTGTTAGCGCCGAGCCGGGTCTGCGCGGCATCTTCGTAAAGCCCGACGGTGATATCGACGGCCTCGCGCCAGCTCGTCGCCGGCTGGATGTTGATTTCGATCACGCCGGGATCGGGCGTCACCTTGATCACCTCGACGCGCGGGTCGAACGGCGGCGGATAGCCCTCGACATGCACCTGCATCTGCATTTCTTCGGCGGTCGCCTCCACCGCCGTGACCAGTTCGAGATAATCCTCGAGCTTCTCCACCGGCGGCATGAAGGCGCAGAGAATACCGTCGCGGATCTCGATCGACATCGCGGTGCGCACGCCGCCGCCCCTGAGCTGCTGCTCGTGCACCTCCTGATGCGGCGCGCCTTCGGCCGGCGCCGCGGCGTCGTAAACCGGCAGGCCCTCGCGCGGTTCCAGCGGATCCTGCTCGACGATGTAGGGATACTCGTCGGCGGGAATATGCGGCAGCGAGGCGATCGGCAGCCGCAATCCCAGCGGGGAATCGCCCGGCGTCAGGAACAGATTGCCGCGGCGAAGTTTCCAGCGCTCGCTGCGCCAGCGTCCGGCGTCGGCATTCCAGCGCTGGATCGGCAGCACGAACCCCTTGGGAACGTTGAGCCCCTGATCGAATACCCGCGCCATGCGCGAGCGCTCTTCCGGATCGGACAGTTTGGAATCGCTGGGATCGACGTTCGGCGGCAACGCGGCTTCCTTCTGCAGCCAATGGCCCGGATCTTCGAACGCCGGCAGGATGAATTCGGAATCGACGCCGAGCTTTTTCGCCGTACCTTCCGCGAAACGCTCGGCGTCCTGAATCCTCGCGCGGTGCGGGCCTTCGATCGTCGCGATCAGATCGGAATTCTTCCAGATCGGCACGCCGTCCTTGCGCCAGTAAAGTCCGAACGCCCAGCGCGGCAGGCTTTCGCCGGGATACCATTTGCCCTGCCCGTAATGCAGCAGACCGCCCGGCGCGAAGCGCGTCCGCAGCTTGCGTATGAGATCGTCGGCGAGACCGCGCTTGGTCGGTCCGACCGCGGCGATATTCCATTCTGGCGATTCCAGGTCGTCGACCGATACGAAGGTCGGCTCGCCGCCCATCGTCAGGCGCACGTCTTGCGCCTTAAGATCGGCGTCGACCTGCTCGCCGAGCTTGTCGAGCCGTGCCCAGGAATCGTCGGAGAACGGCCGGGTAATCCGCGGCGCTTCGCGGATCCGCTTGACGCTCATCTCGAAGCCGAATTCGACGTTGGCAAATCCGACCGCGCCGCTGATCGGCGCCGCCGAGCGATAATGCGGCGTGGCGGCAACCGGAATGTGCCCCTCGCCGGTCAGCATGCCCGAGGTGACGTCGAATCCGATCCATCCCGCGCCGGGAAGATAGACCTCGGCCCAGGCGTGAAGGTCGGTAAAATCGTTCTCGACCTCGCGCGGTCCCTCGACCGGATCGATGTCGGGGCGCAACTGAATGAGGTAGCCCGAGACGAAACGGGCGGCGAGCCCGAGGTGCCGCAGGGTTTGAATCAACAGCCACGCTGAATCGCGGCACGATCCGGCGCCGGATTGCAGCGTCTGTTCCGGGGTCTGGATGCCCGGCTCCATGCGGATGATGTAGCGAATCTTCTTTTGCAATTGCGCGTTGAGGTCGACCAGAAAATTGACCGTGCTCGCCGCCTCGCGCGGAATTTCCGCCAGATATTTCGAAAACAGCGGACCGGGCTCGATGGTCGCGAGATACGGCGCGAGTTCGGTCTTGAGATCGGCGGTGTAGGTGAACGGAAAACTGTCGGCATAGGGCTCGACGAAGAAATCGAACGGATTGATCACGGTCATCTGCGCCGTGAAATCGACTTCGATCTTCAGCTCGCTGGCTTTCTCCGGGAAGACAAAGCGGGCCAGCCAGTTGCCTTGCGGGTCCTGCTGCCAGTTCACGAAATGATTTGAAGGCGTCACTTTAAGCGAATAGCTCAGGATCGGCGTGCGGGTATGCGGCGCCGGGCGCAGGCGAATGGTTTGCGGGCCGAGGTCGATCGGACGGTCATATTTGTAGTGCGTGACGTGATGTAGCGCGACGAAGATCGACACGGACGGAGTGCTCCAGCAGCTTTTTTAAGCAGAACACTGGTTCCGATATGGATCAAGCACTAACAACGGGCAGCGATTGCCTACGAGAGGTGCGGATTATACTCCTCGGTGCCGTCCCCGCGAACGCGGGGACCCATACCGCGTTGCTCTCGCGATCAAGGCAAGGTGGCTGACACCTTCTGCAATAACTAACGCCGGTAGCTATGGGTCCCTGCTCCCGTGCGCAATTGCGCACTAGGCAGGGACGACCAATTACATCGTCGCCCCGAGCACCCATGGCGCGAATTCGGCGCCGCCGAAATCAAAGCTCTCGCTCTTGGTGGGTTTGCCGGAAGCAGTCTTGAGCATGAGATCAAAGATGCGCTGGCCGCATTGCTGCACCGTCTCCTCGCCGTCGAGGATGGTGCCGCAATTGACGTCCATGTCATCTTCCATCCGCTTGAACATCGCCGAGTTGGTCGCAAGCTTGATCGACGGCGCGGGCTTGCAGCCGAACACGCTGCCGCGCCCGGTGGTGAAGCAGACGAGATTGGCGCCGCCGGCGACCTGCCCGGTCGCCGCGACCGGGTCGTAACCGGGCGTGTCCATGAAGACAAAACCCTTCTTGGTGATCTCTTCGGCGTAGTTCACCACGTCCACGAGATTGGTGCTGCCGGCCTTGGCCATCGCGCCGAGCGATTTTTCAAGAATCGTGGTGAGGCCGCCGGCCTTGTTGCCGGGGCTGGGATTGGCGTTCATCTCGGCGCCCTCGCGCTCGGGGTACTCCTCCCACCAGCGCATCAGCGCCACCACCTTTTCGCCGACCTCGCGGCCGACCCCGCGACG
>ORJL011677511.1_pt1 | contig 10864 bp, 6 predicted proteins | sample 1779941 | NCBI WGS metagenome assembly ORJL01 (sample SAMEA104232317, study PRJEB22302) | groundwater metagenome | biome: forest; feature: aquifer; material: groundwater | place: USA | collected 2011-08-07 | depth 5.8 m | reverse complement strand
TGCTGGGTGCGCTCTCCATCATTGCCTCGCTGCGCCGGCGGGACATCGAAGGCAAGGGCCAGACGGGGGATGTTTCCATGGTTCAAGCGGCGCTCATGCTGATGTACCAGTTCACCAGCGCCTGTCTGACCACGGGCCAGTCGCCGGAACGGCTGGGCAATCGGGGTTTCTCGGGAAGTCCGACGGCGGATACCTATGAATGCGCCGACGGATGGCTCGCCACGGCCGCGAACACGCCTTCCCAGTTCCGCGAATTTACCCGGGCCCTCGGCCTGGAAGCGCTGTGCGAAGACGCCCGCGGGCTGGATCTCGAGGCGTTCAACGCCGCCAACGGCGGTTTTGTGGTGGCGCGCGATTTCGATTACCTGAGACAGAAGTTTCGTGCCGCATTGCGCACCCGCAGTGCCGCCCAAATGGAAGCTGCGCTGAACGCGGTCGGCGTCCCGGCGGCACGCGTGCGCACGCTTGGGGAATTTCTCCTGGAAGCGCCGGGCCGCGTTACCCTGCCGGTGTTCGACCTCGGCAAGGCGAAGACCTCCGGTCTGGGATTCACGCTCCGCGAGAACGGCGGTCCGGTGCCCGGTGGAGCACCCGCCCTCGGTGCGGACAATGCCGTCTTCCTGCGCCATTCCAACTAGAGCGAACGGGCCGCACGGGCGAAGGCTGTCCGACGATTTGTGAATTGGCGCCTGGCGCCTTTGATCCCCTCCGCGCTATTCGACCCGGGCCGGAGACGCCGGAATGGAATAGACTTTCCCTGTTCTGGGCAGCGGTGAAGCGGTATCGCAATTCTTGCGGCCACGCGCCGCTTTTTCCACCAATCAACCGGGGAAGAGGATGAATCAGCCTCCAGGCGCTTCGACACCCGCTGTCGAATTCATTGACCTCAACGCACTCAAGGAATTCGCCACCGAGAAGCGCGTGCGCAAGGTGATTTCCAAAACCGGGCAACTGGTCTCGGAGATCGTCTGCTACGAGCCCGGGCAATCGACCGTGGCGCATCAGCACCCGCGCCAGGACGAGACGTTCTTCGTTATCGATGGCTGCGCCAACATGAATGTCGGCGGCGTCGAGTACGTCATGCCGGCCGGGTCCGTCCTGTCGGTCAAGAGCGGAACCTTGCACGACGTGCGCAATCTCGGCAGCGAGCGCACCGTGGTCGTGTTCGTCAAGGTGGACATCGCGGTCATTGAAGCCGCAACGCCCCGGACTGCGCCCAAGCCTGCGCCGTCCGCGGCAAAGAACCCGCCTTCTGCCTGACTTTGGCGACCGGCACCCCGGGCGGGCGGGGGCGCCGCCTGCCCGGCGCGCTGCAGTGGATCGTCCGTCGCCATGACGACGAACGGCACCCCGACGAATACTGCGGCCGTCCATCGCAAGTCAGCGATCGGCTTGCCCAGCATTTCAATTGCGGCTTTTCCATTTCGCGTTCTGCCAGGCCCGCTCCGGATTCGATGTCAGACTTCGTGACAGTCACGTTGGCGTGGCCGGTCGCTTCCGGCCGATTGTGCGCATACGGCTCGGAAAAGCTTGGGGTAGCGTCCGGGGAAACGGGGGAAGTCCGCCCTGAATGTCAGACGACCGCTTTCAGACGTGAAGGCGACGTTAGAGAATGATGCTCGGGCGTCGGCACTTCGGCCAATACTGCCATTGGGTCGAGGCAAGTCTCGCGGCCGGTATGAATTCGTTACCGGTCATAGACCAGAAACTCAGGCCGAACGGCAGCTTTCCATATCGGCGAATTCACACTCCCGACCCAAAGTGGAAGTAGAAGCGTTCGGAAAGCGGACGCTCAACGTTCGACGTGAGCTGGAGAAAGCGGCGGAACGCCATTGGTTCGCGGCTAGACACGGATTAGGTGGCGTCACGGCTTGGCCGCGAGCTTTCTTGCTTCGTGAATATCGATTCGCGCCCGGTGCCCATGCTTCTCCAGCATGTGCAGTAGGTTAGCTCCGCTCAGCAGGACGAGGGGTTTACCGCTGGCGAACGTGTAGGAATCCGGGCCGTAATCAGAAGTTGTAACAAGAACGCCCTTCGTTGCCCCCTCGTTGAGTACCGTGCCGTATAGGTCTCTTACGGCACCGACGCCGACGGTGTTGGTGTACCTCTTAGCTTGGATGACGATCTTTCCTCCGCGGATCGGATCGGGATCAAAGGCAATTGCGTCAACTCCACCGTCTCGGCTCGCCTGGGTCACTTTGACCTCGCCTCCAGTCGACGAGAACTCCTTCTCGAAGACCTCTCGAATGAGGTGCTCAAAGTCCTCCCAGTCCATGGCAGCGAGGTTCACGCTCTCGTCCAAGGTGTTGGCGACCTCGTACGCAGACACGAATCGGCCGTCGTCTCGACGTAGCGGCATGATTGGCGGGACAGGGGAAAGGCCGTGCAGCTTGGAACTACCGACGCCCTTGAGCGATTTGAAGCAGGCTCTGGGGTCGACCTGCGCGAGGTTAATAGCGACGAATTCATCGCGATTGGCGCGTAGAGATAGCACGCAAGCCGTAACCTGCTTTCCAGTGCTTCGATCTACCGATGTGACGATGCCATTGAAGACAACAGCCTGGAGCGCACCAACCGCGTCCGCCTCAAAGAGTTCGTGAACGGTTCGAAGAACGACTTGGTAGATCACTTCGTCATAGAGCTTCGCGGCGGCCGACTCGGAAAGGCTCTGTTCCTCGAAGTCGTCCCGGCTGGCAACGTACTTCACCATCTTGAGCGTTGGGAGGTCACTTGGTGCTGGCAAGACGTAGTCAACAATCAGCAGTTTCGCGGTTTGGTCGTAGTCCAAGTCGAACTCTTGCGGGAAACAGTCCGGGTATTGCGACGAGGAAAGGACTAGATCGCAGTATTCGACGATGGTTTCTGGGTCTGAGGCCAAATAGGTTGATCGCTTGCCGTCGACATCTTCATTTCGGGTGGCCTGCTCTGCAAGAAAGGCAGACTTTCGCTGCTCCCACGCGGATACGAGTGCGGCGTGTTCTTCCTTCCGGCGGTTGACGTCAGAGTCGTGTGCTTTCAATGCTCTTGCGTGATTTTGCTTGATTTCCTCAACCTGCTTCGACCACGCTTCATGGTCAGACTTGAATACGACGAGCTTCTCCGCTACGCGTTGTTTCCGACGGGAACTCATGAGCTTGTCAAGAAGGCCGAGCACCGGGAGGTACGCGGAGTCTGTAGCCTGAGGCTCGCGTGGTAGCGCCGGCAGCCGCGACTCAGGTAGCAGCTTCCCGAGCGCCGGCTTTGCCTCGGGGAATGTGCTGTGATCTTTCAGCTTCTCCCAATCGACGGCGTCGTTGACCGCCAGGGTAGCCGCTAGAAGCATCGATAGCTGATCTAGTTCGCGTTGTGCTTCAGCGGTTCGCTCGGCGGCATGTGCCTTCTGTTGCTCTTGCCGTCGTTTGCCTGAGGTCTTCTCAGACAGCTCGCGCTGGCGTGCGTCAACAATCGACCATCGCTCATGCCATTCTGCGATTTGTAGCTCCGCCTTCCGGCGGACTACCTCTTGACTTCCATCTCGAATGAGGCGGTGCTTCTTCAGGCCGTCGTGCCAAATCTCAAGGGTGTAGCTAGGGATTCCCCTCGCGCTGTAGACGACCTTGATTTGACCGACGCGTGTGTCCATGGATCAATTCCACCGTGAGAGCCAGAGAGCCGGTCAAGAGTGACCTAACTCGAAGTGGCCCTCCCCGAAAAGGGCCCTATAAGACTCCAAATGCGGGGTCTAGCACAGTCAGGTTACTCTCAAGCCATTGCTCTCTCAACCAGGGATCGGAGTCCGGTTTTGGCCGATAGTGTGAGTTGGCTGTCGAGCCCGTAACCGGTCAGCCACAAAATCCCGCCTTCTACTTGTGGCTGCTTTCGGCGAGTGCTTGCAACTGCCGCACCCGGCCACGAGCCGCCGCACGGGTGAACTGCTGTGGACGGCTGATTCTCGGCCGAACCTGCCGTTGGAGATTAACTACCGGAGAACTTATCGAAATGGCAGGTGAGCGTCCGGTTTCAAAATCGGCGAACTCACACAATCGACCCAACGCTGCTATTCAACGCAAAACGCGAATTCGGGTTCATCGGGCGCAGCGATGATGCGAGACAGTTTCGCAGTCGCTACGAAGGGTCTTCGGTCACATTGATGCACAACAGAGTGCGGGCGGGCCAAGGCCGAGGTCTACCTCGATACAGGAGATCACCGCTTCCCTCACAAAGTACTATCGTTGTCTGGGCTTTTCGAATCCGTACCCGCAATGACTTTGAGTCCTGCATTGCCGACGTAGACGGCCCGACCATTCGGAACGCCATTGGCTCATCTCCTACTGTTACCCGCACATAAATGTCTCCGGGAGACAAATACTTGTAGTAAAACATTCGCTCTGGCTGCAACGTTGAGGTTCGAATTGCGTCGGTAAAGTCGCTTTCGATCAATGCCGCGACTGCATGCGGAGCGCGCTTCACGGGTACACGGCCCTCATCCGGATCCGAAGATAGACTTGTGGAAATGCTAGAAACAGCCTTTGCGAATCGCTCGGCATTGCCGGGCAATTCTGCCCCGTGCAAGCCGTAATAGCGCACTCTTATCCACAGCGCCCCCATGTCCAGGTCGTGGATGTATTGTTCAGCCCGTTTTCTAGACATTTGATAGTCGCACTTGAGTAGATAGACTTTCCAAGCCGTCTCGAAGCCGCCTACGCCATCGCCGGATTCCGGAAATTCGTACTTCAGAGGTGCACCAGGCTGACAGCCCTTTGCCTCTGCCAGTTTCTTGCCATGGGACTCGACTCGTTCTAGCTCCTCCTTGATCGCATGCGCTTCAGATCCGGGGGTGACCGTCCTCTTCTTATCGATTTGTAGCACATAATCAACCAAGCTGACGATCGGGCCAAGGCACTTCGGATCGGAGAACATTGCGGTGTGAGCGCATGGCAAGACGAGCACGATGCGGTTTCCGCACTGTTGCATCGTCGCATCGCCGTCAAGTTCCGGGAATGTCAGCAAATCCTTCGCGACCTTGGACCACCTCGTGCTCGCCGGTATCTCCGGGACTATGGAAAGAAAGCGACAATCGCTCAAGGCGCTTTCGGCGCGAATGACTCCATCGGAGTATCTGCGTGGCCCGTCTTTAGTCCACCGGTTGGAACCTAAGATAGCGATAGTCCTGGGAAGTACGGGCGTTCCAAAGCACTCGTGATTTTCGGCCAGCCCCTCTTTGCAGCGAAACGACGAGAAAGGAGTGTGCTTCAGATAAGCGTCTGCATTCTGAAGATCAGTGCAGTTCTGCGATGCGTCCGATCCGCAACGCATGTATTCGTGGTGCAATCTCTGCTGCAATGCCGCGAGGCTGGTGCTTCCATACCTGAGTTCGTTTATTTGCTTGTCCCCTTGGAGCAGAGGAATCTCTCGCTTGATGGCGCTTGCCGACTCGGCATAATAGGCTCCGTAGTTCGCACCGGCAACCGTAATCAGATTTGCAATCCCGTGTCGGCCTGGATTGTTCGAAACGTAGGTCTTGACTATGGGGCAACCTGTACTATGGCAAATGACGGTCAGCTGGGGAACGATTGGCCCCCTCTTGGAGTACGTGCCACGTAGTTTAAAGATCCGACTCTCTAGGAAATCGCGCAATTGCTCGGAAATCTGTCCGAACGATTGCAGGTTCGCGCGCAATGCCCCGGTGTCATAGTTGAAGTAAAGTATAGTTATAGCACCGTCTTGCGATAAGCTCGCCTGGAGGTACGGGACGATGTGGAACGTTTCTTCTGACCCGCCATACCCGTGCACATAGACGACTATCTGCTTGTCAGGAGCGACTCTGAAGGGACCATAGTTTGGATACCACTGATCCGGCGTGGTAACCAACGAAGCAGTACTGCAGGCCCCCAGCGTCAACAGTGTTCCTCCGATTGTTAGCGAACGGCGTAAGGGCATGAGCAGCTGTGCGACGATTGTTCGGATCATTGGACCTTCCTCGTCGATCGTATGGTCATTGAGGCGATGCGCTGGCGGTGGCATAGGGCCTACCTGCAATGGCGTACGCCACTATTAGCTTCGGCATTCTAAGCATAGTCAGGGCAGGCGGAGTCTACAGAACGACCGCTTATGGAGTGGACGGCTGCGGCAGTTTAACTGTGCGGCGGCATTTCGGCCAAAGCTGCCGTTCGCGTGTTGCTGATTGGGGTAGTAAGGACGGCTCCGGATTGGTTTTCCTATCGCTGCGGTTCCGCGGTGTTAGTTAAGCCTGCAAAGCCTTGCCACCGGCAGCATCGCGAACGCTGAACCGACACCTTCTGCGCGTGGTGTGCGTGGCAGAATCAACCGAGTGTGGTACATGAAAGTAGTGTTTGGATTGTGCGCGTTTTCAACGCTTGGATGCGTCTCGGAAAACTAGGCTTTTGGTACGAGGCTAACTGCTGACAGGCACGCGTATCGCTGTTGGGAAGAACCAACCGGGCGTGCCCGGGTAAAGCCACGAGTGGAGCTCAGCCGGTTTCTGCACTCCCATCGCGGCCATGTGCGCCATCGCTTGGCGATCTGGTGGCGTGCTCTGGTTGTCCAACGGACACGTCCAGTTCAAGTACCCGCCACGGTCCTGAAGCCGCCAGTACGGTATCCACGGGGCCAGTTCGCGATTACCAGACGCTACGGACTGTAGAAGGCCGGTGATTGACTCGCGGGCCGGTGCGTGCGCTGGTCCGCGCGAACCCGCCGCCATAGATGCGTCTACGTGCGCAACGCTCCAGTCACGACCACCGACAACTGCGGCCAGACCCTCTTTCAATTCACGGCACGCTCCCTGGATGTCCTGTTCAAGGCTAGCGATGCTTGCCCATCGTTCGTGATTGAGATCGCCGCTTGCCAACACCTTCATGATCTGACTGCGAAGTGGACCCGTCCAGCGGTCAGCATCTTCCAATACAGTTGCCAAGTCGCCCATGCCAATGTTGTCAATGAATGGAAGCTTCACGCGACTTAGGTCCAGCACACGTTGCGTGGTGTTCGCATCGATCCCAGCGCCCCTGGTAACGTCTACGATGCCACCTAAGATTCCTTCAAGCAGCAGATTGTCCGTCCACCCCACTGCAGACTGTGAGCACCCGACCAAGGGCGCGGGAAGGACGAGCAACCGACCTGCGCTGAACAGTGCGAGGGCTTCACCTGCCAAGAATGCAGTTACTTCCCGTGGAATCGGGTTCGCCCAAGACATGGACACCGCGTACTCGTTCTTGCTGGTGTGGTCAGCGGTGACGGCATATCCGTGACCACCGGCCCCTTCGTAATCCTCTTGCTGTGGCACAATCACAATGCCGGTGCCAAGTTCGCCCTTCCATTTCACGATCACGGTGTCAAACAGCGGGCACAGCACCCTGGCCCAATTACGAATCTCACCCACTGATGTTGCGTCCACCGCTATTGCGGCGTGTGCCTTCATTCGGACTGCTGCTGCAACGCTCGAAAACCCGCCACGTCCCCAAAAGTCCAGCAACTCAGACTCCGCGCCATTCTCGGGTTTGTGCCAGTCGCGCCACCATGCGACCAGCGGGGCCACCTGCTCAGCCACAACGTTTCGCAGGCCTCGAACTGCGCAAGCCCGGCCTATCGATTTCGCGCCGTCAGATTCAAACCAGTCCATCAGTGGCCGTATGCGTTCGTTCAGGTAGCGGTCGAATTCCCGAGCGCGTTTCTTGGGTTCGTCCCGAAGCCGCGTATCACTGATGAGCGCTTGGGCTGCGCTTGCGGCTTCGGCCACCCGCCCCGACAAGGCCAATGACTCAGCTTCAAGCAGCCACGCGCGGGACACCACTTCGTCCAGGAAATGCCGGTTGGCCATAGCAGCGTCAGTGCGCACTGCCTTCAGGTACTCGCAGGCTTTGGCGAGATTCCCAAGATTCACTGCGGTGCGTCCCAGCCACCACGAAACATCAGCAAGGAACAAATCAACTTGGCCCTGGATTTCCAAACGATGCTCAAGCCCGAAGGTGCGCGCCGATGCCAGCGCGTCATAGGCTTCTCGATACAGGGTTTCGTCTCCCGGTTCAGTTTGGTCGGCAATGCGTGTTAGCGTGCGCCCCCTTGCGAACAACACATTTAAGCGCGCCGTGGTCGCTGATGCCGCGTCTTCATGACCTTCAGTTGCCCAAGAGTCAGCGTGTCCGAGATACAGTCTCGCGGTCTTCGCATCGTTCAATTGCGCGGATACTTCGGCAATCTGAACGGCGATGTTCGTGAGCATCGGGCCGTTGGCGTGCTTCTCAACCACCCGGTACGCTGCTTCGCAAAGGACGCGTGACTCGCTTGCGTGCCCAGCCATGTTGAATTCGGAAGCTACCTGCCCGATCACCATTGCGATTCGCTGATAGCGGGTGTGCTCTGGAGTGGCCATTGCATCCAGCAGCGACACGAACGCGCGAACGTCTGTATCCTGGTGCTGGCCAGCCTTGCACAGGGTGCGCAGCCACGTTGCATCTACGATCAAGCGCACGTCTTCCGGGACTGTCTGGCCCAGTTCCTTCACGGTGGCCGCAAGGTCACCAACAGCATCCAGCTCTTTCATGCGCCATAGCGTCTGAAGGTGAATGACCAGCGCTTCAGCGCGGATGATCGGGTCTTGGTCAAGGCCCGCTTGGGTCACGTGTTCAAGAACCTCAGACGCTGGCCGGTCAAAGCGGCCCAGTTGCGCCAGTTCCAGGGCGATGATTCCAGGTCGCTCACCCCGCTCCTGGAGTCTCTCCACCAGCTTTCGCGAGTGCTGTGTGATAGCGACCACTTCACCTTCCGACGGGCGCTGACAGCCCATGTGTTCGCCCCATGCCCGGATTGCTTGCAGCAGCGCGCGACGTTCCAGGTCCCTGTCCCCCACAGCCATCGCAAGGTCAGCGCCCGCTTCTGCGCTCTGTGCGGCGGTATCGAAATCGTTCGTATCGAGCGCGGCGCGCGCCGCGTTCATCTTGGCCCTGGCATCGTCCAATTGGCGCTGGGTCACGGGGTCCGTGATGACGGTGAAGGACTCGATTAGCGCGCGGGCGTACCCTGCGGATGCAACGGCTGCGTACCCTTGCCACATATCGTTCTTGCGTTCATCGCAGTAGTCGCTGATGCCGCGAACGATGATGTATCCGAGTCCCGCCGTCCAGGTCCCATCCGCGATGCCGGACCCTTCCATCTCGATTGCGCGAACGCCGAACTTGTCTCTCAGCGCGTCTCGAATCTCCGTGTCCTTCAGCAGCGCGTTGGATGACCCGATGGGGCCGTAATGGATTCGCGGATGGCCGGAACGACGGAAGATATCGATGGGGTGCGGCGTTTCAACGCCTGCGACAAACAGCCTGTCCGTGGAAGCATCGGGCCGCGCTGCACCTTCAACCACGGCGCGCGAGATGTGCGCTTCCCACGGGCAGCCGCCCGCAAGCCGGGCCGCTTCTAGCAGGCGCACCTTCCCAAGCAGGGCAGCAGACGGGGGCGCTGCGGCGCTGCGCACCAGGACTTGATGTGTTTCCAGCTTCAGGTGGTCATACTGAACCACACCGTTTTGGTCGCTCACAACCACATCCCCAAGGCGCACGTGCTTGTCTGCGTCTGTCGGATGCGGAACGCCACCGGCAATTCCGACCATAAGCACGTGTTCCAGATGCGGGAAGCTGTGCGATAAGTGGGAAGCCACGGCTGAAGCGCTGTTGTTGGACGGTTTCTTCTGGAGTGCCACTGCAATGTGATGATTGCCGGTGCCATCAATGGCCGGTATGCGGCCCATGGCGTAATCGTTCGGGTCCCCGAAAACCGTGATCGGGCGCGCATCGTCCAGCATCGCCAGCATTGCCGCGAATTCCTTCGGCAGTGCCGTGACTACTGCGAACTTGCATTTCTCCCACTCACCACTCATTCCGGCCTCCTCAGTCGATTTTACTTCTCAATCTTGGACCATGCGCGTCAGGATCGGTGGCAAATATGGGTGCGTGAGCAACGAATCGTCTATAACTGACAGACGTTCAATAATTTACCGTTAAGCGCTCCCGATCGCCCGCTCCGGGCGGGGTGCCAAGGGGTGGGAAATGAACATAAAGCCCCTTGTGCGCCGCTCGGGGCGGGTACATCCATCGCCTTCCGACGGATCGGTTGACTGTGCCGACTTCCCGGCCGGATTGGTTTTTTTATCGCTTGACCGGCAGGAAGGGGTCGGGAGTACGCACTGGGGATTTCGGACCGCAGTCGTTCGAATCGACGATCCTGAATTTCTACGGCCACAGGCCCCCAGAGGCCGCAAAGGCCGAGAACCGTACGGTCGCACCGATCTGCCTGACCTTTCGCTTCCAGCCGAGAGCGGCCTATCGCTGGAGACATGAAGACGACCTGTCTCGTTCAGCGAAATCGGTTGGCGAACCTTCGCGGAGACCCTTCATCGCTCGCGCTCGCAACGCTCGGTCCGGGAGAAATGTCGCGCGATTCGCACCCGCGCCCACGCTCGTGAAAAGCCTCCGGGCGCCGCTTACCGTGAGCGCTGCAGCAGCTCGTCCATCGCGTTCAGGGTCTCCTGTGGCGTCGCCGGCGCGTTCAATCGCGGCGGCAGCGCGTAATCCGCCACGCTCGCAACCGCGTCGCGGATCGCGAAGAACACCGACAGTGCGAGCATCAGCGGCGGCTCACCCACCCCCTTGGAGCGGTAGGGGCTGTCCTCGAGGTTCTCGCTCCGATCGAAGAGCTTGACGTTGAACTCGGGCGGCAGGTCGCCCGCGACCGGGATCTTGTAGGTCGAGGGGGCGTGCGTGCACAGGCGACCCGAGGCGTCCCAGACCAGCTCCTCGGTGGTCAGCCAGCCCATGCCCTGGACGAAGCCGCCTTCGACCTGGCCGAGGTCGATCGCCGGATTGAGCGAGCGGCC
>ORJL011007533.1_pt1 | contig 10864 bp, 9 predicted proteins | sample 1779941 | NCBI WGS metagenome assembly ORJL01 (sample SAMEA104232317, study PRJEB22302) | groundwater metagenome | biome: forest; feature: aquifer; material: groundwater | place: USA | collected 2011-08-07 | depth 5.8 m | reverse complement strand
CATCGCCGGTGGTGACAGCCATCTAAGTCGCTCCTGTCGCAAGGACTCTTATCCAGAATCGATGCTATCACGGCGAAAGCTGGAACACAATACGGGATAGTGCGTATGGGATAGCGCGTGGAGAAGCCGGTGTGAACGATCATCATGAAGCTAAGAAGTCACCCGACTAAACGTTAAAGAGCAAGGGGGCAACGGCATAAAATGTAACGTTATTGTAACTATTCTCATCCTGATTTTATGACTTTTCGATATTTGGTGGTTCATGCTTTTTGTCATAGGGGTAATTTGTCTATTTCAGCCTGGAGAAACAATGGAGTCCATACGAATTTTGCTCATAGAAGATAATCCTGGGGATGCCAGTTTGGTCAAGGAATACCTTGATGATTATAAAAACGCATCGTTCATCTTGGAGTGGAAGAATACGCTGGCTGCCGGATTGCGCAGTTTGGCCGAGGGCCAATTTGACATTATCCTCTTAGACTTAGGATTACCGGACAGTCCCCAAAGTTCTATCACCTTTACCCGGACACAGAGCACGGCTCCAACCTTACCCATTGTAGTGCTCACCGGGCTTAACGACGAGACCTTCGCAGCTACCTTAGTGAGAAGGGGGGCTCAAGATTACTTGGTCAAGGGCAAAATAGATACTGACACCCTCGTTCGGACAATCCATTACGCCATAGCACGCAAACTGGGCGGAGACAGGCAATTTACCTTCGAAGAGTTGAAGCAATTTGATGGGAAAGAAGGCAGAGCAGCTTATGTCGCTTTCAAAGGAAAGGTTTATGATGTTTCCACCAGTAAACTCTGGAAGGGGGGGAGTCATGCCGCGTTACATGTGGCCGGGGTTGATTTGACTGAAGACATCGTCCGCGCGCCCCACGGTGAAGATAATTTAAGCAAGGTGGCTGTGGTTGGACAACTTGTTAGGAAGGTAACTGCGCAGCAACAATTTGCCAGGCGTTTTGAGAATCTTCATCCTCATTCAACCGCCGTCCATGTTTCCGTCTCCTATGCCCCCATTGCCTTGATTTTTTTAGTAGTCTGGCATTTTGGCCGCCAGCCGGCCTTTGAGTCGGCATCGTTTGTTTTACTGATTTGTGGCCTAATAGCCGCCACGGTTAGCGGCACAACGGGCATTCTTAGCTGGATGGTCAGTTATGAGAGCAAGACGACGGAAACGTTTAACGCAAAAATGGCTCTCAGCGTGCTGCTCCTGGTTATTGTCTTGGGTACGTTTATTTGGAGATTAACCGGGTATGACAGAATCTTGAATGCCCCGTTGAAATTCGTCTATTTGTCGTCGTTCTTTGTCCAGGCGGTTATATGCTTGGTTCTTGATCATTATGGGAAGAAGATCGTGTATTCGTCATCGGTCTGAAATGACGAATTCAATGACAAGTCATGCAATTCTCAGAGACACAAAGGCTGAATCACCACAGGGTGTTACCAGATAACCTCTTGAGGAAAAGATTATGGCAGATATAGATCAGGCTGACTTGGTGAAGTCTCCCAAAAAGGTAGAGGAGTGCATTAGAGAAAGCGAGCAAAGGTTTGATGAATTAGCGAACTCGATTCCGGAGATGGTATTTGAAGTCGATACCAGAGGTGTTTTGACTTACGCCAACAAGAAAACCCGGGAATGCTTCGATCTCACGTCAGAGGATATCAGCCGCGGGGTGGAAATATTTGACTACATCTTATCCGAACAGAGGAACGTTGCCAAGTCAAGGTTAATGGAAGTCTTCCAGGGCGGTGATGTAGGCGCCAATGAATATACTCTGGTGAAAAAGGATGGTACTTCTTTCCCCGCTCTGGTGCATACAAAGCGTTTCATCCGTGAAAACAAGGTACAGGGCGTCGCGGGGATTGGCATAGATGTCACCCAGCAAAAACTGGAAAAACAAACCCTTCTAAAATACAAGACCCTGATGAGCGTCGCGCTAGACGGGTATTTTGTTATCGACCCTCAAGGAAGGTTTCTGGATGTTAATGACAGTTATTGCGATATTATCGGATACAGCCGCGAGGAGCTCTTGAAGATGAGCGTTTTTGACGTGGAGGCCGTTGAAACACCGGCGGAAACGGCCGCTCATATCAAAAACATTGTGGAGGCAGGTCGGGACAGGTTTGAAACAAAACAGCGGCGCAAAGATGGCCGGATCGTAGACATGGAAATAAGTGTCAATTATGTGGACATCGAAGGTGGACGTCATTTGGTCTTTGTCAGGGATATCACCGAACGGAAACGGATATCACACGACCTGATTACTTCCGAATTGCGGTATCGCCGTCTTTTTGAGACTGCTCAGGACGGCATACTCATTCTTGACGCGCGGACAGGAGATATTGCGGACGCAAATCCTTTCCTTACTGACATGCTGGGATATTCAAAAGAGGAAATAATAGGAAAGAAACTCTGGGAAATCGGCTTCATCAAAGACTTAGTGGCAAGCCATCAAGCATTCGATACATTGCAGGAAAAGGGTTATGTGCGTTACGAAGACCTGCCGCTGCAAACCAAATACGGTAAGCAGATGGATGTGGAGTTTGTCAGTAACGTTTACCCAGCAGATGGGGAATTAGTGATACAGTGCAACATTCGCGATATCACCGAGCGTAAGAAAGCTGTGGAAGAGGTTTCCCGTTCGAATAAAGAATTGGAGCAGTTCGCGTATGTGGCATCACATGATTTGAGAGAGCCGTTACGAATGGTAAGCAGTTTCAGCGAACTTCTCCAGAAGCGTTACAAAGATAAATTAGATAATAAGGCCAGCGAATATATCGGCTTCATTGTCGATGGCAGCGCCCGTATGCAGAATTTGATCGATGACTTGCTATTGTACTCAAGGGTAGGTACAAAGGGAAGACCTTTCGAACCTGTTGCAATGGAGGCCGTTCTGCAGGACGTTGTCACTAATTTAAAGGTTTCGATAGAAGAGACTAAAACCAAAGTAAGCCATGATCCGTTACCGGTGGTACTGGCGGATGTCTCGCAAATGAACCAGGTTTTACAGAACCTCATCAGCAACGCCATCAAATTCCGTCGGGAAGAGCCGCCGCGAATTCACGTTTCAGCAGCAAAAGGGACGAAGGAATGGACGTTCTCGGTGAAAGACAATGGGATTGGGATTGACCCTCAACTCTTCAGCCGCCTGTTCATTCTCTTCCAACGGCTTCAGCTGAGAGAAAAGTATCCGGGAACCGGCATTGGGTTGGCGGTAGCCAGGAAAGTAGTTGAGCGGCATGGCGGGCGTATCTGGGTAGAATCGCGCCCGGGAGAAGGATCGACATTCTTTTTTACGATTCCGATCAGGTCCACAAGGGCGGGAAATGCCTAACGACGCCTCGGCTGACATTTTACTGGTTGAAGATAATCCGGGTGATATCATATTGATTACCGAAGCTTTAAAAGATAGCCCTGTCCCACACCGGCTGAGTATCGTCAGGGACGGCATTGAGGCCGTTGAGTTCCTTCATCAGAAAGGAGCATATGAACATGCTCCCAGGCCTGTATTGGTGATACTGGATTTGAATCTTCCTCGCAAGGATGGAAGAGAAGTACTTGAACTTATCAAATCAGACCCGGCATTGAAACGTATTCCTGTTATCGTCTTTTCCGGGTCCAATTCCCCATCGGATATATTAGGCAGCTACGACCACTGCGCAAACTGCTATCTGGTTAAGCCAAATGACCTCGATCATTACACGGCGAGAGTACATTCCATGCTGGATTTTTGGTTGAACCAGGTTAGTTTACCCCCGGAAATTTAGTGTTGAGGAATTCGGGTGGCTCTGTTGAATTGTGGAGGTTAAATAGTGAGTCGGCGAATAGTGAGGATCTTAGTTGTGGTTGTTCTTGTTATCGGCGTTGGGACTATTTTGATATTTAAGAGTGCTTTTAACCACCGAGTGCTAAATAGCGCGGAACTAGCCCAATTAGAAACCAACTGCTTAAAATGCCATGGCGCCCCACCGCTACACCCAAATGTGACCTTCGTTCATCACAGACATGCCGTTCTGGCATGCAGTGTTTGTCACAGCCAGGAGACAGGTATAAGTGCGTCGGAAAGTGCAAACAACATTATTAAGTGGGTCAACGCTGGCATTTTAGCGTCTAGCCTGGTTGGTTTTCTGGTCAATTTCATGGTCATGAAGACAAAGAAAAGGGAACAGTGAAAGACCCATGATTGAAAGACGAATGATCAAACGGTTCAAAACACACAGCATCATATTTCATTGGGTGCATGCGGCGTTGTTTGTAATTATGGGCATCACCGGTGTTCTGATGCTCTTCCATCTAACAGGCTTCCGGGAAGGCTACACAGTTAGGGTTATCCATCTTGTCTCTGCCGCAATGTTTGTAGGTATCCCGGCCATGTACTGCCTGTCTTATCCAACAACGGCATTTGATTTCTTAAAGGAGAGTTTCCACTGGGATAAAGATGATTTGAGTTGGCTGGTCTTGGCACCCCGATACTATTTCGGAGGGCGGGAAGATGCGATGCCTCCTCAGGCCCGGATAAATGGAGACCAAAAATTGTGGCAGATCAATATCATCGTATCTTGCGTGGTGCTATTGGTCTCTGGAATAGTTCTTTGGCTTTTTAGAATGAACATTTCCGTTCTGACATATCAGATGTTTTTGCTTGCGCATGGGATGGCTTTCCATCTTTTATCTTTAGGATTCTTGTTGCATTTCTATTTGACTTCCTTTCATCCCTATTTCGAAGAATCCCTCAGTTCGATGATAGATGGCAGGATATCCTCTTCATATGCCCGGAAGCATTATTCGAAATGGCTGGACAATACTGTCGGGAAGAATGAGGATAATTAACACTAATCGTTATTGAATGGACTACCCCTTGTGAGATTCAATAGCTGTAGTCTATAACGTTATGGGGACGAACGCGAGTTTCTTTGTATTGAACTAATTGCTCGCTCGTTCTTGAATCTGGCTCCCCGAGTAGGATTCGAACCTACAACCGTGCGGTTAACAGCCGCCTGCTCCACCGTTGAGCTATCGGGGAACGCACTCCCTTCCCCTCACCACAGCCCATGAATTCTATCAAAAAACCGCCGGTTAGTAAATAGCGCCTGACGATATAGCGGCTGCGACACCGCTATATCATATCTATTTGCTAACAAGTTGCTAACAATATTGAAACATCTTGACAACGCTTTGCTGCTGTGCTATATTGCCGCAAATCGCCAGGGTCCACGAAGGCTCCAAGATTGCAAGCAGCGATAAAACGACTCCGAGAATTGAAGGCTCTTTCGCAGAGAGAGTTGGCCGCCAAGGCAGGCCTTAGCCTTGCGACTATCAACCGCACCGAAAGAGGTTTGCACAAACCATCCCCAAAAACCGTCAGGAAGCTTGCCCGGGCGCTGGGCACCAATCCCCAAGCTTTGCTCACAAAACAACTGAAACTGCTGGAGTATGGAGAATAAGATGACCATGACTTTGAGGGTGAACCGCGCCGTAACCTTGCTGGAAGAATATCCAGGGAAAACCATTCCCTTCGATTCGCAAGGCGAACGCAAGGAGTTCCTTTATACCACCAGGATTGACCCGATCTCCGGCCACCTGTGCAAGATTTCCGAGGAGAGGGCCAAACGGGCCATTGCCATCTCGGTCGATCTCAATATTGCCCCGATCGACAATTGCGATTTCTGCAACTACAAGGAGAAGACTCCGGAGAACCGTATCGAGCATGCCTGTGGCGCCGTATCCGTACCCAACAAGTATCCCTGGGAGCGTTACGATTGGATAACGCTATACCCGCCCTTCGGAGAGCACAAACTTCTTCTTTCGGATCTGTATTTCGATGACATGGAACGTATGATAGAGTCATCATATGATCTGACCTGCCTGTGCGCCAGGGATCCTTCGGTACTGGGGTTTATGGATTTCACCAACTGGGGACCGTTCGCTGGGGCCTCCCAGCAACATCCGCACTCCCAGCGCAAGAGCATAACATCGCACATGGACCCCAGGCAGGACCGGGAACTTGCGCACTGCCGGCAGACCTATGGAAGGTTAGGGGCGAATCCTTTTGACCTTCTGATGGAGGAAGAACGGCGCAGAGGCGAACGGGTCATCCACGATAACGACGTATTCATTACGGCGGCCTTCGCGCCTTCATGTCCAGATGAGATACTGGTATTCCCGAAGGAACCGGTGTCCCACATTCTTCAGATGGACGGACATATGCGCCGTAAGATCATCCGTCCCGTCCTCGGCATCTTTCCGGCTCTCTTCTTCTACCGGGGAATCAGCGATCTAAACATTGCTGTTCACATGGCGCCCTTTGGGATCATGGAAGAAGCCCGTAAGTACTTCCGCTGGCATCTTCACATCATGCCCCGCCGCTCACGGCTGCCGGCAGATCGCGCCGGAGCGGAGATCGGATTCGAAACCTACATTATCGATACTCCTCCCGAGAAGACGGCCACCGAACTGAGGCACTGGTACAATAATGGCCCGATGGAGGACCACATTACCAAGAGGAAAGACGGGACTCCCAGTCCTGATGTTGTCGCCGCCTTCCAAAGGATGATCAGCGCCAATCGCTAGCCGATCGGGCTGCGGAGTCTCTACCTCCTTTGCGCAGGCCAGCAGGATACGAACAAGGCTATTGACGTAGTCCATTTTTGGTGCTATCGTTTGCAATCCGGATAAGGGGAAGGGACTCTCATGGATTTTCTCCTTAGTGAAAGGGAGCTTACACTCCAGGCCATATTCCGTAAGTTTGCCTCGGAAGAGGTGGCCCCGCTTGCCAGACAGATCGAATCTGACCGGGGCGTCACCAAAGAGTCAATCAAGAAGCTGGGGAGGACCAACTTTTTTGCGATGGCTCTTCCAAAGGTGTATGGTGGGCAGGGGGAAAGCGTGTTAAGTAGCGTTATTGCTGTCGAGGAACTTGCCCAAGCCTCGGCCGGGCTGGCTCTGGTCTTCATCGAAAACATCATTGCGGCCCAGATCATAGCCTACCATTGCCCGGAACCGCTTAAGAGCAAATACCTCGGGCCCCTTTTGCGCGGTGAAATACTGGGGGGGTGGGGCTTCAGCGAGCCCAAAGGAGGGTCTCACCCGAACGCCATTGAGACCACCGCCGTCGCAAACGGACGACATTACATAATAAATGGGGTAAAGGAATTCATTACCGGAGCACCCATGGTAGACGTCATGATCGTCTATGCCAAAACCAAGAGCAACAAACTTGGAGCATTCATTGTCGAAAGGACCATGGACGGGTTCCAGTTCGCTAAAGAGGAAGAGATGATGGGACTGCACGGGGCAGCCTGCGGCCAATTGCTGCTTAAGGAAGTGTATGTTCCAAAAGCGAACTGCATCGGACTGGAAGGCGATGGAGTGAAGATCCTGAATTTCGTAGCACCAAAGGCGAAGAACTTCACTGCCGCCGTGTGCCTCGGATTGACCGAAGCCGTTTTCAATTGTTCCCGGGAATACGCCAGGCAGAGGACCTACCAGGGAGCGCCGATAAGTCAATTTCAGATGGTGCAAAAGAGGATCGCCAGGATAGCGGCCCAGTTACAGGCGGGACGCTGGATGGTGTACTGGGGAGCCTTTTTGCAGGAAAGCGGAAGACTCACCAACGTGGAAGCGTCGCTGATCAAGTCATATTTGTCGCAAATAGCTCTGGAATGCGCCGAAGACGCTTTCCGCATTCATGGAGCCCGCGGCTACACCAAAGATGGCGACATTGAGCGACTGTACAGGGACGCCATCGGCCTCCAGGTCACCATGATGGGCAACGATGCCAACGATGCCGTGGTGGGGGCGGCACTGCTGGACCATGTGGAACTGAGCCGCTAGATTTCTCTGGCCACCCTCTCGCCTTCGGCCACGGCGTCCACTATCTTCCCCGGCTTCTGGGCGTCGCCGATGATGTACAGTGATGGGACCTTCCCTTTCAATTCCTGGCCCAGCGTAGCCACCGGCTTTGACCCTGCAGCCAGCACAACGGTGTCTGCCCTCACCAGTTGCTTTTGGCCTTCTTTGTTGGTAATAACCAGACCTTGACGGTTTATTTCGTGATATTGCACTCCTGGCGTGAGCGTTACGCCCTTCTTTGTCAGCCGCTCGAGGAGAGGTCCCCGCTGGGAGGGGCCAACATCAGCAGCCATCTCCCCGCTCCTTCGCAGAACGGTTACCTTCTTGCCTTTTTCCGCCAGATATTCAGCGGTTTCGCAACCGACGAGTTCACCCCCAATAATGGCCACTCTCTTTCCGGTGTCCTTCTTGCCGGCAAGGATGTCGAATGCCAGAACGACGTTGCGCCCCTTTACACCGGGTATGTCAGGGACGTTTGGCTGAACGCCTGTGGCCACAATCACGACATCAGGCTTGCCGGCCAGGATAACCTTGGCAGAAGCCGCTCTGCCCTTCCTTACCGTCACTCCTGCCTTCTCAACGATGGTGACCATGTGCTGCCGGTACCGTTCCAGTTCCGATTTGTGCGGCGGAACCGCGGCTATTACGAGTTGTCCACCCAACGTGTGTTCCTTCTCGAAGATGGTAACCTTGTGGCCCCGCTTGGCCGCGACTACGGCGGCTTCCATCCCGGCCGGGCCGCTGCCGACAACAAAAACCTTCTTTGGTTTGGCTGCCGGGACAAGGTCGTGTTCTTCTTCCCTGGCCACGGCCGGGTTGATAGAGCATCTCAGCTCTTTGTGTTCAATCATGGTCGTATCGAGACAAATATTGCAGCTCAGGCAGCTCAAGGTCTCGTCGAACCTCCCCTGCTCAAGCTTCTGGGGGTAATAGGGGTCGGCTACCAACTGGCGGCCAAGGCCCAGGAGGTCCAGCTTGTTCTGGGCAATGTAAGCCTCGGCCAGTTCGGGGGTATGCACCCGGCCGACTCCCATGACCGGAACTTTGACTTTCTTCTTGACTGCCTCAGAAAACGGAACGAAAGTGCCTACCGGCTGGGAGCTAATGGGGGCGAACAGTGGGGTTACGTCGGCAGTGGAAAGACTTATGATGTCGGCTCCCGCTTTTTCCAGTTCGACAGCAAAGGCCACCCCGTGCTCCGCGGTTATCCCGCCCGGTTTCGTGTCACAGACCCCCATGCGGAACAGGAGGGGATAGTCCTCGCCTACCAGCTTGCGGCTTTCCTTGACGCAGTCCAGCGCGAACTGCATGCGTCGGCGAACGTCGCCTCCATACTTGTCGTCTCTTTTGTTGTAGAAAGGGGAAAAGAACTGGTTCATCACATACCCATGAGCGCCGTTGAAGTCTACGAAATCAAATCCTATTTCCTTACAGATGAGAGAGGCCTTGGCGAATTTCTCAACCATGGCTTCGATTTCTCCGACGGTTAAGGCCCTGCGGTTTCCAAAAGCGGACGGACCGACCCTGTCTCCGGTGATCTTGTTCTCGCCCAGTCCATAGCCTCCCCACATTCCCGATGGAAACATGTTGCCATGCCAGAGCTGCATACCGATCTTCGCCCCGGCGTTCTGAACGTCCCGCACAACTTCTCTTTCCTTCTCACGGAACTTGGCGCAACTGCCGGCCGGCAGTCCTTCCCACTGCCAGGCTTGATCATCAATGAAAATATCAACGGTGACCGCCGCCACAATGATAGCAGCCGCCCCGCCTCGGGCTCGCTCCACATAGTATCTCCTTACCTTCTTCCCGGTCAGGCCCAGGTTAACATGTATCGCCGGCATCACGATGCGGTTTCTTAAGGTCATACCTTTTATCTTTACGGGTTCAAATAATCTCAAGTTTCGATTCTCCCTCTGTAAAGTATATGCAAAAGTTCGGATATTATATCACAATAGAAGAAGGGCTCGCGGGTCTGGTGGAACGCGGCAAGCTGCTTTTGCATGCGACGACCAGGGACCTTATAATCGCTTCAGGCGCTGTTTGATGCATCGTCTTAGGAGTGAAATATGTCTGACATAAGAGTAGAGAGACTGTCCAAGAAGTTCGGTCGCGTGGTTGCCGTGAACGACATCAGCCTGGAGATCAGGGACCGGGAATTCCTCAGCATCGTAGGTCCCTCCGCATGCGGCAAGACGACACTGCTACGGCTGATCGCAGGGGTTGAGAACCCCGATAGTGGCGAAATATACATAGATGGCGAGCTGTCAACTAACTTGAAGCCGGAGAAGAGGGGCGTTCAGCTCGTCTATCAGAACTTTGCCCTGTGGCCTCACATGAAGGTGTTCGACAAAGACAAGTTCACCAACCTGAGTTTTGCCATGAAGGTACGGAAATGGGTTCGCGAAGATATTATCGCCAGGGTTGCCAGGGTTAACTCCAGTGTCGGGGTGGACGATACATTCCTCGACCGGAAGCCGGCGCAACTCTCAGAGGGGCAAAAGCAAAGGGTGGCACTGGGCCGGGCACTGGTAGTTCCGCCTAGAGCGTTGCTGCTTGATGAGCCAATGTCTAACCTCGATCCTCCTTCCCATGTGAAGATCCGCGGAGAGTTGAAGAAGATCCACGACGAGTACCGGATGACTACGGTGATGGTGACGCACAATCTGCCGGATGCCATGGCCATATCGGACCGGCTGGCAGTGATGAAGGATGGGAAGCTGGTCCAGGTGGGCGATCCCAGAGAAGTCTACACTCGCCCTGCGGACTCTTTCGTGGCGGATTTTATCCGCTGCTATGACGTCGCCAGCGCCTTGAAACGGGGCAGATAAGAAAAACGGAGCTTGCCACATGGTAAGCTCCGTTTTTCCGCACGGTAGGCCGGAAGGCCGTCTAGTAAGTCGGTTTCAGTGGCGCCCCGTTGCCGATCGGCTTGGGGTTGGGGGCAGGGATTGTGCCTCTGGGTACGGCCGGAGCGGTGGGGGGTGCGGCCTTGGCGTTCGGCACGGT
>ORJL011438353.1_pt1 | contig 10866 bp, 10 predicted proteins | sample 1779941 | NCBI WGS metagenome assembly ORJL01 (sample SAMEA104232317, study PRJEB22302) | groundwater metagenome | biome: forest; feature: aquifer; material: groundwater | place: USA | collected 2011-08-07 | depth 5.8 m | reverse complement strand
TCAGAAAGTGTTACAGGAAAAAATAAAGATGAATTGGATTTACTGAGGAAACAAGCGAATGAAATAGATAGTTGGGAAAGCCCGTTCAAAGTGATTATTTCCGTCATGATGCTTAAAGAGGGTTGGGATGTAAAAAACGTTACCACGATTGTTGGACTTCGGCCATACGCTGCTGATTCAAAAATTCTTCCAGAACAGACACTTGGTAGAGGTTTACGACGAATGTTTTTTGGTCGTGATGATGTTGAGGAATATGTAAGCGTGGTCGGCACCCCTGCTTTTATGGAATTTGTAGAATCGATTAACAGTGAGGGTGTAATTCTCGAAAATCGCGCCATGGGGATAGGATCAAAGCCCATAGCCCCTATAGTTATTGAAGTTGATAAAGATAATCCTCATAAAAACATTGAAAAACTCGATATTGAGTTACCTATTATGACTCCGAGGATACAAAGGGAATACAAAAACCTCGCTAACCTGAATGTTTCTTCTTTTGGAAATCCCAAAGTAAAAGTCAAAACCTTTTCTGAAGAAGAAAAAAGAGAGATTGTATTCAAAGATGTCGTTGATGAAAAAACACACCACACAACGATATTAACTGGCGATATTGAGCCTGATTATAGAAACGTTATTGGTTTCTTTGCTCAAGCAGTAATGAGAGAACTAAGGCTGTTTGGTTGTTATGACATCCTGTTTGGGAAGGTAAAAGAATTTATTCAGGATTATATGTTTGATATATCTGTGGATTTATCAGACCTAAATGTGTTGAGAAACTTGTCGGAGGTTGAATACATTAAGCTCATCAAAGACTCGTTTAGAAAGGCAATTAATGAGCTCACTGTTCAAGATAGGGGTGATACTGAAATCAAAAACTATATCAAAATTAGCGATGCTCGACCTTTCGTAGTTAACGATAAAGCATATTTATTACCCAAAAAGTCTGTCTTCAATAAAATTGTTGGTGATAGCGACTTCGAGCTTACTTTTTCTGAATTTATTGAAAATTGCGAAAACGTTATCTCTTTTTCTAAGAACTTCCAAAATAAGGAAGCAAGCGCACTAAGAATTGAATATAAAAATTCAGAAGGGTTTATTGCAACCTATTATCCTGATTTCTTTGTGAAAACAGATGAAAGAACTGTTTATATTGTTGAAACAAAGGGTCGAGAAGAAGAAGACGATAAGCTAAAGTTTGAACGATTGCAAAAATGGTGTAAGGATGTAAACAATCGTCAAAGCAAAATGGAATACAGGGCTTTATACATCAAGCAGGAAGAATGGGAGAAATATACACCAAAGAGTTTTGATGAGGTCGTGAGGTTGTTTGGTAAATAGGAATTAAATGGCAAGAAAAATATATCCTGATGATGTTTACTTTAGCCCATCCTTTGCGATTAAAAGATTTCTTGGACTTCGGGAGAAGCATGGTGATAAAGCCACGGTAACTAAAAGTGAATATAAACCTGAAAGAGAGGCTTGGATTACGGGGGTATTTTTACTGGGGTTGAGTAAAATAGCCAAGCGAGAGTTTTGGTTAAGAATAAACAATGATGATACTGCACCCGATACATTCACAATTTCGTTTGTCGAAACTGAAAAGGGAGTTGCGGCGGAAATTCAATGTGTAGAAATATTTGAATACGAAAAGCATTCAAAAACTGACTTAGTTGGAGCAATTACTGATAAGCTCAGAGGCAAGGCTTATTCAGATAATTTTATTCTTTTGTGTTATGTACATGATCGTACCGGTGAAATTTTTAATACCAGAGAGATATTCAAAAAAATGAAAAACTTCGATACTAAAATCGCAGAGATCTGGGTGTTAGCAAATATTCTTAGTCCAACTAATTCGGAATATGTAATATTTCAGGTTTTTCCCGATGAAAATGGCTGTAAGTTCGATTATGTTGAAGAATACAAAAATAACAAGCAAAATGAGATGATCAACCCTAAACGAGGAGCAACTAGGAAAATAGAATTTACCCCAATGGGTAAAGCAATATTAAGACTTCCATAATATGATAGGAGAAGAATTTATTACAAAATGGAGAAACCGGTGTGACCCCGATGGAACACCCATGGTTGGGATAGTAGTAAACTGGGACAAAATTCAGGCGAATAGCAAAGTCATACAATTTTTAGGCAAAGAGGCATGGGAGAAAATCTTAGATTATGCTCCTCCATGGCACATTGACGGTGTCGTTAAACCGTTCAAGCAATGGATTGGGGATAGCGCCTACTTAGAGGAAATAGAAAGAGAGAAGCAGGCTGGTAAACTTCACCATTACGAAAGGAATGGATTAGAGTATCCGTATTTCTGTATTTTTGCTTTGGAGGATTGCTCAAAAGGTGTTGTAGGGGATGGAAATCATAGATTCTTGAATTGTCGATATTTAGAAAGCGAGGGAAAAGATTTGAGTAAAGATATATCTCGTTGCACAGTAGACATCTTATGTGTGAATAACCTTTCTGAAATTATCCAAGACGCTATTTTCCTTAACTACTAATTGTAAAATAGATTCTAGTTTAATTCATTACTCGGAGCATAGTAACAAGCGCCTCTCTCTTAATCCCGCAAAACCCATGTTATACTCAGTACTCGCTATGCCAAAGCACTTTTCACTACACCGTCCTTCATGGAAATGGCTCGCTCTTGGGGTAATCTTGCTCGTAATTGCAGGAATTTTTTGGTGGCGTTCTTCTATAAACTCAAAGAAAAATATCAAAACATTTGAAGTCCCTCAACAGCGAACAATAGAACAAGTATTAGAGGTTTCGGGAAAGGTAGACGCGCGTGAAAAGGCATCACTCAAGTTTTTGGCTGGCGGCAAGATTACGTATGTTGGTGCAAAGATTGGCGATTCGGTAAAAAAGTGGCAGACCATTGCATCTATCGACAAAAATGATCTTCAGAAAAATCTTACAAAATATTTAAACACCTACAGCATTCAGCGTTCGACAGTTGACCAAAATCTCTATACTCGCAAGGATATTGCCGGAAATAAAAGTACAGACGCATTGAATGTACAAGATCAATTCACGTTAAACAACACCGTTTTAGATGTTGAGATCAAAAATATTGCGCTCAAAAATGCGTCACTCTATGCTCCATTTGCCGGAGTGTTGGTTTCTGCTCCAACCGAGATTACCGGTACCATTGTTTCTGCTACAGATGTGTTTCTCGTGGTGAATCCTACGTCCATGACTTTTTTAGCAGACGTCGATGAGGCGGATATTTCCAAGATTAAGGAAGGAATGACCGCAACAATTAAACTCGATGCGTATCCACTCATCGAAATACCGGTAACCGTTCATCGCATTGCGTATCAAAGCAGTGAAGCAAGTACGGGTACAGTGTTTAACGTGGAGTTTGAGTTGCCTGCCGTGTACGAAAACATTCAATATCGATTGGGCATGAACGGAAATGTAAAGATCTTGATTGATCGAAAAGAATCGGTGATGAGTGTTCCGATTCGAGCAACAACTGAACGAGATGGAAAGAACTATGTCGATGTAGCGGTGATTGGTGACAAAAGCGGAAAAACTATACAAAAGGAAGTTCAGTTGGGATTAGAGGACGAAAACTATGTTGAGATACAATCTGGCCTGCAAGTGTCTGATAAGGTCTTGGTTCGATAATCGGTGCGATATGTTACTACGTTTAGATCATGTCTCAAAACTGTATACCATTGGTGACACTGTTATCACCGCACTCGATGATCTTAGCATTGATGTTGAGGAAGGCGAGTACATTGCGGTGACAGGACATTCGGGTTCCGGCAAATCAACGCTATTACAGATCGCTTCATTTTTAGATACGCCTACAAGCGGAAAGATATACTTGCGAGATACGAAAATCGATACGTTTAGCGAAGCAGATCTGGCAAAACTTCGCAATAAAGAAATCGGATTTGTATTTCAGCAGTTTAATTTATTGGGAAAAACATCGGCACTGGAAAATGTTGGACTTCCACTGATCTATGCAAACGTTTCTGATGGTGAACGTAAACAGCGAGCACAAGTGATGTTGGAAGATGTTGGGCTTGGAGATCGGTTGACGAATACACGCGCACAACTTTCCGGTGGACAGCAACAACGCGTAGCGATTGCTCGCGCGTTAATTAACAATCCATCAATTATATTTGCGGATGAGCCTACCGGTAACTTAGATTCTAAAAGCAGTGGTGAGATCATGGAACTATTGGACGCACTACACACAAAAGGGCGAACGATTATTTTAGTGACGCACGAGGCGGATATTGGTGCGCACGCAAACAGAAGGATCACGATGCGGGATGGAAAAATTCTTACCGATTCTGGAAGAGCGAGAAGTACGGCGAGAAGAAAAAAGGGCTGATCATGAACATCACAAACACCATTAAAATCGCCATCCAAGCCATTTTTACAAACAAAACTCGCTCGTTACTCACGATGTTGGGCGTCATTATCGGCGTTGGCGCGGTGATTTTATTGATGGCGATAGGGAATGGTTTACAGGTGTATATCACTGGCCAGTTCGATGCGTTAGGTGCAAACACTGTTTCTATTTTGCCTGGTGAAATCTTTAGCAGTTCGGGTGGATTTGGAAATCGCGAAGGCCAAGTAACGGCGTTTTCCACAAATAAACTGCGATTTAGTGACGTGAAGGATATTCAAAAAATCGATGGTGTAAAAAATGCAGTCCCGATGGTGATGGGTGAATCAAAGATCTCATTTCAAGGCATTAGTAAAAAGCGTTCAATTGTGGGGACATTGCCCGCGTATCAGGAAGTGCGGAACACAAAAACCGAAAAAGGAAGTTTTTTTACAACAACCGATAACGAGGGATCAAAACGCGTTGCGGTATTAGGAAGTAATGTAGCACACGATCTTTTTGGCGATGCCGATCCCGTTGGAAAAACAATTCGCGTAAATGGTCAGGCATTTCGTGTATCTGGTGTTGCAGAAAAAAAAGGTGGAGGATTTGGTGGTCCGCAGTTTGATGATTATCTCTATATTCCATATAGCACCTATGTAAATATCTTTGGTGACACCAAGGTTACACAGATTGTGGTGCAGGCACAGGATCAAAATACTGTTCAAAAAGTTATTGATGAGATTAAAAAAACATTGGGAAAGCGGTTGAAATCGGATGAGTTTTCGGTGTTTGAAACGACAGAAATTTTAAAGGTGATTAACTCTATTTTGGGGGTATTGACGTTGGGTTTGGGTGGGATTGCCGCGATCTCTTTGATTGTAGGTGGCATTGGCATCATGAACATTATGCTAGTTTCGGTCACGGAACGTACACGAGAAATTGGACTGCGTAAGGCATTAGGCGCCACTCCAAATGTGATTCTATTGCAGTTTCTTATTGAGGCCACGTTGCTTTCCGTGTTTGGCGGGATGATTGGGGTTGGAGTTGCAGTGGGGATCTCGCTCATTATCAACAACTTTTTTCCGGCAGTGGTCAATCTGTTTTCTATAAGTTTGGCTTTTGGTGTTTCTGCGGCGATTGGCATCGTGTTCGGTGTTGCTCCGGCTCGCCGAGCGAGTCAACTTTCTCCTATTGAAGCGTTGCGCTACGAGTGAGACTGCAGTACCCTAAAAGGATGGGAGAATGTGTTTAAATTATTTCTCGGCGCGATTGGTTTAACACTAGTAGTAGGCGGTGGTGTGTTTGTCGCAAAAAACTACAAACTGATTGCAGAGAATATACGTCTGCCCAACTTCCAAAACCTTTTGGAAAAACCAAACACTGATCAACCTAGTGATGAGCAGGCATCTATTCCGAATGATGAAGAAGGATCAATTCTTGGAGTGAGCAAAGAGAATATTACGAAAACGAAAAATGCTGTGGCTGGCGTCATTACACCAATCACACAACAAGTTGGGAATGTATTAGGTGCTTCGGTGAACACAGTAACCTCGGTGACCTCTGGGTCTACCACGGACACTGGGAAGATTGATGTCAACAAACTTTTTGAAAATGCCAAGTCCCAAGCAGCAGCTATTCCAGAGCAAGTATTTACGCAAGCTCGGTATGAATACTGTAGACAGGTGGTGAATGATTTTGAGAAGAAATAGAATTTACGCTACGCTAAAAACCTAAAGTTTTCAAACTGCCATGGATCCGGATTTGGCTTACTTGCCGGATTTTCTTTGAAATATACCGTGCGATTTTTGAGTGGTGTCCAGTCAGACGATGTAGAAATGAAATTCCCTAGATACGGTTTTGCAATATCTAAAACAAAATCATGAGGCAAGTCGTCTGGAAGATTAAAGCCCTTGTTTGGATTTTCCATCATCCAAAGCACCGCTGAAACAATGCCAGCAGCCACTTGAAGCGTGGTGGCATTTTGTCCTGGAGCAAGTTTTCGTGCTTCCTCAATACTCAAGTCACTTCCAGTCCACCAAGAATCAAACGGATGCCCCATCAACAGTGCTCCCAATATGTCATTGCCGGAGGTTATTTCATCTCCCATAATTCGCAGTTTCGGCGGCAAGACATAATTTCGACCTCGCAATTCACACAGCGAAGAAAGTGTCTCATGACAGGGCATGTACGCGTAATGCACCGTCGGGCGATATACCGCTTTAGTTTTTTTATTGTTATCCCAAACAGTCAAACGATCGGAAATGCCAAAGGCCTCTCCGTGTCGGATCACCATGCCAACAATTTCTTGATCCGGTATCCAAGACCGCACCCAGGTATTCATGCCCATCTGCGATAAGCAGATTTGATTTTTCGGACCACTGCGATGAACGTGAGCCAAAGGAGGAAGTTTCTTTTCATGCGTGCCCCAACCCATCTCTGCTGGCGCGGTACTTTCCTCCCGCAGTCCCTCAATGCTCCACGTGCCGACAAACTCATCAACTTCCTTCGGCCGATTGGTGATCTGTGTATCTCGCTCACTGCAGTGAATAACTCTTACTCCTAATTGTTGTGCGAGTTTCGCAAACTCTTTATTCTTTACGTACTGCTGAATTTTTTCCTTCACTTTTGACGAAACTTTATTTTGCTTCGCACATTTTGCCGCAATATCTACCAAACCTTGCTTCACAAAGTGTGAAATAAGACCAGGGTTTGCGCCGTGATCCACAACAGCGGACGTTCCGTTTGTCCAATTTTTGGTAAGCTTTTTAAGCTGCATCTGCAAAAAGTACAGAGACTTTTCCTGCGGACTCTTTGTGTGAATTCCTGCAAGAGGGTCCCATTCCTCAACCGAGGTGTTTGCATATAACACATGATGGTTATGGCACCACGCGAGAATGTCATTACAGCCGATATTCCAAGCTAAATCGATGATTAAACCACCGTCATCAACATATTGCGGCAAAATCTTACCCAGATTTTCTTTGGTGATTTTTTTACGAGCGTACCGTATTCCGCGATCTGTATATTTTTTTAATGCCTTTGTTTTGTCATCAAAATCCATAATGGTGATATTTTTGAACGGAACATCAATTTTATCCAGCAAAATCGGCAGGGCGCACTGCGAAACCGATCCATACCCAATAATCAAAATTTTATGCAGAAACTTTTTTTTCACAATACATTGAATTGTAAAGTAATTCTATGATTTTTCAAGAAAAACATATTCCAAATACAACATGCCCTCATGCTAGAATAGCCGCATGGATATCGATCAAGTTCTTGTTCAACAAATTCAAGATCTGCAGACGCGAACTGCGGATATGTTATCGCGCGCAGTGCTCAACAAAAAAACAACAGAAATTGAAACTCTAGAAAATGAAACTGCAAATCCCGCATTTTGGAACGATCAAGACAAAGCAAAAAAAACTTCTCAACAACTGTCCGCATTAAAAGATGAGGTGGCGCGTTTCGATCAGTTAAAAAAATCTGCAGAAGATTTGGAAGCGTTGGTGCAACTCGTGCATGAAAGCAAAGACAGTGATGAAGCACTACTTACCGAACTCACAACTGCAACTAAAAACTTTTCTCAACAACTCAACGCGGTAGAACTCCGCATCTATTTCTCCGGCAAGTACGATAATTTTCCTGCAATTCTTTCGATTCATTCTGGCCAAGGTGGCACCGAGGCTATGGATTGGGCGAGTATGCTCCAGCGCATGTACTCGCGCTACTTTGAAAAACAAGGATGGAAAACTCAACTTACCGAAGAGTCTCGCGGCGAGGAAGTGGGGATTAAGTCGTGCACCTATTTAGTGTACGGCACATACGCGTACGGCCACCTCAAAGGTGAGGCGGGGGCGCATCGATTAGTGCGCTTGAGCCCTTTCAATGCAGACAATCTTCGCCAAACTTCGTTTGCTGGTGTTGAGGTAATGCCGTTGGTTGAGGATACGCAGACCGAGATAGAGATCAATCCGGATGATTTGGAGTGGCAGTTTACGCGCGCCGGTGGACATGGTGGTCAAAACGTGAACAAGGTAAACACCGCGGTTATTCTTATGCACAAGCCAACAGGAATTATTGTTGAGGCAAGACAGGAACGGTATCAGGAACAAAATCGAAAATATGCGCTCACAATCTTGAAATCAAAACTCGCTGAAATCGATGAAAAAAAGTACCAAGAAGAAATGGCTCGGGTAAAAGGGGTGCATAAAATTGCTGGATGGGGCAACCAAATCCGAAACTATGTATTGCATCCGTATCACTTGGTGAAAGATGTGCGTACACAAGTGGAAACATCGGACACACAAGCGGTGTTGGACGGGGATCTTGACGAGTTTATTGCGGCGGAGGTGAAACTGTAGACGTTTTGTTCAGATGAAGCAAATTGGTCGAAATACGTGATTGAATCTCAGTTCTCGCGTATGTATACTGTCGAACACCCATGAAAAAAGAAGTCAATATATCCACCAAAATCGCAATTTTCAAAGGCAGAAAAGTGCGGAAAGTTATCTTCCAGAATGAGTGGTGGTTTTCGGTGGTGGATGTGGTGCAAGCGCTCACAGATCAACAAGATGACCAGACAGCGAGAAAGTATTGGAACAAACTTGCTCAAAGGTTAAGAGATGAGGGAAGTGAAGTGGTGACAAATTGTCACCAGTTGAAAATCCAAGCTTCCGACGGCAAAATGCGTGAAACTGACTGTGCTAATACCGAAGGCATTTTCCGTATTATTCAATCTATCCCATCGCCTAAGGCAGAACCATTTAAGCGTTGGCTTGCCAAAGTGGGTTATGAGCGGATACAAGAGATAGAAAATCCAGAACTCGCAACCAAGCGTACGCGCATGCTTTACAACCTGAAAGGATATAGCGACGACTGGATTGAAAAGCGCATGCGTGGCATTGCGATCCGTGAAGAACTTACCGATGAATGGCAAAATCGCGGTGCACAAGCACATAAGGAGTACGAAATTCTTACAGCGGAAATTTCCAAAGCCACCTTTGGCATAACTCCAAGCGCATACAGAAAGATGAAAGGACTGGAACGGCAAAATCTACGCGACCACATGGACGATTTTGAATTGATTTTTACCATGCTTGGCGAGCGTTCCACAACCGAAATCCATCGTAATGAAGATTCCCAAGGGTTTCACAAATTGCGGAATGATGCGAAAGCCGGAGGCGATATTGCCGGCGGGGCGCGAAAACAGCTAGAGAAAAGGCTTGGACGATCTATTGTGTCAAAGAAAAATTTCCTCAAAAATTTCGAAAAGAAAAAACTGCGAAAATAACATAATTGCTCGATATACTACGCGACTTGTATGAAATCACTACAATCAATACTTACTCAAGCCCGATTGGCAGGCTGGGCAGTTCCGCATTTTTATGCGTCTGATTTTGAGCAGTTTCGCGGTATTTGCGAGGCGGCGGTCAAACTGCGCGCGCCCATTATGATTGGCACCTCGGAGGGCGAGCAAAAATTCGTCGGAATTCACGCCGCGGTCGCGCTTGTTTCCGCTTTGAAAAAAGAATTCAACATACCTATTTTTCTAAACGCTGACCATACCAAGAGCGTGGAGGCAGCAAAAAAAGCCATTGACGCTGGATATGACTCGGTCCATATTGATCTGTCGCGCGAGTCATGGAGCATTAATGTAGCTGGCACGCGTGAAGTCGTCCGCTACGCGCACAAAAAAAACCGCGCCGTAACCGTTGAGGGAGAACTTGGTTATATCGTTACTGAATCATCAAAAATATACAAAAAGAAAATTATTGTTAACCCGTCAACATTCACTAAGCCGGAAGAGGCAAAAAAATTTGTCTCTGCAACCGGTATTGATCGCTTTGCGCCGGCAGTTGGTAATCTGCACGGCATTGCGGCTAATCGTCCTAAACTTGACTTTGTACTTATTAAAAAATTGCGTACTGTTCTTCCAAACTCTGTAACTTTAGTACTCCACGGCGGATCTGGCAATTCTCCGGTCGCGTTCAAAAAAGCGATCAAAGCCGGCATCAACAATATCCATATTTCAACTGAACTGCGCATTGCCTATGCGGAAGGATTGAAAACCGCCCAGCGCACTATGCGCGACGAACTTGCCCCGTACAAACTCGCCAGCCCGGTAGTTACCGCAATCCGTAAGAAAGCAGAATATTTTATTAAACTCTTCGGAGCAGATGGAAAATCATAATGCTACTATGTCAAAAATCTTTATAACCCGTCTTATTCCCGACGAAGGAATTAAAATGCTAAAACAAAAAGGATATAAAATCTCAATCTATCCAAAAGATCAAATTATTCCGCGAAAGGATTTACTCAAAGGCGTAAAAGGTGTTGATGCAATACTTTGCGATCTTACTGAAAAAATTGACGCGGAATTACTGGAAGCCGCGGGAATTCAGTCCCGACGCCACGCGGGGTCGGGATCCCGACCGAAAGCGTCGGGACTTAAGATTGTTGCAAACTATGCGGTCGGAATTGATAATATTGACCTTGCCGCGACAAAG
>ORJL010699325.1_pt1 | contig 10866 bp, 12 predicted proteins | sample 1779941 | NCBI WGS metagenome assembly ORJL01 (sample SAMEA104232317, study PRJEB22302) | groundwater metagenome | biome: forest; feature: aquifer; material: groundwater | place: USA | collected 2011-08-07 | depth 5.8 m | reverse complement strand
GTTTCCCTAAAAGAAACCATTTCAAAAGCGTGCGCAGATTGCAATAGGGCAGTTTCATAAGCGAAGCAAATTCGTCACGCGCTTGACATGCTCCGAAAACCGCGCCAATGCGTGCTTCCAAACGTTTCACTCAAGAATTAACCAGACAGTAGTGTCTTGATCTAATCTTTGAATTTCGTAGGAGGAAAACAAAATGAGGACGGTTGTCCGGTTCTGCAACGCTAGTTGCTTGGCGGCGGTAGTGTTTTTCGTATTAGGCGGCAGCGCAACTGCCCAACCCTATCCTTCAAAGCCGATCCGTATTGTTGTTCCATTTCCAGCCGGTGGCGGAGTTGATACGACAGCTAGGTTGCTTGGCCAAAAACTCGGAGCGGCTTTCAATCAGCAGTTTGTAGTGGACACTCGTCCCGGCGCGAGCGGCAACATAGGCACGGACATTGTGGCGAAATCGCCGCCCAATGGTCTTACCCTGCTCGCGACGTTTTCCAGCCATGCGACGAATGCAGCGCTTTTGATGAATCTTCCTTTTGATCCTGTCAATGATTTTGCGCCGATCTCGGTTGTGCTGACTGTGCCGAACATTCTTGTCGTAAATCCGTTTCTGCCGGTGAAGACTGTCAAAGAACTGATAGCGCTCGCCAAGCGGCACCCCGGCAAGATTATGTATGCCTCGATCGGAACCGGCACTCCGCCGCATCTCTCAGCGGAACTTTTCAATATGATGGCGGGCATCAGCATGACGCACGTGCCGTACAAGGGCGGTCCACCGTCAATGGTGGCAGTGATCAGCGGAGAAGCTCAACTTGCGTTTCAGACTGTCTTTATTGCCATGCCGCATCTGAAGAGTGACCGGCTGCGCGCGATCGCAGTCGCTACGCTGAAGCGCATCCCGATGTTTCCCGAAGTTCCGACGATCGATGAGTCAGGCTTGCCGGGTTACGAGTCGTCGGCCTGGTATGCGTGGCTTGCGCCCGCTAAAACGCCGCAGCCGATCATAGAGCAGTTGCACCGCGAAATAGCAAAGGCGCTGCAGCTTCCGGACGTCCGAGAAGCGATTCTCAGCCAAGGGGCAGAGCCCGGTGGGGGCACACCCGACCAACTCGGAGCGCTGATCAAGGCTGATATCGAGAAATGGGGCCGGGTGGTGAAAATGGCGAAAATCAAAGTGGATTGAGCTCCCTTCGTGACACAAATTCAAGGACGGCGTACACGCCGCTATATCCCGAGTTCTCTGGCCGCATTGTGGCATTGACCGGCGCCACGCAAGGTATTGGCTCCGCGGCCGCCTGCGCGCTCGCGGAGCAGAAAGCGTGTGTCACACTGCTATACAATGAGGAAACGGGTGCAAATCGAATCGCGGGCGATATCACCGCTGCCGGTGGCCGGGCGCTCTGTTGCGTGACCCAAGGGTCAGGCTGAAAATGGGCAAGCCGGTTCTGGCCATAGACTTCGGGAGCACGTTTACCAAGGTGTCTCTCATCGACCTTGATACAGCAACTCTTCTGGCCACGGCCCACGCTCCCACCACGGTAGAGACCGACGTCACCATAGGTCTGGAACAGGCGCTGTCAAGCCTAAGAACCCGCAATGGGACGACCTTCGACCCCTCTTCTGCGCAGGCTATTAGGGCCTGCAGCAGCGCTGCGGGAGGTCTAAAGGTAGTGGTCGTCGGCTTGGTGCGGTCGCTGAGCGTGGAGGCGGCCCAGAGGGCGGCCTTGGGGGCAGGGGCCAAGATCGTCGGTGCCTACAGCGGCAAGCTGGGTGCCGGCGAGGTCAAACGTATCGCGACGGAGGGGGCCGACGTAGTCCTTCTGGGTGGCGGCACCGACGGCGGCGATGAGGGCACCCTTCTGCACAACGCCCGCCTCCTGGCAGATTCCCAACTCGCCGCGCCGCTCATCGTTGCAGGCAACAAGGCTGTTGGCGAACTGTGCGCAGAGACCCTTCGAGGCCACGGCAAGACCGTCCTTCTCACAGAAAACATCCTTCCCGACTTGGAGACCCTCAACGTTGAGCCTGTCCGGCAGACAATCCGCAAACTTTTCATGACCCACATCATCCACGCAAAAGGTATAGATAAGGCCCAGAAGTACGTTCAGGGACCGATCGTGCCCACCCCCAGCGCCGTCCTGAGGGGTGCCCAGCTCCTGGCGGAGGGGATAGGGGAGGAGGCCGGCTTGGGTGAGCTGGTGGTGGTGGACGTGGGGGGAGCCACCACGGACGTACCCTCCATCGCGCGGGGCGAGCCATCGGAGAGCGGCGTCATTCTGCGAGGGCTTCCCGAGCCCCTGGCCAAGCGGACCGTGGAGGGAGACCTTGGTCTGCGGGAGAACGCCGTCACCCTGGTCCAGCGATCCGCCGGCAGGCGCCTCGCGGCCATGGCGTCTATCGTAGGTTCCGGAGCCCCCTCTCATTTCGAGGAATACGCCACCATGGTGACCGCAGAACGAGACCACGTCCCGCAGAGCAGGGCGGAAGAGGCCATGGATCTGGCCATGGCGCGCATGGCCGTGGAGCTGGCCATGGAGCGGCACGCCGGGACTATCCAGGAAGTGTATACATCGGTGGGGTCTGTCCGGGTGCAGCGGGGCAAGGACCTGAGTAGCGTGAAGACCCTCATTGGTGTTGGAGGCGTCTTTGCGCGTGGCGCCAATCCCCGTATGGTGCTGGAGGGGGCCATGATGAGCGCGGAGTCGCCTTTCTCCCTAAAGCCCAAAGCCCCGGCGCTGTATATAGACCGCTCCTATATTCTCTACGCCACGGGGCTGCTGGCGGACCTGGATGCCGTGGCGGCTTTGCGGCTGGCCAAGAGAGAACTGGTGGCGCTTTGACCTCTAGGCCGACGGTGAAATTCGTATGGTAAACGTTCGTCGGCGAGGTCTGGACGCACATTATGCTTTGTAGAAGAAAGGTAAGTGCATGAAACCGAATTCATCGATGCGTGGGGCGTTCCTACGGACACATGCAAGACGAAAACAGCGCCTCGGTTTACGCGCCGCTGGTTTTCAGCGGATTTCAGATTACTGTTGACAGGGAGAGACCGTGGTTGACCAATTGAAGGTAAGGAACAAGCGCTGGGACTGGGACTACTTCCTCAGAGTGCGCCAAGAGGTGCTGTCCTCCTGGACTACAGGCCAGGAGCTGATGGGGGAGAAGGCGTTGGAAGAGGCTGTCGAGTACCAGAAGCGCCAGCCCTGGTGGAAGTTTGCCGCCTTACGGAACCAGAAGGCCGACGAGGAGGGGCGCATCCAGGTGGCCTGCGGGATAGGCCACGCCTTGGTGGAACAGATGCTGGGCCAAGTGGCGCACTGCGAGCCGCTAAGGCCGGACAGGTGGTATGTGAGCCAGGATACCTACACGAAAAAGAACCAGTACCGGCTGGCCACCGAGGCGGTGGAGCGGAGCCGCCGACACGGGTCCTACTCCTATCTGAATGGTTACCCCATCGTGACCCATGGAGTAGAGGGCGCACGCCGCATCACCGAATCGACGCCCGCCGTTTTATGCGCCGACTGCAACGACGAGGATGCCCGGCTGAGCTGGGAGATCGCGCTGGCTGGCGGATGGACTTGCGGCAACTCCAAGGCCCTCGACCAGGCCATCCAGCACTCCCGCGACTACCCCCTGGACCGCATGATCTACAACTATCAGTATCAGGATCGGCTCACGGCCTTCTACAACGAGCGCGGTGTTCCGATTCTTCGGCGGGCCTCAGCCAACCTGGGAGGGTGGGATTCCATGGCGTTGAGGGTGACCGTCTCCCTCGTAGAGTGTCTGCTGGCAGCGGAGCAGGGGGTAAAATACTTCGACCTGAACATGGGAATGGGCATGAACCCGGTCCAGGACGTGGCGGCCATGCAGGTGCTGACAAAGCTGGCTCGGGAGTACCTGGACAGGTTTGGCTATAAGGATGTGAAGGTGTACCCCTGGTGGTACTTCTTCCTGGGCGATTGGCCCTTGGACAGGGATGCTCTCATTGGTCAGCTTTGCTGGAACATGACCGTCTGTGTCCTTAGCGGGTGCAACGGAATGGTCATCAAGTCACCGGACGAGGCCACGGTCACACCGACCAAAGAGGCCTTCCTGGCATCGTTGAAGATGGCGAGGCAGATCGTGCGTCTCGCTGGTGCACAGCGCCTGCCCGAGGACGAGAGCGTGAAGCTGGAGAAGGCCATGATCGAGGCGGAGGTGAGGGCCGTCGTCGACCGAACGTTCGAGATGGGGGAGGGCGATCTGGCGGTCGGGATAGTGAAGGCGATGGAAGCGGGCGTCATCGACACGCAGTTTTCCCCGTACAAATACCTCAAAGGTGAGGTAATGGTGGTGCGGGACGCGCAGGGCGCGATGCGCTATCTGAATTCGGGAAACATTCCGCTTCCGCCGGAGGTCAAGGAGTACCACCGGGCAAAGCTGGCGCAGGGGAAAGCTCGGGGGGGGGAGAAATCGGACGTGGAGTTGATAATTCGAGAGGCGACCTGGGCATCTCGCCCTATTGAAGAGGAGGAGGCCGCCCATCTGGCCTACAACCTACAGGGGAGTGCGTAAAATGGTCCAAAGTAAACTAACGCAACAAGAGAAGGAAACTGGGCGGAAGCCCACCGTCGTTCTGGGGACCGTCGGCTACGACTGCCACATGGTAGGTATAACAGTGCTGCGTCATGCCCTCTCGGAGGCCGGCTTCAACGTGGTCTTCCTGCGCGCCCTGGTGGCTCCCCCGGAGTTCATCGACGCGGCTGTGGAGAGCCGGGCCGACGCCATTTGGGTCTCCTCTCTGTACGGCATGGGCCGCATCGATTGCGAGGGCTTCCGGGACAAGTGCCGGGAGGCTGGCTTGGGAGACATCCTCATCTATATCGGAGGTACCCTGACCACCGACCCGGAGGCGTGGTCTGAGACCAAGCGCCTCTTCGAGGAAGATCTGGGCTTTAACCGGGCCTATCCTCCAGGCACTAAAGCGGATGTCGCCATCGCCGACCTAAAGCGAGACCTGGGTCTTTCCTAAATCAACGGTGACTGTTCAGCCTGAGGCAGGCTGGAGGGGATTGCTCCTGAAAGCGCGACGAAGCAGGTCGAACGGGTTGTGGCCCTGCTTGTGCATGGTATCGAGGTAGGAACAGATGGTGCAGAAGTTTTGCGCTCCTTTGACGGTACGGAAGCAGCCGGAGATTTCTTGCTTCACGAAACTCGTTCATTCCTCCCCACCGCTTGCGGTGGGGAGGAATGAACGATCTTGGGGCAGGCTCGATGCCTACCTCAAGATGAAGGGGTGAGTAGAATGGTCGGATGGTGTGGAGACGAGCTGCCCATTCGGCCTATGATACGGCGTACCACTTGGTGTGGTCGCCTAAGTATCGGAAGGACTTGCTGAGGGGGAATTTGGCGAAGCGAGTAGTGGAGCTGTTTCGAGAGATAGCGCAGGCGCATGACGTTACCATAGAAGAGTTGGAGGTCAGTGTGGACCATGTGCACAACCGGGGCAGAACGGGCCAAAACGGCACCGGAGCTGCCGACGATTGCCGAGGCAGCGCCTGCCCGGGTATGAATTCCACGTGTGGTATGCGCTGCTGGCCCCGGGCGCAACGCCCGGCGCGATCATCCGCAAGATCAACGAAGGTTTCGATCGGGCGCTCACCGCGCAAGATGTGCGGGATCGCCTTGCGGAGATCGGAATCGACGCGTTGGGCGGGACGACGGAGAAATTCGCCGCGTTCCTGAAAGCGGAAATGCGTAAATGGGCGAAGGTTATCAAAGAAGCGGGCATCCAGGTTGAGTAACGGAATCACGTTGTCTTAAGCGGAGAACAACCGATGGCTGAGGTCGTGACGGTGAGAGGCCCGATATCTGCCGATGCGCTGGGGATAACGATGTGCCATGTCCACGTGCTCTCCGAGCTCAAGGTCGCCGAGCAGGCAAAGCCGCCCGCGACGATGACGGAAGCTGAATTGGCGCTTCTTCACCATCCGGTGACGACCGAGATGCTGGGAACGATCCGCAGACACGCCAACGATGCCTGCGCCATCGACAACAATCTCTTGGGCGATATCGACCTTGCCATTATCGAGCTGAATGCCTACAAGCAGATGGGCGGATCCAGCATAGTGGAGACGAGCGTGGTCGGGCTGAAGCGTGATCCGGTCGGGCTCAGGCGAATCTCCGAAGCAACCGGCGTCAACATCATCTGCGGCACCGGCTGGTATATAGGCGGTTCGCATCCTCCTGTCACCAAGCAGAGCAGCATCGAGCAGCTATCCAATATCATGGTGCATGAACTCACTGACGGGATTGATGACACAGGAATCAAGGCCGGCTTTATCAAGGCCGGCCTCAGCGGGCCTACCCCGGACGTACCCTTTCAGGGAGCCGAAGAGAAGGTGTTGCGAGCCGGTGCGCGCGCCCAGGCCGCCACCGGCGCCACCATGACGATGCATCCCTGTCACCACTATGGCCGGGCCCGGCACCTGCACACCTATCTGGACATCCTGCAGAACGAGGGGGCGAACCTCGATAAGTGCTATATGAGCCATATGGAGTTCTGGCACAGGGACATCGACTACCAGAAGTCGTTGCTGGATCGCGGAATTACCTTGTCATACGACCAGTTCGGTTGCGAGGAATACGTGCGGCCGGGCTGGTCGAAAGCCCCCGACTCGGCGCGGGTAGAGGCTGTCGTGAAACTAGTCGAGATGGGCTACGCCAAGCAGATCGTCCTCGCCAATGAGGTGGTAAGCAAGTTCCGCCTCCGCAAGTATGGCGGGTTAGGGTACTCCCACTTGCTGGAGAACATCGTTCCGGATCTGAAGTACTGCGGCGTGACGGACGCGCAGATACACTCGATGCTCGTGGAGAACCCCGGGCGGCTGCTGCCGTTCTAATGGAGTGCGTCAAACAGATTGCAACTTAGGGCGCGAACGTTAGCGGCCAACAAAATACCGCGCTACACTATCGGAATTAGCACAGTATCGGGAGTTGCCATGTCAATCGTTGTTGCTGAAATCGAGGCCAAGATTCGGTCACTGAGTCTCGAAGATAAGACCGAGCTGATCCGCGTCCTGATCGCTGAACTTGATGGTCCGGCTGACGCCGATGTCGAGCGCGCCTGGCTGGAAGAGGCGCAAAAGCGATACCGGGAAGTTGTCGAAGGAAAGGTGCAGCCAATCCCTGGCGAGCGTGTCTTCGCGAATCTCCGCTCGCGTCTGAAACGATGAGGCTTGAGTTCCATCCTGAAGCGGAGATGGAACTTGTTGAGGAAGCTGCGTACTACGAGCTTCAGGTCCCGGGGTTGGGAGAGCGCTTCGAAGCCGAAGTTCGACACGCCACGGATCTTCTGCTCGACCATCCCGAGATCGGTTCCCCTGCAGATCCCCATCTTCGCAAGTTCGTCCTGAACCGCTTTCCCTTCACGCTGTATTACAGCGTCACATCTAATGTTCTGCGCATCGAGGTCGTCGCACACCAAAGCCGTGGCCCCGGCTACTGGCAGTCGAGAACTGACCGCTAATTTTGGCTGGTGCAGACGAACCGGAAGCGCCATACCATTTTTCTCAATCGCGCGGCCTCGCCGCACAGCAAGAGGCTGAAAAAAAACATCGCCACCGCATTGCGTATGGTGCGCCTGACTGCTTCGGGTGGACCGTTGACCGAGGGGTGTCATTTTTCGTCGTAAAGGGAGCTTACCTGCCGTGAGCGGTCGATCGTCATATTCCCAAGGTCGTCTTGGAGCGTATGATATTGAGATCAAACTGTGCGGGCAGTTACCCCTCGCGGCCGGTGCGTCTCATCGTGCCGTTTCCTCCCGGCGGCAGCACCGACAACCTCGCGCGCGTGGTGGTGCCGCGCCTCGCTCCGGTTCTGCAACAGCAGGTCGTCATCGACAACCGCGGCGGCGCGGCCAGGCGCCCGCGAGCAGTGAACAGGGTTCCCGCTTGCGGGATGAGAACGTCCGCGAGTCGGGATGCGCGCCGTTGGACTAACCGCGGGCACGGCATCCGGCTCCGGGGTCGCATCCCCTGAATGGGCACCCCTGCTCCGCCCTCCGACGGCGCATCGGCACGGATATGGTCGCGAAGGCGACCCCCGACGGCTACACCGTTGGGCTGTTCGATACGGCGTTCGTGATCAATCCCACGCTCTACGCGAAGCTGCCATTCGACCCGCTGCGCGATTTTCGGGCCGTGATGGTGATCGCGACCGGGCCCTCGGTACTGGTCGTGCATCCTTCGCTTGGGGTCGCCACCGTGAAGGAGCTGATTGCGCTCGCGAAGGCGAAACCCGGTGCACTGACCTTCGCTTCGGCCGGCGCCGGGACCGCGTTCATCTTTCGGGCGAGATGCTCAAGGTCGCAGCGGGAATCAACCTGCTGCACGTTCCGTACAAAGGCGCCGGTCCGGCGATCACCGATGTCGTCGCGGGCCAGGTGCACATGATGTTCGCGCAGCCCGGCACGGTGCTCGGTCAGGTGAGCACGAACCGGATGCGCGCGATCGCGATGAACGGCGACCAGCGTTGGAGCGGCATGCCGAACGTGCCCACTTTCGCGGAGGCAGGTGTAGCGGGCATGGAGACGAGCAGCATTTGGCAGGTGATGGTGCCTGCGGCCACGCCGGCCGCCGGCTACGCGACGCTGCCCCAGTCGCCCGGGATCGGCTTCGAGGCGCGGCCCGAACTGTTTGCCGTGATGAAGGCACTGGTTCCGGGCGCCTGATGCGCCCAATCCCACAACACCCTATTTGAGATTAGGAGTAAAGTAATTGCACTTCCGGATAGAGGAGGTGTGTCATGAAGATGAAGCTCAAGGTAAGTCGCGTTCAGATGTGGTCGGTGACGATTGACGATCGGGCGGGCGGTTTGGCGGCGGTTCTGGATCCGGTCGCGAAGGCGGGGGCCGATTTCGAGTTCGTGTTTGCACGCCGTGCGCCGGAGCAGCCCGGCAAGGGTTTGCTTTTCGTTCTGCCCTTGAAGGGCGCGAAGGCGGTCAGGGCGGCACAGGAAGCGGGTCTCGCCAAAGCCGAAGGCATCCACACGGTGAAGGTCGAAGGCACGGACCAACCGGGTGCAACGGCCGCCATTGCCTGCGCACTGGCAAGCGCCGGAATCAGCTTCCGGGCATTCTCGGCGACCGCAGTCGGCAGGAAATTCTCCGGCTATCTCGCGCTGGATTCGGCCGAGGACGCCGCGAAGGCGGCACGCGTCCTGAAAAAACTGTAGCAACGCCAGCCGAGGCGTCCGGATGTTGCATCCTCGGCTCACGCGCGGCACGTTCGCCTGCGCGCTGCTGGCTTTGCGTTCCTGCTTTATTGATTGCAGCCAGCGATGCCCAGGGCTTTCCACAAATCCTGCCGCACCTGCTCGCGACTGCGGGTCGAGAAGCGTTTGCGTTGGCCGATCGGCTCATTCTCGATCTCAGGCACGATTTTCAGCGCGACGAATACGGGACCGGGCCCGGACATAATTCGCTCCAGGTTGATCTGAAAGCTTTCGAGATTGTCGTAGGAGAACGTGCGTGCATATCCGGCGCCGCGTGCGACGACATCGTAGGCGATTTTGCCGGCGTTCGGAACCGGTTGTCCTCCCGTCGTCGCGTAGCATTCGTTGTCCAGCAGGAAGTGATAGAAGTTTTCCGGCGCGTGCTCGGCTATCGTGGGCAGTATGTTGAGCCCCATCATCATGTCGCCCTCGGAGTCGAAGAGCACGACTTTGCGGTGCGGCTGCGCCAGGGCAAGCCCGAACGCAAACGCCGCACGACCGCCCATCGCCGTGGGCATGAGCGCCACGTCGAGCTCGGGGCGCGTCGTCATGTCGACCCAATAACGCGCTCCTTTACCCGGAACGACGATGGCGTCGCCACGGTATTCCTTGAACAGTTTGAGAATATCTGCCATCGGCATCATGATTTTTCCTCGCTTTTGATGGGGATGAAGCCATGATATTCGTCACCAACCAGAACGGTGACCGGGCGCTGCGTCTTGCGTGCTTCCTCGAATGCGAGCGAAATGCGCGGCGCATCATGGTTGTTTTCGACGAGGTAATAACTGATGCCGAACGCATTGAGGAATCGCTCGACGTAGACTGCCGCCGTGTCGGCTGTCACGCCATGTCGTGTCCAGCCGCGGTAACCCACCATCAGGACCACCGGCATATTGAGGCCGAGCCCCCACCCGCGCAGAGAGTCGCCCGCTTCCATGAGCCCGGTGTTCTGGATGAGGATCACCGGCGTCTTTCCGCCGAAGTAAAGTCCGGCGGCAGTCGAAAAAGCGAGCCCTTCGCGGCCCACGGTAACCAGCGTGAGCGAGGGCTCCGCCTTCATCAGGACGTAGAGCCAGTTGGTTTCGCTGTCGGGCAGCCACACCACGTGGCTTACCGCGTTCTTCTTCAGTTCCGCGAGGACTGTTTCCGGATTGAGTAAAGCCTCAGATGCCTGAACCATTGCGTGCCTCTTGCGATTGTTTGATCTGCATGACGAGCCGACATAGTGCGCTTGTTATCGCGCCGCAACAACCGTCAGCCTGATGAAATTTGGCGAGCGTGTTCCAGAGCGGCATCATTGCGCCCGATCGGCGAGGCTCTGTTTGCCGAGGATCACCATGGCGCTGCCGCCGAGCACGGCCGCCGATGCCGCGACGAGCCGCAGGGTGATCGGCTCGTGCAGGAGTGCGACCGCGCCCAGCGCCGCGATCACCGGCACGCTCAATTGCACGGGCGCCGCCCGGGGGGCGGAGAGGGCGGGGAGGGCCGGCGCCAGGGCGAGCCATGTCGCGCGCAGGAAATTCCCCGCGGTGGCAGCGGCAGGATCAGCCGTGCCTCTGCCCAGCAGGGAATAGACGCCCCAGGCCACGCCGGCCGCGAGCATCAGCGCGGAACCCCCAAGCG
>ORJL010324648.1_pt1 | contig 10866 bp, 5 predicted proteins | sample 1779941 | NCBI WGS metagenome assembly ORJL01 (sample SAMEA104232317, study PRJEB22302) | groundwater metagenome | biome: forest; feature: aquifer; material: groundwater | place: USA | collected 2011-08-07 | depth 5.8 m | reverse complement strand
GTCTTCTTCACCGACTCGATCACTTTTGCGTAGTTGAACGGAACGATCGATCGAGCGTCGATCACCTCGCAGGAGATGCCCCACTTCTCCTCAAGCTGCTTGGCGGCTTCGAGGGCACGGTAGAGCGTGGCGCCGACCGTAAGGATAGTCAGGTCCTGGCCAACTTTCTTGACGTCGGGTTCGCCGAAGGGGACCTCGTAGTATCCTGCGGGCACACCGCCTTTGACGAACTGCTCGGGCTCATCGTAGATCCGTTGGCTCTCGAAGAAGACCACCGGGTCGGTGCCCACGAGGGCGGAGTTCATGAGGCCCTTCGCGTCGTAGGGCGAGGCCGGGAAAACCACTTTAAGGCCGGGGATGTGCGCGCACATGCTGCTCCAATCCTGAGAGTGCTGCGCGCCGTATTTGGACCCGACGCTGACGCGGAGGACGACAGGCATCTTCAGGAGACCGCCGGACATGGACTGCCACTTGGCGAGTTGGTTGAAGATTTCATCGCCGGCGCGGCCCATGAAGTCGCAATACATCAGTTCGACGAGCGGTCGGCCGCCTTCCAGGGCATAGCCCACAGCGCTGCCGACGATCGCGCCTTCGCTGATGGGCGAGTTGAAGAGGCGGTGATAGGGCAGGGCTTCGGTGAGGCCGCGATACACGGCGAACGCACCACCCCAATCGCGGTTTTCCTCGCCGTAGGCGATGAGGGTGGGATCAACATAGAACCGGTCGAGGATAGATTCGAAGAGGGCATCCCGGATGCCAACGCACTTGCTCTTGGGGAGCTTGTTGCCCTTCTCGTCGAAGGCGGATCGGCTGCGCTGGGCGAGCTGCTTGACGCGCGGGTTTTCCTCTCTGGTGAGGAGCACCTCAGGCTTCCGGCCGGGTTCCATCGACTCGACCCTCTGGTTCGAGAACATGGTGCGCTCGAGGATGCAATTCTTGAGCTTGAGATCGCTGCGCGGGCTGATCTGCATGTCCACGGCTTTCTTAAAAGCCTTCAGAATCAGGGCCTCGGCCTGGGCGTGAATCTGGTCGATTTCCGTGCGGGCGCAGATCTTCGCGTCGATGAGTTCCTGAGCGAAGGCGATGATGGAGTCCTGTTTCTGCCAGGCCTCGACTTCCGACTTCTCGCGATAGCTGGAGGCATCGGATGGGGAGTGGCCGGAGAAACGGTAGGTGACGGTGTCGAGCAAGACGGGCCCGTTCTTGTCTTCGATGACCTTCTTCTTGCGGGCGATGGCGTCGATGACGGCCAGGGGATTGTAGCCATCGACGCGTTCGGCGTGCATCTGTTCCGGGTTGATCCCGGCGCCGAGGCGGGCCAGGACTTTGAAGCCCATGGTCTCGCCGACAGGCTGGCCGCCCATGCCGTAGAAGTTGTTGACGAAGTTCATGATAAGGGGCAGCCCGCTGCGATGGGCTTCGTCCCTGAGCGTCTTGGACTGGTCCATGGTGGCGAAGCACATGTCCTCCCAGACGGGACCGCAGCCCGCCGAGGCGTCGCCGATGTTGCAGATAATGAGGCCTGGCTTCTTGTTGACGTGTTTGTAGAGGGCCGCGCCCACGGAGATATCGCCGGAGCCGCCAACGATGGCGTTGTTGGGCATCACTCCAAAGGGCGGGAAGAAGGCGTGCATAGAGCCCCCCATGCCCCGGTTGAAGCCATAGTCCTTCGCGAAGATCTCGGCCAGCGCGCCGTAGATCAGATAGTCCACAGCCAGGTCCTGAGTGGAGCCGGCGGCGTCCTTCTCGACGACGCGCAACGTGTCGCCGCCGAAGTAGCCGCTCATGATCTGGAGCAGGGCATCGCCGGAGAGCTTCGCGATGGCCGAAAGGCCCTTGGCTAGGATCTCGCCGTGGCTGCGATGGGAGCCGTAGATGTGGTCATCGACGCCGAGGAGATAGGCCTGGCCGACGGCCGAGGCTTCCTGGCCGATGGAGAGGTGGGCCGGGCCGCGGTGGTTGTATTCGATGCCCTGGTAACTGCCGCGGAGCTTGATCTCGTTAAGCATGGTCTCGAAGGCCCGGATGATCTCCATATCGCGATGGATGCGCAGGAGGTCGGCCTTGGAGAATCGTTTGGAGTCGAATTCTTCCTTGCAGGTGCTCTTGTACTGGTTGAGGGGGATGGGCGCGAACTCGATCTGGCCGGGCCGGCGATTCTCCACAGGACTGATGATCTGACTCTTGGGCATGGTATCAATTCCTAATCAATGTTTTGGCAAAAATGAACGACGACGACAAAAGCTCCCCTCCGTTTATTCCTCAGGATAGTCAATCTGGATGCCTCGGGCGCTGAGAAAATCCATCCATTCAGGAGTGGGCGGACGATCAGTTACGAGCCGGGAGACAAGGTCCCACTCGACAACCTTGAAAAGCGAAGCGGCGGCAAACTTGGTATGGTCAACGAGAAGCACGGTCTGGCGTGCGTTGCGCACGGCGCGGCGGTTCAGCTCCGCGCTCTCAATATCTACGGCCGCCGGGCCGAATTCCCGGTCGAGCCCATCGGCGCCGATGAAGCAAACGTAGCCGCGGAGTTGATCCAGAGTGGCTGTGGCCAGGGGACCGACGGTGTCCATGCGGTCGGGGCGATATTGCCCGCCCAGGAGAATCACCGAGACGCCTGGCACGTCCAGTTCAAGGGCCAGCCGGGCGGAAGAACAGATGATCGAAAGCCGTCGCCTCGCCTTAAGGAAGGGGACCATTTCAAAGCAGGTGGTCCCGGAGTCGAGGAATATCTGGCCATCGTCCCCAATCAGGTCGGCTGCGAGACGCCCTATGAGCCGTTTGGCTTCAACATTACGTTCGCCTTTGGATCGGAAGGAGTAGTCGGACGGACGACGAAGCGTCGCACCCCCATAGACAAGCTGGACCTCTCCTCTGCCAGCAAGGGCCTTGAGGTCTCGACGGACGGTCGCTTCAGAAACGGACATGCCTACTGCCAGGTCTCTCGCGGTGACGTGGCGTTGTTCAAAAATGGCCGCGAGAATCTTTTCGCGGCGTTGACGGGACGAGTTCATGATCTTTCCCGGAACTCCAAATGCTCACTACGCGTGTGTTCGCCAGGAGTACGGGCGACAGGCGCCTGCCTGTGCCACTCCGAGCCGCATAGTCGGCTTTGACAGATTCGATTTAACTCTGTTCTGATGTGAAATCAACTACTTTCGACAGAAACATGATTGACTTGCGACTTTTTTTGACTAAGTCTTAGCAAAGTTCGGTATCAAGTTCAATCACGAACAGGTAAATCATGCTAACGCTTACATTGCCGCAGGCAGGCAAGTCCGCCTCAGGCGCCACGGTCCTCCGATGGCGAAGGAAGCCAGGAGATGCCGTCAGCAAAGGGGAGGTCCTGCTGGAGGTCGAGACCGATGACGGCTTGGCCGAGATCGAATCGGCCCTCGAGGGTACCCTCAGGGAGATACTCGCTCCGGCAGGTGGGACGATTTCCATCGGTTCACCCCTGGCCGTTGTTGACGACGGCGTGGCGGTTCAGCAGATCAGCCTGGCTCCCCAACCCAAGACCACCGCCATGTCGAATACCAACGTCCCAGCAGGCAAGGTTATCCCGATTCTCATGCCCAAGGCAGGGCAGAGCATGGAAGAGGGCGTGCTCGTCAAGTGGCACGTCCAGCCCGGCGCCACCATTAAGAAGGGCGCGATCCTCTTCGAGATTGAGACGGACAAGGCGACGATGGAGGTCGAGGCCACCGACTCCGGCCGGCTTGCGCGAATCGTCCTCGCGGAGGGGGGGACCAGCCCGGTGCTTCTGCCAGTCGCCTTCCTGGCCGATAACGATGCGGATGTCGATGCTTTCATCGCCGCTCAAGGTGGGGCCGGCGTCCTGACGGACGCAGCGCCAGGCGTTGCTGCCCCGAAGGCTGTGGAGGCGAAGGCCTCTGCGGTATCGGCCCCGGCCGCCATGACCGAGACAGGTCGGGTGAAAGCCTCTCCTGCCGCCCGCAAGATCGCGGGTGAGCGTGGAGTGGACTTGTCCGCGGTTGCGCAGGGGTCCGGGCCTGGTGGACGCATCCTCTCGACGGATCTTCCCGTCTCAGGCGTTGTCAAGACCGCCGTTCCTGCCGCGGCGCCGGTCGCCCAGGGCGAGTTGCCGCCCGGAGTTGTACGCAAGCGGATGAGCGGGATGCGCAAGGCCATCGCCCGCAACCTGACGCTCTCAAAAACGACGATTCCACATTGGTATATCAGCGCACGCATCAACGCCGGGCCGCTGATGGCCTTCTACAAGAGCCAGAAGGCCAAGATCGCCTGCAGCCTAAACGATGTGATCGTGATGGGATGCGCGAAGGCGATCATGGAGTTTCCGGTGATGCATAGCCGCGTGGACGGCGAGACCACAATCGAGTTCCCAGGGGCGAACATCGGCATCGCTGTGGGCATGGAGGACGGACTTGTTGTCCCGGTGGTCATGAATGCCGAGAAGTTAACCCTCGAGCAACTGGGTCTTGAGACCAAGCGGCTGGCGAACCAGGCCCGCGCCGGGAAGATCGAGAACATGGGCCAGGGGATCTTCACCATCTCCAACCTCGGCATGTTCGGGGTGGATGAGTTTGTGGCGATCGTGAATCCACCCGAGGCGGCGATTCTGGCGGTTAGCGCCGTGCGAGAAGATGTGATCGTAAAAGACGGCGCCATCAAGGCCGGGCAGACGATGAATCTGACGCTCAGCGCGGACCATCGGCTGATCGATGGCACGCTGGGCGCGCAGTTTATGGGGAGACTGAAGGCGCTACTGGAGGATCCGGTTGGGCTGATTATTTAGTTTTTTTGGAAACGCCCCCGACGCGCAGTGTGGGGGCAGGCGGCATAATCCAGGAGAAAGGCGAAGTCTCCGTGCCGTAGCGCAGACTTCCAAGTCTGCTGTTTCGCAGGTTTCCAAACCTGCTGGGCTTGCGAAAGCTCTGCGGGCCAGGTTCCATTCCAGGCCCTGCCGACTTAGAAGTCGGCGACACAGCAGGTTTGGAAACCTGCGCTACGGGGCGGGCACCGCCAGCTAGATCGGAATGCAGTACTGAAGCAGCTTGGGCGAAACGCCCTCGTGGGAAAAGAATTTGATATGAGCAAGCACTACACTATCGCCGTTCTGGGCGCGGGACCCGGAGGCTATGTCGCGGCGCTGAAGGCCGCGCAGATGGGGGCGAGCGTCGCCCTGGTCGAGAAGGAACACCTCGGCGGCACCTGCCTGAACTACGGGTGTATTCCGTCCAAGGCGCTCCTGGGATCGGCCGAATTGATGCACCACGTGCAGCATGCGGCGGAGATGGGGATCGACGTGCCGTCCGGGGCGGTCGTGAACTGGCCGAAGATTCAGGCGCGCAAGGACAAGATTCTGCAGACACTCCGTACGGGCATCAAGGGCCTGCTCGGGGCGCGAAAGGTCGCGGTCCACCAGGGACGGGCGTCCTTGGATGGAGTGGGGAGGGTAGTCGTGGCCAAGGCCGCCGGGGCCTCTGAGGAGTTCACGGCCGACAAGATCATCCTGGCGGTGGGTTCTGTGCCCTCCCGTATTCCCGGATGGCCGACGGATGTGAACATCGTCTGCACGAGTGACGAGGCGCTGCACTGGAAGACGCTTCCGAAGAGGTTGCTCATTGTGGGTGGCGGCGTCATCGGGTGCGAGTTCGCGTGCATGATGCGTGCGCTGGGGGTAGAGGTGACAGTTGTCGAAATGCTGCCTCGGATTCTGGCGAACCTGGATGGCCAGATCGCGCAGGTGCTGACGAAGATATTCACCGCGCGAGGGATCAAGGTGTTCGCCGGCGTGAAAATCGAGAGCATGACCTTGGGCGGATCGGGTGCGATCGCGAAGCTGGGGAACGGAGAGAGCATCGACGTGGAACGGGTGCTTGTCGCGACGGGCCGACGGCCGAGCACGGCCGATATTGGACTCGACGCCATCGGGTTGGCCACGGATCGGGGCTTCGTATGCGTGAACGATAGGATGGAGACAGCCGTGAAGAATTACTACTGCATTGGCGATGCCAACGGGCGGTGTCTGCTGGCCCATGCGGCATCGGCACACGGAGTGACGGCAGCCGAGAATGCGCTGGGGCAGGGGCATGAGTTCGAAGCCCCGATTCCCAACGCGGTCTATACTTTTCCAGAAATAGGGACGGTAGGCTTGGCCGCGGAGGAGGCCAAGGCCAAGGGCATCCCCGTGTCGGTGGGCAGTTTCCCGCTGGCGCATCTGGGCAAAGCTCTCGCTGTCAATGAGAGCGAGGGGTTTGCGAAGGTCGTGCGTCATCGGGAGACCGGTCAGCTTCTGGGCGTGCACATGATCGGGCATAACGTGACGGAGTGCATTGCCGCGGCAGGAGCTCTGCTCCACCAGAAGGTGAGTGTGAAAGACGTCGCGGAGACGGTCTTCGCGCATCCGACGATCGGCGAATCGATCAAGGAGGCGTCCGAGGATGCCTTGTCAATGGGGCTTCATCTGCCACCGCGTAAGGTTTTGCGTGTCGCGGCCACTGTTCAGTAGTGTCGGGCTCTTCGAGCACGGTTCGCAGTTTACAAATCGTGCCGCACACGAGAATGTCAGACAAAGTCAGAAATACCTTTATGTCGCAAGGCGTCGTTGAAGCACTCGCGTTTCTCAAAGGACTTGGAACTCCAAGCGACCTCGCCGCAAAGGTGACCCCCGGTCATCGGGCGTCGCCAAGACTGCGAGTCAACAGCCACATCCATCTGCCTCCCAATTTCTCGGCGTTTCAGACGGTCGCGCAGGCGATCGAGCTTGCCGCCGCCCAGGGAATCGGGGTCTTGGGAGTCAGCAACTACTACGACTACGAGGTGTATGGCGACTTCGCCGCGGGCGCCCGCAAGGCCGGCATCTTCCCGCTTTTCGGGCTGGAGATCATCTGCTTGATCGACGACCTCGTGAAGAGGGGCGTGAAGATCAACGACCCCGGCAACCCCGGCAAGATGTACGTGTGCGGCAAAGGCATTACGCGCTTCGCACCGTTCAATGCCGAGGCAAACCGGCTGATCGGCATCATCCGCCACAACGACGCCACCCGCATGCGCGAGGTCATCCGCAGGCTGGCCGAGGTTTTTGCCCAGCGCGGTTTGCCCATCAATCTGTCTGAGAGCGATGTGATTGACATGGTGGCCAAGCGGCACGGATGCCCGCGCGAGCGTATCTACCTCCAGGAGCGGCACGTCTGCCAGGCCTTCCAGGAAGCGATCTTCGCGAAGGTCCCGGCGTCGGAACGTGTTGAGAAGCTGGCCAAGGCCTTCAGTCTGACGGCGCCGCCGAAATTTGGCCCCGACGACGCTGTCAAGATTCAGAACGAGATCCGCGCCCAGCTCATGAAAGCGGGCAAACCGGCGTATGTGGATGAGACTTTCGTCAACTTCGAGCAGGCCTATCGGCTGATTCTCGAGCTGGGCGGCATCCCGGCCTTTCCGACGTTGGCCGACGGCACGAACCCGATCTGTCCGTTCGAGGCGCCCGTGGAGAAGCTGATCGCGGAAATCAAGGCTCGTGGTTTTGCGTGCGCCGAGTTCATCCCGATCCGCAACTCGCCCGAAGTGTTGGGCCAGTACGTGAGGGCGATGCGGGCGTCCGGGTTGGTCGTCACCGCGGGCACCGAGCACAACACGCTCGACCTGCTGCCCCTCGATCCGGCGTGCGTAAAAGCAACCCCGATCCCCGATGACGTGAAGGAAATCTTCTGGGAGGGCGCCTGTGTCGTGGCTGCGCACCAGTTCCTCGTCCTGCACGGCGAGTGTGGCTTGGTGGACGCCCAAGGCAACCCGAATCCAAAGTATCCGGACGCCGCGACGCGCATTGCGGCGTTGAGGTCGCTGGGGGAGGCCCTGATTCAGCGGTATTTGGATTCAAAATCATGATTATGGCATCCAGCATGCGATGGCCCACTTTTTCAGTATCGGACACGCCGATGGAAGTTCTATTGAAGCTCTCCCATCATTATGGAGCTGATCCGGAGTTCGTGATCGCGGGAGGCGGGAACACTTCCGTCAAGGTGGGCGACCGGCTGTTCGTCAAAGGCAGCGGGCACGCCCTGGCGACGATTCCGGCCGAGGGTTTTGTCGAGATGGATCGCAGCAAGCTCGAAGCCTTGCTCTGCAGCACGCTGTCCGACGAGCGGATGAAACGGGAAGAGGGGTTCAAGGCTGCCACACTCGCCGCCCGCATTCATCCTGAGAAGAACCAGCGCCCAAGCGTTGAGGCCCTGCTGCATCACCTCATGCCGCGGCAGTACGTAGTCCACACGCACAGCACGCTCGTGAACATGGTGACCTGCTGCGTGAAGGGGCCCGAGCTGGCCACGCAATATGCGAACGAGCTTGTGTGGATCCCCGAGGTCGATCCCGGCTTCATCCTGTCGAAGACGCTCCGGCAGTCGCTGGAGGACTTCAGGAAAGCCACCGGCCGCGATTGCCCTCGGGCCGTTCTCATGCAGAACCACGGACTCGTCATTTGCGGCGATAGCGCCGAGGAAATTCGCAGCCACACCGACTGGCTCGTCGAGACACTCCGCAAACTGATCCGCGCCGCAGGCGACGCGCCGGCGTATGGCCCGGTTACGAACGTCGATGCCGCAGCCGCCCGTAACCTGATCCACGTCCTCGGCCCGGCTCTGCGCGGGCTTCTTGCGACCGGCGAGAATCTGAAGATCGTGACTTTCTCAGATGAGCCCGAAGTTATGGGACTGGTTGCCGGCGCTGACGGCAGGGCCGTCGCCACCCTCGGTCCGATCACGCCCGACCAGATTGTCTATTGCAAGTCCTTCGCGCTCTGGTTTGAACCTATCGCCGAGGCCGCGCCCGATCAGCTCGTCGAACAGCTTCGCCTGGCGGTTCAGGAACACACGAAGAGGACTGGCTCGGCTCCGCACGTCATCCTCGTGAAGGGCCTCGGCATGTTCTCCGCTGGCGACGATTTTGCCGGGGCGGACATCGTGAGGCTGGTCTATACAGACATCATCAAGGTTATGGCGGGCGCCCGCAAGCTTGGCGGTGTTCGCTACATGGACGATGGCATGCGGCGGTTCATCGAGGACTGGGAGGTCGAGTCGTACCGCAAGGGAATCGTTGCTGCCGGGCGCGCTGGCGGACGCGTTGCGGGAAAGGTGGTGGTCGTTACTGGCGCGGCCCAGGGATTCGGACTGGAGATTTCGCAGGATCTGATTTCGCAAGGCGCCAGCGTGGTGCTGACCGATGTCAACGCGCAAGGCGCGCAGGCGGCCGCGGATAAGATCAACGCGCAGCTCAACAAACCGCGCGCGATTGGCCTGCCGATCAACGTGGCCGACGGCGCATCCGTTGAAGAAGCGATTCACCAGGTCGTCCGCCGCTTTGGCGGGCTCGATGTGTTCGTCTCGAATGCCGGTGTGCTCAAGGCCGGCAGCGTGAAGACCCAACCGGAGAAGGATTTCGATTTCGTCACCACCGTGAATTACAGGGGATACTTCGTGTGCGTGCAGAAGGTCGCCCCGATCCTGGCGACGCAGCACCTGGCCAAGAGGGACTACTTCTCGGACATCATCCAGATCAACTCGAAGTCGGGCCTTGCTGGCTCCAACCGCAACGGCGCTTACGCCGGCAGCAAGTTCGGCGGCATCGGCCTGACGCAGTCCTTCGCGCTGGAACTCGTGGAAGACGGCATCAAGGTCAACGCCATATGCCCCGGCAACTTCTTCGACGGCCCGCTGTGGTCCGACCCGCAGAATGGCCTTTTCGCGCAGTACCTCCGAAGCGGCAAGGTGCCGGGCGCGAAGACGATCGAAGACGTGAAACGGTTCTACGAGGCCAAGGTCCCGATGAACCGCGGTTGCACCACGGCGGATGTGGTAAAGGCCATCTATTACCTGATCGAACAGAAGTACGAGACCGGCCAGGCCGTGCCTGTTACAGGGGGCCAGGTGATGCTCTCGTAAGGCCCGCACCCCAAACCAATCCGTCCACTCACCTCAACTAAGGAACCCACCATGGCGAACGCAGAACTTCCCGCAACTCAATACGCTGTCCAGCTCGTTGGACCCGGCCAGCTCACTCTCAACCCGGCCAAGGCTGTCTCCCGGCCCGGCCCACACCAGATCCTCGCCAAGGTTGAATGCGTAGGCCTCTGCTTCTCAGATCTCAAGCTCCTGAAACAGTTCGACCAGCACCCCCGCAAGAGCGTCGTCGTCAAGGGGCTGACCTCCGAGGCGCTCGATCAGATGCCCAACTACGTTCCCGGTTCCAAGCCCACTGTTCCGGGACACGAGGTTACCTGCCGCATCGTCGCCGTCGGTTCCGAGGTCAAGCACCACAAGATCGGGGAGCGCTGCCTCGTGCAGACCGACTACCGGGATCTGCCTACCGCCGGCTCGGCCTCGGCGTTCGGTTACAATTTCGAGGGCGCGCTTCAGGAATACGTTCTCATGGACGAGCGCGTTGTCATCGACAACTCCGGCGAGCGCTTCCTCATCCCTGTGGACGAGCGCCTCGCCGCGTCCGCCGTGGCGTTGGTGGAGCCGTGGGCGTGCGTTGAGGATTCGTACGTGAACATCGAACGTCAGACCGTCAAGGCTGGCGGACGACTGCTGATCGTTGCCGACAATCCGGCCAGCATCCAAATCGAGAGCCTCCCTTGCGGAGCCGGAGGCAAACCTGGCGAGGTGCTGCGGAGGACTCCCGCCGAGGCTGGTTCCGTGGCCAACGAGTACTGCGATGACATCGTCTATTTCGGCGCCGACAAGGCCACTCTCGAAATCCTCAACGACAAACTCGCCGCGCGCGGCATCATGAACGTCGTCCTCGGAGGGAAGCAGATCGGAGCTCCCGTCAACGTGGGCGTCGGGCGGGGGCACTACGGGATGACTCGCTGGATCGGGACCCCCG
>ORJL011349217.1_pt1 | contig 10867 bp, 8 predicted proteins | sample 1779941 | NCBI WGS metagenome assembly ORJL01 (sample SAMEA104232317, study PRJEB22302) | groundwater metagenome | biome: forest; feature: aquifer; material: groundwater | place: USA | collected 2011-08-07 | depth 5.8 m | reverse complement strand
GGCTGCCCTGCCGCCTTGCCGGGCGCTTTCAAGCTGGTCAATGTCATTGGGGTTTCGTGCGCCTCACCGCCTAAAGGCGGGACTACGAGCCGCGACCCATTGCCGTGACCCAAGGCGCCGCCGCCGACCCCGGCCAACGCCCGCGGCATCCGAGTGCCGCGACAGGCGGCTGTCGGCGCGGAGCCCGCATCAGTGCTTGGGCCGGAGGAGGATGGCCTTCTTGGTGGTGCCCTCGACCTCCACACTGTGGGTTTCCACCTGCGGGTCATCCTTGAGGGAGTTGTGGACGATGCGCCGGTCGAACGCGTTCATGGGCTCCAACTCCACGATGTCCCCCCATCGTCGAACCTTGTCCGCCGCCTCCTTAGCCTTCTTGACCAGAGACTCACGAGCCTCGGCGCGATAACCGCTCACATCAAGGGTGATTTTCGGCAAGTTATGGTCCCGCTGAAAAATCATGCGGTTGATGAGGTACTGGAGTTCGGAAAGAGTCTGCCCCTGCCGTCCAATCAACCGCCCGGCGTCCTCGCAGCTGACGTCCAGGAGAAGGCCTTCATCCAGGTGGTGTTCTTCAATGGTGGCGTTGAAACCGAGCAGACGCAGGAACTCTTCGGTAATCGCTTTGGGATCGGCGGCCATAGAGGGAGTATTCGGTTCGGAATTGAGCGTGCTGGTCACGACTTCTTCTTGCCCGGAGGCGCGAAAGCTTTGGTGACGGCACCGCCCTTCGTCGCCTTGGTCAGTTTCATTTGCAGGATGCTTAATAGGTTTTGGACCGTCCAATAGAGGGCCAGACCCGCTGGGAAGTTATAGAGGATGAAGATGAAAATCAATGGCATATATTGCATCATCTTCTGCTGCATGGGGTCCACGCCGGGAGAGGGGGGGGTGAGCCGCGCCTGCCAAAACTGAGTGACCCCCATGATCAGGGGCAAAGGGTTGATCGGGAAGCCCGCAATCTCGATTACCGTATCGGATTGCGACAGGTCGCGCGCCCACAGAAACGGAGCGCCACGCAGCTCGATCGAGCTTTGAAGCATCTGGTAGAACCCGATGAAGACAGGAATCTGAAGCAAGATCGGCAGACAGCCCCCCATAGGACTGACCTTGTTCTCCTTCATGAACTCCATGAGTTTCATGTTCATCTTCTTCGGATCATCCTTGTATTTCTCCTGCAGGGCTTTCATCTCCGGCTGCAGGGCCTGCATCCGCTTCATGGACCGAGTGCTTGCCTGAGTCAACGGCCAGAACAGGAGTTTGATGATAACCGTGATGAGGATGATGGAAAACCCGTAGGAAAGTCCGAACGAGTGCAACCCGTTCATCGACAGCAGCAAGGCCTTGGCAAACCATCCAAAAAACGCGCTGAAGTTCATCGCCAGATCCTGGTTCTTGCCCAGCATGGCCAGCGTGTTGTACTCCTTCGGCCCCGTAAACAGGTCCATGCCGTGCTCCACCGCTTGGCCCGGCGCCAGAACCTCCGCGGGATACAAGAACGCGGTCTGAAAGCCATATGGCTTCCGATTAATCTTTCCATCCGCCGCCAACTCCTCTTGCGTGGGCGGAGGCAGGTCAATGCGACGCGACACCATCTGCGGGGCATTCTGGCGAGGGGCCGCAATCACCGCAAAGAACCTGTTGTGGACCGCGGCCCAGACCACGTTCGATCCCCCCGGGCTGAGGTAGTCGCCCCGGGGCGTGCCCGGCAGGCAGCCCAGGGTACGGTTGGCAAACCAACTCTCATTGAAGTACTCCGCTTTGATGCCATTGTACCATTGCACACCCACGAGTTGGCCCGTGTCGCGCGGGTCCAGAAGCGTTGCGGTGCCGATCACCAATTCCTGCGCGGGCAGTCTCAACGGCCCGGACGAACGGTTCTCGACCCGGACCACCACGCTCATCGAATGGTTCGTGCCCAAACGAAACTCCTTCACGACCGCGAGCCCGTTGGAGAGGACTCTTTCCGCGTGCAGGCTCCCGTCCCCCTTTGTGAGGACATAAGGAATGCCGATATTGATCGTCCCCGCGTCCAGGAGCGCCAGAATTGGGAGCGGCGCGTTGTTGTTAATAGTCGCCACTTTGCCGGAGACCGCCTGGCCTCTCTTGAGACCGACCGTCTCTGGAAACTCCTTCAGTTCCACCAGCTTCAGCCCCCCGCCATGGGAGGTGAAGGTGTAGCGCGCTTCCGCGGTCTCGAGTACGGCCAGTTGCTCGGGGGCGTCCGGCTTCTGCCACACTGCCACAGGGGTTCCGCTGGGCATCGAGATGCCCGGAACCTCAACAACGTTCGACCCCTTGGCCGACGCCGCGGCTGGCCGGACCGGGGTCTGAGTGGCTCCAGCAACGGCATTGGTCGGTCGCGGCGCCCGGACGGGCGGGTAAATCACGTTTACCAGCGGCATCCAGAGCATCAGCAGCACGAAGCAGGCGATCAGTATGAAAATGGATTTACGGTCCATGAAAAAAACCGGGAACTACCAAATATGACGGCGGCAGGAACAAGTATCGGCTGTCCCTTTGCCACGAGGAAGGAACCGCCCAACCAGGGGCCGAGCGGACGGCACAGGATCGTACCCGCACTCGCTCCAAGGGTGGCATCGGCCCACCCGGCGCATGGCCATCCATCCCCCGCGACAGACCCCATGGGCCTGAATAGCCTCCAAGGCATAGGCGGAACAACTGGGGGTATAGCGGCAGCGACCGAGGGGCCCAAACAACGCGGTCTTAAGCGGCGACAGCACCCAGCGGTAAACCCGGATGCAGAAAATACAGATGTGCTGTCCCGGATTCATTGGGCCTCAGACAACAGCCTGCCCTGGCGAAGCGCCGCCAACAGGTCGCGCTCCACGGAGGAGAGAGCCTTCCCGACAATGGAAGCGCGGGCGACAAGCACCAACGCCACGGGCTCCCGCAGATCGTGCTGGTGCAAGCGATAGCTTTCGCGCAGAAGGCGCCGGGCCCGATTGCGGACCACCGCCGGGCCGACCTTTTTGCTGGCGATCACGCCCAAGCGGGATCGAGCGCCAGGGTTCAAGGGCAGCCAGTTGGCGATCAAGCATCCTTTGATCACACGCTGCCCCTTCTCGCGCGCCTGCACGAACTCGTACGCCTGCTGCAACCGCCCCGAGCGCGGCAATCCCAGCCTGCCATGAGGAAGACTGGCCATGGGCCGGAATCCGGATTAAACCGGGGTCAGGCGCTTGCGCCCAACCCGACGGCGGTTGGCCAGAATGGCCTTGCCGCTCTTCGTGGAGTTGCGGCTCAGGAAGCCATGTTGCCGTTTGCGTCGAATCTTCGACGGCTGATATTGACGTTTCATGCAAATAGTTCAGTTACTACCGAGCCCGCCACACCCCGTGACAACCGCGCTACGGGCCGGTGGGCGAGCACTCCGTGCTTACGGAACGGGGGAGAATAACAACGAAGCGCAATGAGTCAAGTTCGGGAAGAAGGATAAAACGTCCTCCCGCATCCTCTTTCACCCGGCCCAACGCAAGCGACGACGTGGAATGCCTGCGGCGGTTCGCCTCTGACACCCGGTTGTTGCCGACGACGAGACTAGCCCTGCGCGCGATCCCGATCCTGATCGCGTTCATGTCCCCGCTCACGATCGCCCCCGCGGCTCGGGCGCTCCGGACGGTCCTCGCGTGGACGCGCAATATTCACCGTGAGCGTTCGCCCCTGAAAATCCTTGTTATGAAACATCTCCACCGCCTTGTTCGCCTCTTCCGATGAGCCGTATTCAATGAACGCAAAACCCCGGGACTTCCCTGTGAATTTGTCCAACATCAGGTTACACGTCGTGACGACGCCCGCCTGGGCGAAATAGTCCTGCAAGTCGCTTTCCAGCGAGCGATAAGAGAGGTTACCGACGAAGAGTCTGCATGCGTTACTCATAATTTGGTCCTACGGCCCAAAGAAAACGTTGAGGGGAATACTGCACCCGCAGACTTCACCGAAGCCGCCTCTAATAGTCTATATACGGTCATCTGTCTTCCGACACTACTCGTTCTTTGCGCAGAGCGTATGCTATCATATTCACAGGCCGCGTCAACCAGAGATTTTAGCCAGCCGAATTTTCGCACTTTTCCTTTGACCCCCCCAGCCTTTAACGCTGGTATTCCCTGCATTGGCTCACATACCGCTACGAGTCGGTTCTGGCGGGAATGGGGCACTAACCCTTCGCATGCTATGAAAAATCGGATCCAACAACGTGGTCACGCGCTCGCTCTGGCCGTCCTGGCCGCCTTCGCCGGTCTCACTGCAACCGCCCAGCAAAACATCCCTGACGAGTTCAAGACCGGCGGCTTCGCCATCGGTTGCCAGGCCTATACCTTCAACCGCTTCACCGCTTTCGAGGCCATCGAAAAGACCGCGTCCGCCGGTGGGAAGGTGATCGAATTCTATCCGGGCCAAAAGCTCAGCAAGGAGGAAGCGGGCGTCACCTTCGACCACAACGCCTCTGCCGATGTCATTGCCAAGGTCAAGGCCAAACTCGCCGCGCACAAAATGAAGGCCGTCAACTACGGCGTCGTCGCCATCCCCCAAGATGAAGCGGGCGCGCGCAAGGTGTTCGAGTTCGCCAAGACCATGGGCATGCGCGGTATCACCACCGAGTCCACCGAGTCGATCGATACCATCGAGAAGATGGTCAAAGAGTATGACATCGCTGTGGGTTACCACAACCACCCGCGTCAACCCAAGAACCCCAATTACAAAGTCTGGGACCCGTACTACATCCTTTCGCTCGTCGAAAACCACGACAAGCGCATCGGGGCCTGCGCCGACACCGGCCATTGGTGCACCAGCGGCCTCAACCCCGCCTTCTGCCTCAAGGTCCTCAAAGGACGCATCATCAGCAGCCATCTCAAGGACAAAAACGTGTACGGCTCGGGCCATGACGTCCCCTACGGCGAAGGCGTTGCCGGGATCAAGGACTGCCTGGACGAGCTTAAGGCCCAGGGATTCCAGGGAAACATCTCCATTGAATATGAGTACAACTGGGACAACAGCGTCCCCGAGGTCACCAAGTGCATTGACTTCGTGCGCGCCTACGGGAAATGAAACCGATCACACGTAGAAGTTTCCTCCGACAATCCAGTCTCGCCGCCGCCTCCGCGCCCCTCTTGGGAGGACTCGCGATCTCAGGCTCCGGACGTGCCATCGCCGCCAGCGAGCAGGTCCGCGTGGGCCTCATCGGCGCCGGCGGCATGGGCAAAGGCGACCTTGCCACCTTCTTCCTCAATCCCGAGGTCCAGTGCGCCGTCGTATGCGACGTGGACGACAAGCAAATCGCGGCAGGAGTTGCCTTGGTGGAAGAGCAGCGGGGCAAGAAACCGGACACCGTCAAGGACTTCCGTCGCGTCCTGGATCGGAAGGATGTCGATGTGGTGCTGATCGCCACGCCCGACCACTGGCACGCGATCCCCACTGTGCTCGCCTGCCAAGCCGGCAAGGACATCTACGTCGAGAAACCGCTGGCCACCACCATTGCGGAAGGGCGCGCGATGATCGAAGCCTCCAAACGCCACAACCGCATTGTGCAGATGGGCGCCCACCGCCGCAGCAGCCCCACCTACGCCTCGGCGGTCGAGTTTGTCCGCTCCGGGAAACTCGGCAAGGTGGGACTTGTTCGCGCCTGGGCCTATCTGGACTGGATCAAGCCGATCGGTACCCCTCCCGATGGTCCTGTGCCGGCGGGAGTGGATTACGACATGTGGCTGGGTCCCGCCCCGAAGCACGCCTTCAACCCGAACCGGTTCCACTTCAATTTCCGCTGGTTCTGGGACTACGCCGGCGGACTGATGACCGACTGGGGCGTGCACCTCATCCAGGTGTTGCTCTGGGGCATGGGGCCCGAACCGCCCCGATCCGTGATGTCCAGCGGCGGCAAATACGTCCTGCAGGACAACTCGGAGACGCCCGACACCCAGATCACCGTGTATGAATTCCCCAGCTACACCCTGGTCTGGGAGCACAAGGTAGGCGTGGGTCTTGGACTCAACAACCGTCCATGGGGCATGTCCTTCACCGGCACGGAAGGCACGCTCGTCATCAACGACAACGGGTGCGAGATCATCCGGGAGCCGAGCAAAGACAGTCTCGAGGCGCAGAAATTCCCCGGAGGCGCCGACCCCCGGCCCGCCCACGTCCGCAACTTCCTCGATTGCGTCAAATCCCGCCAGCAGCCGGTCGAAAACCTCGAGGTCGGGCACCATATCTCCACGGTGGCGCACTTGGGCAACATCGCCCTGCGCACCGGTCGGAAGATCGTTTGGGATCACGAGAAGGAACTCGCGGTCAATGATCCGGGGGCAAACCGGTTAGTCCATCCCACCTACCGCAAACCGTGGGATCTCCCCTATCTGAAGAAGCAGGGTTGATCTTCGCCTCACGCGCCATCGAGCCGGGCATGGTCCGCGCATTCTGCATTCTTAGTTCGATGCGCATGTCCGGCCTGTCCGGGACGGCTCGATGAAGGGCATTCTTAATTCTTCATTCTGCATTCTTAATTCCAGGGCAATCTCCGGTCTGTCCGGGACGGCTCGATGAAACAGCCCTTCGTCTGGGTGGCGATCGCCTACGCGGGCGGACTCCTGCTGGGCCGCTGGGTATCCCCACCTCTGACGGGTTTGTTCGTCGTCTGTTTCGCCCTCGCTGTTGTCGCGTTGGCTTGGGAGCGGGCCCGGCGCTGGCTACTGTGGCCGTTGCTCGTGTTCATGGGCTGGACCGCCCTGACGACCCGAACCGCGATCCTCTCGCCCGTCGATCTCCGGCTCCTCTTCGGTGACCAAGCCGCTCTTGCCGACGTTCGGGGCCGGCTGGATGGCACACCGTCACCGCGCGTCCGCGTCCGTGGAGAGGATGAAGAGTGGCACACCCTGGCAATCGTTCGTGTGGACAAGGTTCGCCGCCGAGAGAATTGGGAGCCCGCCTTCGGCGAGGTGGCTGTCACCACTCCGGGGGTGTTGCCTGCGGCTTACTTCGACGGCCAGGCTGTTGAAATCACCGGCGTGATCGCTCCGCCCAATCGGGCGTTGGCCGAAGGTCTGTTCAATTACCGCGCTTACCTTGGCTGGCAAGGCGTTTACCACCTGCTGCGGGTGAAAACGACCAACGACTGGCGGCTCGGACCGGAGGGCTCCGCTCTGGCCCGTCCCCCCTGGGCCGACCGCTTCCTCACATGGGCGCAGGCACTGCTCGCAGGCGGATTGCCCATGGAGGACGAGCCACTTCGGCTGCTCTGGGGGATGACGCTCGGATGGAAGACCGCCCTCACCGATGAGGTGAGTGAGCCATTCATGCGCACGGGCACGATGCACATCTTCGCGATCAGCGGGCTCCACATCGCCCTGATCGCCGGGATCCTCGTCGCCCTGCTCCGAGTCCTCCAGACACCCCGTGGTCTCTGTGGTTGGGTGGTCGTGCCCCTGATCTGGTTCTATACCGCAGCCACCGGGTGGCAGCCATCCGCCATCCGCTCGACCATCATGATGACGATCGTGATCGCGGGCTGGGCGCTGCGCCGCCCCGGAGATCTGGTCAACTCCCTCGCTGCCTCCGCCTTCCTCATCCTGGTCTGGGAACCGCGCCAGCTCTTCCAGGCCAGCTTCCAGCTCTCCTTCTTCGTTGTCCTGAGCATCGCTTTGCTGATGCCACCCCTCGAGAAACTCACCGATCACCTGCTGGAGCCCGACCCATTCCTGCCCGCGCAACTGGTCCCTCGCTGGCGCCGTTGGCTGGCAGAACCATTGCGGGGACTGTCATTGAGTTTCGCGACCTCCCTGGCTGCCGGGCTCGGTTCGCTGCCCATCATCGCGTGGTACTTTCACCTCGTCACGCCCGTCAGCCTCCTGGCGAACATGGTGATCGTCCCCCTCAGCGGTCTGGCCCTGATGAGCAACCTGGGAGGCCTGGCATGCGGCCCGTGGAGTTCCACCCTCACCGGTTTGTTCAACCACGCGGCATGGTTCTGGATGGCCTTCATGGTACGGTTCAGCGAATGGGCCACCACTCTCCCCGGGGCCTACTTCAATGTTCGCCCGCCCGGACCGGTCACCTTCCTGATCTACTATGCCCTGCTTCTGGGCCTATTCTCCGGCTGGCTTCTCGAACCCCGTCGCCGACGCTGGACTTTCGGGCTCACCGGTGCGCTGGTGGTTGCCCTCGGCGTCAACTGGTTCGTGGCTCGTAACGAATCCCGGATCACGGTCCTCGCCCTCCACGGCGGCGCCGCGCAGTTCATCGATTCCCCCGGACGACAGAGCCCCATGCTCGTTGATTGTGGCAGCGAGTCCGACGCCGGATTCGCCGTCAAACCGTTCCTGGCCGCACAGGGTGTCAACCGCCTCCCCTGCCTGCTGTTGACCCATGGGGACGTCCGTCATGTCGGCGGCACCGCCCTCATCACCAATAACTTCAACGTCACGCGCATCGCCACCAGCCCCCTGCCCTCCCGCTCCCCCGCCCATCGACAGATCATCGCCACACTCGAACGCACCCCTGCCCGCTGGCTGCGCTTGCAGCGCGGCGACAAACTCGGCGATTGGACGGTGCTCCACCCCTCCGCAACAAACCGCCTCTCCCAAGCCGATGACAACTCCGTCGTCTTGCTTGGCGAGCCATGCGGTGTTCGCGTGCTCCTCCTCGGCGACCTCGGCAAGGCCGGTCAATCCGCCCTCCTCGATCCGCACGCCGATCTCCGCGCGGATGTGGCCGTTGCCTGCATGCCTACCCGCGGCGAGCCGCTCGGCGACGGCCTGTTGGATGCCATCCAACCCCGTGCGATCATAGTGAACGACGCCACCTATCCCGCCAACGAGATGGCGCGCGAACCGTTACGCGAACGCCTCGCCCGCCGCGCCGTCCCCGTCATCTACACCAGCGACGCCGGCACCGCCACCCTCCGACTCAGACCCGGCCGGTGGGATATCCGTACCATGGACGGGCAGACGGTCGCCGGGGAGGCATCCTCCGCCGCCACCCGGGAGCCTTGAAACGTTGTATCATACGGGCGTCACAGTTCACGGGACTGGTCTTCGGTAAGAGCCCTTCGGCCTCACTGGCCGGTGCTCCTTCCGCCTCCCAATCTCTCGGGAATGTAAGTCGCAATAGCAAAGGGATCGTCATCACCTCGACGGATACGCTGACGTGCACACCTCAGGAGTCTGACCCGATCCCCCAAGGTTTGAGTTTCTGAATGGTGGGACTTCATCTGCGCGAATCAGCGAATCCGCGGAGAACAGCCGCTCTTACGCGAGCCGTACTCGCGGTCGGGCAGTTCGAAACGCGGCGCGAGAAGCGAAAGGGCCATCCGCGCGCGGTGGATGGCCCTTGGAGAAAGGGAGTCGAGGAGGCTGAACGTCTTTCTTAGTCCGCCATGCCTTCTTTCTTGGTATCGTCGCCGCCGCCCAACTGGTTGATGAGGTCGATGAGGGGGAGGAACAGGGCGATGACGATGCTGCCGACGATCACGGCGAGGAAGACGATCATGATCGGTTCGAGCAGGGAAGTCATGGCCGCGACGGCGTTGTCCACCTCGTCTTCGTAGGTGTCCGCGATTTTCATGAGCATCTCGGGCAAGGCGCCGGTTTGCTCGCCGACGTCCACCATGCTGACGACCATGGGAGGGAAGACGTTCGCGGCGTCGAGCGGGGCGGTGATCGTCTCACCTTCCTTCACGCTCTCATGCACCTTGCCCACGGCTTCGCCGATGACAACGTTTCCGGAAGTCTCTTTCACGATGGTCAATGCCTGGAGAATAGGGACGCCGCTGCTGACGAGGGTGCCCAACGTGCGCGTAAAGCGGGCGATGGCCACCTTGGTGATGACCTGGCCCAGGACGGGCATGTGGAGTTTAAATTTGTCAAAAAGGCGGCGTCCGATCTTGGTTTTCACCAGGAGGCGAAGTCCGATGAAGAACCCGATGACGACGCCGACGCTGGCGATGAAGTTGCCGGCGATCATCTTGCTGAGGTTCAAGACGAGCTGGGTGAAGGCGGGCAGAGGCCGACCCTCGAGCATGTCTTTAAAGATCTGTTCGAACCGAGGGACAACGAAGACCATCAGAACGCCCAGAATGACCGTGGCCACGACAAGCACAGCCACAGGATAAAACATGGCTGCGACGACTTTGCCTTTGATTTTCTGGGCCTTCTCCATGAACTCGGCCAGGCGGTTCAAGACGACCTCAAGCACACCGCCCAGTTCACCAGCCTTGACCATGTTGATATAGAGGCGGTTGAAGACCTTCGGGTGTTGTGCGAGGGATTCCGAGAACGTGCTGCCACCTTCGATGGCGACGGACATGTCGCCGATGACGCGTTTGAGCGTCGGGTGGCGCTCCTGGCGCTCGAGGACGCGCATGCCGCGCAGCAGGGGCAAGCCGGCATCGACCAGAGTCGCCAACTGGCGTGTGAAGGTGCACATGATCTTGGGCTTGACCTTGCCGCTGAGCCCCGGGATGGAGAAATTGAGGTTGATCCCCTTCTTCCCCTTCTTCGCGGCGGACGGGGCGGGCTTGGTCTTCTTGTCCTTCTCGGACTTCTCCTTCACCTTCTCGGCTTCGACTACTTTTGTGGGGAAGAACCCCATTTCCTTGAGGCGCCCGATTGCCTCGCTCTGGTTCGTGACTTCCAGCGTGCCTTTGGTTTCTTTGCCACGGGAATCCATGGCCACGTAGTTGAATTTGGGCATATGCGACCTTTCGATCAGGTGTACTTGAGCACCTCTTCAATGGTGGTTTCCCCGTCAAAAATCCCTCGCAAGCCGTCCTCGCGCAGAGTGACCATGCCCAGCTCGACGGCCTTCTGGCGGATGACCACGGTGGGGGAGCGTTCGTTAATGAGCAGACGAATCGGCTCCCTTC
>ORJL010491933.1_pt1 | contig 10868 bp, 7 predicted proteins | sample 1779941 | NCBI WGS metagenome assembly ORJL01 (sample SAMEA104232317, study PRJEB22302) | groundwater metagenome | biome: forest; feature: aquifer; material: groundwater | place: USA | collected 2011-08-07 | depth 5.8 m | reverse complement strand
TTGAGGAAACGATGATTTGATGGTAAAAGAATGGTGGCCCGGGAATTGACCTTATGCGGTACAAACAACCCATATCAAGGTTTTCATGATGATGACGAGCGAGATATGTTTCACAGTACGGTCACAGCACGATGCTGAACCACTTAACCGCCATATGACCTATTTGAACACTGCACATTTCATCGGAATGTTCAGCGTCGTCACAGTTTAAGGGGGCGTTACATCCAGTCCATGCGCAATACGATTACTGCCCACGAACTGATGGCCTCAGTCAAACCACCTGGTGGAGAGTCTGATGGCGAGCAACAGACCGAGCAGAATAGCCTATTGGAGCTGAGGGAAGTCGGGTGCCCAAAATTTTACTGTGAGGTAGCCTGTTGCCAGCCGAAATTCAGCCAAAACAGCCAAAAGCAACTAAACTTCGCGACCTCTTAATTCTGTGGAGGTACTGATCGGTCTTCGGTGTTCTTTGGTGCTAGCTCGGAGGCAGGATTGGCAATCCCAGGGAACAATCTCATCGAGGATTTAACATTTTCTGTGGGATACTTGACTAAGGATAGAATCCAAACTGGACGGTGCTTTCAAGTATAAGGGCAACGGATTCCACAAGATTCATATTAAACGCTTCTCCTAAAAAAAACACGCACCGTGTACATGTAGCCACGGCCGGAGCAGGCGTTTATTCCTCAGACTGCTTAATATTGTTAGAAGATTGCTTAAACAGAGTCGGCGGATGCTGGATTCTCTTCAAATCCTCAAATTCTGGCAACGGACTTGTCTCCACTCCCAATATCTTCACTTGCAGGAAGCTGACTGAGGCATCAGACATCAATAACCCTGAGTCTCCTGACAACCAGGGGATTCTGACAGTGCCAAGAACCCAGAGTCTCCTGACGACCAGGAGTTCTGGCAGGGCCAACCGCGCCGGGCATATATGCACTGATTATAATTTAAATCCGGTAGACCTACGATTACCATATGGTGTTCATGTTGGTAGCGAGGCGAGCAATGAGAAATAGTATAGTCTATTAAAGCGAGGTGCTTAGCTTAATCTTCGCTTTCCTCCTGGTGCTCTCAATAGTTCTTCTGAATATTATTCCATGGGTCAGCATCGAGGTTCGAGGCATCCGTTCACCGCAGTGCTTACATGTGACCATGGCGAGAGCGGCCTTTATTCCTCAGACTGCTCAAGATTTTCAGGCGATTGCTTAAGGGGGGGGCAGGAGATGCTAACTAAATTCCCTCAACATCAGGCATAGATTTCTCCTCAAATACTCAAGTTCTGATGACTGACTTCCCTAGCTCCCAATAATATCCTCATCTTGCAGGAAGCCAACTGAGGCATCAGGCAACGGCCAAGAATACTGAGAGCTTTGTTCAGAGGGATTCAGGCATCGGCCGGGAACCGTGAGAACATCGCTGAGAAGAGTTCTCGCATCGGCCGGGAACCGTGAGAACATCGTTGAGAAGAGTTCTCGCATCGGCTGGGAACCGTGAGAACTTAGCTCTGAGGGATTCAGGCATTGGCCCAAGAACCCTGAGAACTTAGCTCTGAGGGATTCAGAACCGGCCAAGAACTCTGAGAATATCGGTGAAGTGAAAAGCATACATAGCATGGTATGGATGTAACGCCCACTTAAACTGTGACTGGCCCTGAACATACCGATGAAAAGTGCCCTAGGTAGAATTGGGGGATATCTGATAAGGGTCAGTTATACATCTTTGACTGATAAACAAGCAATGAGTGTTGCAAAAACTTGGACAGCATGGTATAAAGTGTTATCAATTTTCATGCTTAGAAAACCGAAAGAGAGGTCAATATGAGAAAATTTTATACTTTATTTGCCTTTGTTACAATTCTTGCAGCGCTTTTGGCAGCTTGCAAGCCTCAGACAACTCCAGCCCCATTGGTGCCTCAACCCTCATCTGCACCGGTATCCGTATCTAACCCTAACCTCCCATCTCCAATCGCTGAGGATGCCGCCTGGGCTAAAGTGGTTGCGGCGGCCAGGAAAGAGGGAAAAGTTAATGCCTATAGTTATAGTTGGTTGGGCGACACAGGTTTGGCCATTTCTAGGGCTTTCAAGGAAAAATACGGTATCTCTGTGGAGATTACCACCGGCCGTGGGGCGGAATTCGCCGAGCGGTTTAAGACAGAGAAGCGCATGGGTCAACAAGTGGCAGATATAACTGAAGGCGGTACCGTTGCCATAAACGCTATGAAGCCAGAAGGGGTGTTAACTTCGGTGGCCGATGACCTCCCCGTTTTGAAGGAGAAGGGAGTCTGGTTGGTGGATCCCACAGCCATGGACACTCAGGATAAGGCTAACCTGACATGGCGCCTCCTTGTCTACAATCCCTACATAAATACCAAGCTGGTTAAGACAGAGGAGGTGCCCCAGTCCTGGAGAGACTTACTGCTACCCAGGTGGAAAGGAAAGATGAGCTTTGGTGAACCCAATGTTGGTGCTACTGTCTACTCGGTTATGGTAGTCCTTATGGATAACAAGGTGTGGGATGAGGACTACATCCGGGCATTATACCGGCAGGAATTGCACTTTGTCGTATCACCGGCTGACGAGCTTCTGAAGCTGGCCAGAGGTGAAAACGACATTATTGTAGTGGTCGCAGATTCTGAGGCGAGCCGATTTGCCCTGGAGGGGGCTCCCATCCGTGCTATAGACATGAAGGACGGGGTAGTGCTTTCCACGGCAGCGGTGGCTGCTATTGCCAAAGGGCCTAACCCCAATGCAGCCCGCGTCTTCCTAAATTGGATTTTTAGCCGGGAAGGGCAGACCCTAGCAGGTGAGCGCATGGGCAGCAAGATGGTGCGCAAGGACGTCCCTGACATTAGACCACAAGCTGTACAGACATCTATGAATAACCCGTTTGTGCTTTCAGTAGACAATATGGGAAAGGCTAGTCAGTTATTCCGGGATAAGTGGTTCAATAAGCTTGTGGGGCGCTAATATTATTAGGGGGTTGTCAAGGTAGGGGTGTTAGGAAAATTAAAAATTTGACCATGACGTAACCCCCTGATTCAAATAGGAGAAGGGTCAGATTAACAGGATGCGTTGCCATTTTACACCCTTTTTTCAATGTAAATCGGTCACCCAGTAGCCCCGAACGTTACCGAATTACTTGGCAAAGTGCTCAACTTCGGAGCGACACCCCGATTCCAGGAAGAGAAGGTACTTTCAGTTTGCCATGGTCTACTTCAAGCCCCTCCGCCGGATCATTTAAGAATCTGGAGAACTCACCAACCTCGCAGGCATAAGATATATTTAGAGTTGACGCCACAAAATGCATGGATGCCGCAGAAAGAATCCGGCTACCTATGCCCTGGACACGGCAGGAAACATTCCCTATTTTACATATGGCGGCCGCCACTTTAGCGTTGCGCAGACCACCAAGATTAACGATGCTTAAGTTGATGCTGTCGATTACTCTATCCTTGACCAGACGGAATATATCCTCGACAGTTCCAGCACTCTCGTGGGCTTCGACTAAACAATCCACTGCCCGAGTGACAGCCGCCAAGCCTTGCCAATCGTCAGCCCTGACAGGTTGTTCTGCCGACTCGATACCGTATTGATACATTCCTTTAAGGGTATTAATTGCAACCTTGGTGGTATAGCTCTGGTTAGCGTCGACCGTCAGGTGGATACCATCTCCCACTGCTCTTCGTATTTCCTTCACTCGGTCCAGGTCTTTTATTGGTTCTCCTTCTAGTTTGATTTTTATATAGGAGTAGCCCTGCTCCACTAACCGGAGAGCATTAGTTGCCATCTGAAGGGGCTCTTTAATAGCCAGGAGACGGATTACGTGGATCTCCTCCCTGACCTTTCCCCCAAGCAGGGCATAGAGCGGCAAATCCAGAGCTTTGGCTTGCAAGTCATACAGAGACATATCAATAGCTGCTTTAGCTTCATTGTTACCTGAGAGCGTGTCATCCATAATCCCAAAGAGCGTCTCTGTATCAAAGGGGTCTTGGCTTGTTAGCAACTCGGTATATTCTTCCAGAGCGGCTCGAATCCCACCTAAACTACTGCCCATGTGAGATGCACCGCTGGTATAGCCTAACCCAACGAGTCCACTGTCAGCGGTCATTTTGATAATGAAACCACGGATTTCCGGCGATGCCCCCAATGCAAACCGCCATTCTGGATCATCTTTGGGCATAATAATAGGCAAAATTTCTGTATGTTCTATTTTCATATGTTCCCCTTTAATGTGTTCATTGGATTATTCCCCGGTCTAAAAGGCCACGTATTGTTCTGCATCCGGTTCATTTATCTATGTAGATTACTCATCCTGTTAGCCATCGCTCTTACCAGATGTCCATGGCTTCTCTTGCGTTGCATTTTTACCAGCGATGCGCCCACATATTACACACTCAGCAAGATTACCTCCGGCTTGATAAAGGAAATTCCATGCAGAAGCAATTTCCCCAGCAGCATAGAGCCTGGGTATCGGCTTGCCGAAGATATTTATCACTTGAGACTTGGCATTCTTGATTAGACCTCCTTCAGTATTAGGCCCGCCTGGATATTCAGCGACAGCATAGTATGGTGGTGTTGCTAGCGGACCTAGAAACTCTTTAGGACGTCCAAAATCTCTATCTACGCCATCATTGCAAAATTTATTAAAACGGAGGATAGTCTCAATCAGCGTGTCTAGTTTCATTCTGCTATGATTGTCACGATGAGTAGCAATTATTTTCGCCAACTCCTCAATGTTACTGCCTTTTAAAATCCAGCCTCTTTCTATTTCAGCATTGTTATCCTGGCTCCATTTGTAAATACCAGCCGCGTGGGCTCCATAGATGGTTTGAACCACGGGCCCTTTTTGCCTCACTTGCTCATCAAAAATGAGCCAGCTCGGTATTCTCGGATATTCGAGTCTGGAAGTATCATACGTGATTACCTGTTTATAAAACTGGTAACGGTCGGGGTCTATAGAAGCAAGCAGTTCGTTGCAATACCTTTTGCCGTAATTGTCTACCATAATTCTGCCTGGTTCACTTATACGGCAGTTGAAGCCGGTGCCTATTGCGTCAGCTATTATACCCCCGGCGGTTACCCTTGCTGCGCACCGGAACATATGCGTCAGTTTGGCTCCAGCCTCCATTGCCATTCTTAAGCCATCTCCGGTATTGCCCGGATTCCCGATAAAAGTCCATCCCCAGCCAGGGAGAAAAGCCCGTTTAAGCTCTTCATCACACTCAAAACCCCCTGTACACAGCACTACCGCCTTCTTAGCCTTTACATTAACGATTTTATTTCCGAGCTTTGATGCCACACCAATGACTTCGCGTCGTGCGTTGAAAATCAGTGTTTTCCCCGGATGCTCCCAGAGCACCTTAATGGCGCGGTTTTCTACTGCCTTTGCCATAAGGTTAAAAAGGGCGATACCACCCCCTTCCACACTGATTACACCGTAACTCAGGGCGCCTGGAAACGAGGGAAAAGCTGGATGTGGAATGGCTTCTTTTATACTTACGTCACCCAGAGAAGTCAGGAACTTGCTGGTCTCAACCACTCCCTCGGCCCAGCTTTGGCTGATCTCACCAACTAACTGTTCAGGATATAACGGGTAAACGTGAGGGGGATCCCCACAATTATCAGGTAATCCTATCCCAAAGGCAATTGCCTTATAATATTTGGTTGCTTCTTTGATGTTATTGGCTACATGTAGTCCTCCACCACTCATCATGGTGCTGGGTGTATGTTTCACCTGCGACTGCTTTTCCAGGATTATTACGTCCGCACCGGCATCTTTGGCACTTATGGCCGCAACTGCTCCGGCACCGCCAAATCCTACAACCACCACGTCCGCTTCTTCTTGCCAGTCTACAACATTCGTGTGATTTCCGGACTCTTCGACACCCATTTTAGCATCCTCCTTATTTTTAAGGGTTGTTAAGGCTATTTTAAACCCGCCGCAATTATTGTTCAGAATAAAGGCATTGTCAAATCCGGTATTAATTACCCATCAGAAATTAGCTCTACGATACCTTACTGAAGGGGTTACACAATTGGATGTATTGTGTAATCTTCATTTACTGGATTACCCTGGCTAGGCCTTGAGTCGAGGTAAAACCAGCAAAAAGTTCTGGTAAAATTGTATTTGCGAATAAGGATTTCAGTAAACAGAACCATGCACCTTAGATTGTGGCCGCTGTGATAGAAAGGTATTGACAGTTAGTTTTCCTTCTGCTACCTTGTAGCCAATTAAGTCCAGATAGTAAACACTCAATGAGGGTGAAGTGAAAGCATACTGTTTTAAAGTGCAAAGCACAAAAGGAAATCAAGAATCCCAGGTCCATAGTAATGAAGAACAAGCGTCCCGCTACAGCGGGTGTATGTCCTGTCTGTGGCACTAAGGTATTTCGCATAGGCAAGTGATACAGCACGGTATTGGCTAGTCCGCTCCACGTGACTCCTCGGTCGAGGTGTCCCAAGTGGCCAAGGAGTTTGCCCAGCCCATAAGGCTATCCCGTCGTTATAATCACTCGGGCGGGATAACTTATGAGCCCGTGGGCAGCACTAATTGGCTAATTGTTTTGCTCTAAGGACTGCTAGCACTTTCGTAGAATACAAGTAGATATACCAGATTCTGTTGTTCTTACTGTAAATAAATTGAGCAATACCTCAAGCTATCTTGACCTTGACAGCAACATTTGGATTAAGGTATAAATAGCATCATGAAGTGGAGTATGGCAAGGATTTCATTTCTATTGATAGGATTAACGCTTTTGGCTGCTTGCTCCCAACCAAAACTACCGCCTACTCCTCCCTCGTCAGCAATCACTCCATTAGCGGCCACATCGGTACCTTTGCCTTTACTGACACCTACTCCTACGCCAGTCACCACGCCAACGCCAACTCCGGCACCGACCCCTACACCAGCATTGGCACCTACTCCTTCGTCCATGTCAACTCCACCACCGACACTCGCACCCACGTCGACACCGTTGCCCGCGACAACTGTGTCCCCCACACCTCAGACTACTACACCTACATCCACACCGTCATCTGCTGTGCCTACCGCTGCAGCAATGCCGATGCCGACAACCACACCAACGTCACTACCTTCTCCCACTTCTGCAATAGTGCCAACGCCAGCTTCTCAGCCGAAAGGGAGCGAAACCGGTGGCGAGTCATCGGGTGTAGCGAACACAATGCCACTTTCTGGAAAGATCATCTACATGAATGGTTACAATGGAATCTGGGGCATGTCCGCAGACGGCAAGAACCGATCCCCCCTTGTGCCACAAGGGGGTGACTCGAACAAATCTATTGTCAGTGATTCTTTTCCTATCTCCCGCGATGGCACGAAGTTAGCCTTTGTCAGAGACCCCTCAGGGGAGACTCGTCTCGGCGTAATCTATTCGATGATGCTAGACGGAAGCGATCCGGTTGAATTGGTTCGCGGGGGCACCGCTCCCGCATGGTCCCCGGACGGGAGCAAGTTGGCGTTCGTCGGAGATAAGGAAGGTCACGGCATTTATATCGTGGATTCCAGTTGGGAATCCTACCAAAATGCCCAATACCGACGTTGTCGGAGACCCCGCCATGGTTGTGGGAGTATATCTCACTTGGTCTCCGGATAGCACACAAATCGCCTTTGTCTCGGCCGTTACCATGGAGGAGCGGGTGTTCTGTCCACCATGGAGTATGCATTTATCCCAACCAAGCATCTGGATAATCGGCACCGATGGAAGGAACCTTCGGAAGATCGTTGAAGAGAAACGCAGAAAGATTCTTGGCCTATCTTGGTCTCCAGATGGTAAGAAGATTGCTTATGCAAGGGACACTTTCATATCGGTCAATTGCAGCGGGTTGCGTCCCGGAGAACGAATGCCTCAAGCTACATTAACTTGGGATGCGCGGGGCATCCGACTGGTGGATGTCTTTAGCGGAGAGGGGACTGACTTAGCCGAAGATACCGCGTTTCCTGCGTTTTCGCCGGACGGATCGCGGATTGCCTATAGCGGCTGGGGACAGTTTCCTACAGATATCTACATTATGAACACGGACGGCAGTGGGAAAGTACGCTTGATAAATGATGGATGGACTTTCAATACCCCGCGCGGCGCCATTTCCTGGGGTTCAGGAAATTGGAAGCCGCCGACTCAGAGCATCAAGCTCATTGCTCCCAATGGAGGAGAGACGTGGTACCGTGGAGCTTTTCAAACCATTAGGTGGATCGCTGTGAACATAGCCGACGATGTAAAAATAGAATTATCGATCGACAGCGGTGCCAACTGGACAGTACTGACCAATCACGGGCTTTATGGCGGCAGCTTTGAATGGGTGGTGAACTCGCCGGCTTCGAGTCAAGCTTTGGTACGCGTAACCTCCAATTGGAACCCGGCTGATGTAGTCCCCGGCGCCCATGTTTTCACTATTGCCGGTGACTCAATTCACATTGCTTCGCCCAAAGCTGGGGAGCAATTGGTGATAGGAAGCAACTATAGAATCACGTGGACCTCAGCCAGAATCGGCAATGAGAAAGTCGAGATCTCGCTAGACGGTGGTTCCACCTGGTCAATGCTTAACAGCAACCAAGTCAGCGACGATTTAAATTGGTGGGTAGCGGGTCCACCAACTCAACAGGCGCTTGTTAGAGTCTCCAAGGCTTCCGACCCCAGTGTTTTCGCCATAAGTGGCATGTTCTCGGTGGTCGCCGCGCCCCCTGGGCGAAGCAACTGATCGAGGTGAGAACCGCTGCAATATCTTGGGCATTTCCCAAGAAGCAATCCTGACAAAGGCAACTTGGGTCATGAAGAGACCTTTTCGATTCTAGTGCTGGTTTCGGGAAAATTGGCGTACAGAAGGCCGTCCGGGTTGCTCTAAATTTCAAACCGTTGAGTCGGAGCTTAGGGCAAGCGGCAGCCCCGTTCGACTATGGAAGGGACTCCCTTCTGAACATCAACTGGTACTTGCTTGCGAAAAAGGGCGTCCACCCTCACCTGAATCCTCACTCGGAGGGGACAGGGGGGCTGTTACGCGAATTGGTTCAACTAGATACTAGCCGCTGCTCGCGAAATGCTTCAACGTCAACTATTCGGATGGTGCCGAGGATTCTCTCGTTGCTGTCTCTTCAGCCAGCCCATTTTGTAGTAGCCCACATCCATAACCAAATCCTTTTGACACCCCCAGTTATACACTCTTTCTGGCTACCGTTTAATGGACTCCCTTTTCGGAGCACCTACATTGCCTGTGGCCCACTGCTCCACGGTCACCCTTTGTTACACGAAACTGACAATTGTGTAACCCACCCTCGGCATGCAATCCTCGGTCATGATGCATGGATACGATCGATTGCGCTACGATAGCGGCAGCTATATGGAACAACAGTAATAGTATGGTCGGTAATTTTAGAAAGTATGTCAGTTCTTAAATTTCAGCCATTTTGGTAAGCAACGGCTGAATCTTGTACAGGGCTATCTAAGTTTGTACTTTGGGTAAAACTGCCCAGATGTAAGCTAATCTTTCTGGCCACATCACTCAACAGAGTACCCAACCGCCTGGCTTCTTCGAAACCAAACCGCGGTAACGGCCCACCAACGGATATGACACCAATTACCCTGTGCTCACTGTCAAACACAGGAGCGGATATACCACAGAAACTTGGTACGCGTTCACCGACTGTTACCGCAAACCCCCTTTTTCTGATTCCTACTAGCTCGTCTTTCAACTTTTTAATATCTAGAATCTGTCCTGAGGCCAGAGTTCTGATGCCAGACTTTCGTAAACTATCGAAGACAGCCTCTGCTTCGTCCCCCTCCAGATAGGCCCATATTACTTTACCACCGCCACCCGCCCACAGAGGAAATCGTTTTCCTAATTCTGGTACGTGCCGGACTTCGTATGTCCCCGGGACTTGCGCTATGTACATCCGCTCCATACCCACACGCAAACTGAGTGTCACTGTCTCACCCGTGGCATCGCGCAACTGATGCATATACGGTAGGCTAGCGCTCCTCAGGTCAACGTTAGACTGAGCCATCAACCCTAACTCTAGCAGCTTTATGCCTAAAGTGTGGCGGAGGCTGACAGGGTCCTGGACGACCATTTCCTCTTTTTCTAAATCGGAAAGAATGCGGGATATACTCCCCTTGCTGAGGCCGAGACATTTACTGATTTCAGTGACGCCCAGGGGAACTCTGGCCGCTGCCAAACAATGTAAAACTGCCACTGCGCGCTTAATAGTGTTAATAACAAAACTCCGTTACGTTTTTATTTGCCTATAAGTATAGGAGTCCAGGGTGGCAATTTCAAGTATTTATAAATATTCTATGATAAAATAATACCTTGACTTTTCGAGGTGCGCATGTTAGTATTTCGCAACTGTGTTACGTAATATCATAACATCGGACCCATCCAAATCCAGACCGTAGTCGAGAAGTTATATATATTAAACTGTTATAAAAAACCTTACGGAGGTAATAAAATGAAGTCCACCATTGGGAACAAATGTTTAATTCGGCTAGTTTTAGTCACTATAGTAGGCGCTGTTATGGTTGGTTTGGCCTGTTCACCACCGAGTCCAGTCCCAGGGCAGACTACACCGGTAACGAAAGCTCCGGGATCAAACCCGGACCCCGGCGATACGACTCTCTCGAAAGTCGAGACCCTCTCCCCGGACCAGGCTGCCTGGCAAAAGACGTTGGACACAGCCCGCAAAGAGCCAAAGCTGGTAATGTACAGCTACTATATGCCCGCGGACATCGGCCTTGCCATGAAACGGGGCTTTAAGCAAAGTACCGGGCTGGATATCGAGTTCATTATCGGAGGTAGTCCAGCCGCTTTTGTGGAGCGGGTCAAGGTTGAGCGCCGGATGGGCTCTCCAGTAGCAAG
>ORJL011649693.1_pt1 | contig 10870 bp, 3 predicted proteins | sample 1779941 | NCBI WGS metagenome assembly ORJL01 (sample SAMEA104232317, study PRJEB22302) | groundwater metagenome | biome: forest; feature: aquifer; material: groundwater | place: USA | collected 2011-08-07 | depth 5.8 m | reverse complement strand
ATCTACTTCTTTCATCATTTCAGTAAGTTCCATGCCACCTAGCACCCATAAAGCTCCTCCGTTCGGTCGTTTGTCTGCTACCTCTAAACCCTGACCAACTAAATAGTCAATGACATCAAATTGTTCAGCCTTATTTTTCACCAAATCCAATGCAGCTTGAATTACTTTTGGGTCAGAAATTCGGGAATTTTTTATACTATCTTTATCTCGTGTAGAAACATTGTCTCGATATTTGAAAGAATTCTTATCAGGCTGGACTAAATTTTCATTCTCTCCCTCTTCTTTTTCTATCAACAAATTAGCCTCAACTCTCCGTACACCTCGTAGCTCTGGCGTCTTTGAGCATGTGGTTGCTGTGACTTTGACTTGTAAAGCCAATATTTCGTGTTCAATCTTATTTAAGAGTGCAATTAATTTATTTACATCTTCACGCTCAAATTCTGGTAATTCATCTTCTTCATGCGTACCTTTATTTAAAAGTGCCCAGTTGTATTGCTCCAATAAAGTCTTTATATTATCTTTAAGCATAGATTCTGGTTCTAATGTTATTTTTTTAATTTCGTTATTTAGGCCATTAACTACTGAAGATAAGTCTGGCTTGCTGTTTGCTTGACGCATCTTAACAGATAAATTTATAGAAAGAACTCTCCCCAACTTCTTCCAAAGTTGTGTGGATAGACTTTCTACTGCTTTTCTGCAGTAAGATAAGGAATCTTTTAAGTTATTACTTTGAAAAGTTTCGTCAGCACGTGCTAAATAGTGCTTGGAATCACCTAAAGATATGATAATACCACGTTCATTAACACAATCCGCCGGAAGAAACTTGTAATTCTTTACTTGTTTTGAAACTTCCGAAACCCCCAGTTTATGGGATAGTTTATTGATAAATTCTTCACCATGACAAGTTATTATTTGTTGGCGATCCTTAATATCTGGACATTCGAGTAACAAACATGCAATTCCTGAACGATGATCATCGTCAATAGCATTGACAATATCATCAAAAATTATGAAACCCAAGTCATCAGAAACAACTTTTGCCAATAACATAGATAACCCAAGCGTCTTAATATGTCCTTCACTAAAGATTTGAAGAGCACATGAGTTCTTGAATCCCCCACAAACTGTACGAGTATTTTCTCACTCTGTGTGGTGGGTAATTGAAGTGACTTAAGCTTTTCAAAAGCTGGATCGTGGTCGTTAATAATATTATAATAAGTCAAAGTCTTTTCACTTAGGCCACTAGCTAATTGGATCGGTAATTTATCTCTAAATTCTTTTAATTTGTGAAGTAGACTATCATACGCTGTTTTATATAATGAATTTATTCGAATAACATTTTGAATCTCTGCGATTTTTTTTATTACTCCTTCATTCTGTGTCTGAAAGTCATTTATGCTTTTATTGATTCTCACTCTTTCATCATTCAGCACTTTCAGTCGCACTAAAATATTATCAGCTTTACTTTTTATTGTTAGATTTTTCTGGAGTTGACTATCTACATTTGCTTTTATTTCGCGTTTATTTTTGAGTTTTTCATTATGAGATATAATCAGTGTAGCCGTATGTACTAAAGAAGAGAATGATTCAGTAATTTTGGCAAGTTCAAGAGAAAGTTGGTCCTTCCAATGTGCAATCCCAGAAATATCCGTAAAACTAAATTCAGTAAGTTGAATAAGGTGAGGTGAATTATCCGCAACTGCATTTTTAAATGAAATCAATTGAGCTATTTCGATGTTTAATTTTCTAACAAGTTCACTTATTTCTATGCACAAGTTGGTAATATCGTCCTGCAATGTCCCGAGACGCTCCATCTTCATCAAATCTAGTTGTGCGTTTTCAAAGGGATTTACCAACGTATCTTTAATCGGTGTTTTGCATGCAGGACACCTAGTTTTATCAGTTGTGCTATCCATACCGATGGAAGAAAGGGCACTGTATAGATCTTTGAAATTGACCTCAGATGATGACTCTGCAAATTTTGCATGCTGTCTTTCAAGTGATGATATATTCTCATTTAATATACCATAAGTTTCTTTTAATCTATCAACAATCTTGATATCAAGATCAGGCATAATGTATTCTGCTTTAGTCTGCTGTAATTCACCGATAATGCCGGATGAACCATCTTCTCCTGACAAATACTTAATTAGAATAGTAATATCCTTAATCTGATTGTTTCCAATCTCTTCAATTAAAGGCTTAACTTCTTCAGGTATTTTTGCGATCATTTCATCTATTTCAATAAGTCGGGTTTTACTGGTCTCTTGCTTTTTGGACTCCTCATCAAATTCGGTTTGTTTTGAGTTTACAAGTTTGATGTATCGATCATCAAACTCATCCGTGAATCCGTTGACGAAATCATTAAAGCTATCCAGACCAAAAAGGGAAGATATACGAGTAAGCTGGTCTTTCGGGGTTGTCGCTGAAATTCTGGCAAATGCCTCAATGCGGTTCTTTTCAATAAAACTGAACCGATATGCCGATTGATTTTCAGTTACTTCATATTTAGAATTATCTTCTTTAATCCCATAAATTATGGGACGTTGTCCAGTGCCAGATTGAGCATTTTTAATATAATTAGCGATAGTAATTCTTTTCGCCTGAGATTCTTCGATTCCTCCAAGAAGCGCATACTCAAGCCCTTCACAAAAACTCGACTTGCCTGAACCATTGGGGCCATACATGAAAGTATATTTTTTATCAAAGATAAAGGTTTCCTCAATATTAAATCCTCTGAAAGGTCCTATCTTCATTTCACAAATGGTTTTAACAAAATCCGATTTGCTTCCAGACAATGTTACATTCACTGGTATATCTGTACCTTGCGTAGAACCCGTTTTTTCAATGATTTGGCCGAGTTTTTTTGCCCGTTGACCTCCAGCTGTTCCCAAATTGTATATTTCATCAAAATTTGCAACAAGGACATTTAATAGCTTCTTTTCATAGTCTTCTAAAGTTTCTCTATCAAGAGAGGCTATCCAATTAAAATACTCTCGTTTTGCAGATGTACTGTTGCTCATTGCGAACCCCCTTTATGATTTTCTTTAGAATATAGAATAAATATTAAACTACAGATAAAACGAGCCTTAGCCACCCTAGTTTGAAAATGGTGTGACTTCAGGAAGCCAACTGAAAAGAGAGCCTCTCATGTGTAAGATCGCAATACAATTATTGCCGTAGGAACAAATGAGCTACTTACCAAAGACCACCTGACGCCAATCAGTCCCAACAGGACTATACTGAACTACTGGAGAACCCCATGCCATACCACAGGCATCCTCAAGATCAAAGCCACGATCAAGATTCAAGAGAAGGTCTCGCCCATCATTCCAGACTACATATGCATAACGTTGGTGAATTTCCCTATCAGTGTTCGGTCGTACCACAAGTGCTAACTCCGCCCAGGGGTACTTCTTAATTAAGCTGTAAATCTTTTCTTTTTGTTCCTCTTTGGTAAATGCCATAGCATCCTTGGGGTGAGGTTCTTTGGTGCGTAGAGTGAATTTCACTAAACTGCCCCGAGCTGCTTTGTCAATGACAGCTAAGAACTTATCAAAGCACTTCAATTGATGGTCATTAAGCATGTACGGCTCCTGTACTATGATCTGACGATATCCGGGTGTGGATGATATCCCAGCGAATACTTGGGCATAATCCACTGGACGCCCTGCTTCTATACGGAAAATCTTAAAACCGGGCACTAGAATATCCTTAGTTTGTAGTGGGGAGGTATGCTTAGCAAACCAGTCATCGGTTGCTATCTTAACCTGCTCCAAATATGTATCATTCATGTTAACCAGCATAGGCTTACGATGACATTCGCTGTCTAATGATACTACAACGTCTTCTGTCCATTTTAAGGCTGTCTGATGACCATTGCTTTTGGCAGCTAACAAGGCATAGGGTGGCTTATCCGCTCCGATCTTCACCTTATACAATTTAGCCCCAGCAGTGAGAAGCGCAATTAATGGTAAAACATCTGCAATCCGTTCTGGTGTAGCAGTAGGGAAATCATATAGGGCTAAACGCAATCCAGTAGGATTTTTATTGGCAAAGGTCTGCAGAGCTACATACCATGGTCCTATTTCTGCTGGACCCATATCAGTTAGCTCCACACCAATCAAGTCAATTTCGGTACTTTCGCGCAGAAGCCGGCTGAGTAGACGTGGTGCATCGGCAAGAGCATACAGCTTGTCGGCAGTCACCTGTGAGTCTAAACCTCTAAGAAGTTTTTCCAGGTAGGCAACTACTGGACCACGCGCCAAGATATCATGATAAAACTGGTTACGGTACTCCCTTAAGCATCGGTAACAGGAAGCATCGTCTCCACACTGGCAATCAGCTACCCTTCGGTAAGCCGCTTTAAGTACGTCCAACAAATCCCTCTCGGTTAACAGCCTTTTTACATAACCCGCCCCACCGGGTACGTTATCATACAAGACTATTTCCTGTGTGGGGTATCCATTGAGAGAAACTGATCGAATAACTCCGTCAATATCCGCTTTTTCAATTCCTAACGCATCACTCATCCCACCAAGCAAAGCGTACATAAGAGAAAGCCAGAATGAGTGTTCTGTATACTGGCGTCCACTGCCAAAAAACTGCAACCGAGATGCACTACCATGAAACTCGTGTCCAAGGTGCTTATACTTAAACCTTCCCTGACACTGACGCCCATCAGGTGTTTTGTGCGTTTCCTCCTTTTGTTTGGAACGCTGTTTAGATTCACTCTTTCGACCGCAGCTTTCACATAGATAAAACCCAAGGCCGCTGCCATCATCCCCATCGTTAAACACAAAAAAATCAGCCTTTTCCGTACCGCGGAGAGCAATTCCCGTATTTCCTTCATCCCCAACCAGCAAATCAGCCGGTCCGTCACTATCCTGTTGAGGTACGAACAATACTTTAGACGCATAAACCCTGTGCGGTCGATCAAAGGTAATTACCTTGCCATCTACCTGCATATCCGTAGTAAATCCGTACTTAGGCACCACATAAAAACGTTTAGGACTCAAAGGCCTGGTTCCGTCATGCCCACATACCGGACAGATTTCAAATAATTCTTCCTGCTTCAAGTGCCTTTGAACATGCCAACATTTAGCACATCGTACATAATGTTTCTGCTCTAGGGTCCGGTTGGGAGGCAGTTTAATTCCTACGCTTTGCCAAAGTTTTCCCGCGGCTACCACCGACGCCCCAGGGGCATACTCAGATAAGGCAATACGTAAATCACGCTCAAGCCGTATACCTCTATCCGGCGTGTCTAAAGCAACATTATAAATTGGAAATGCATAGCCAGGTAAAACATTGCGATCGCTGAAAAACGATATCCAATCAGTTTTACGGAAATCGGCCATCCGAGAAAAAAGAAAATTGATATAGCCATGGATCTTTGACGGTTTACCCGCCTTTTCCGCTTCGTCACGCTGCTTAATCGCTTCGTTAATAGCTTCCTTATAAATGTCAAGTTCACCAAAATAATAGTCACTAGCCTGACCAAAATCCTGCGAGACATCGTTCGGGATGTGCTCTAAAGAATAGGTGGACGGTACCAACTTAACGAGTTCATCCTTTAAATCTTTGACCATATCCGGTACTTCCGCAGTAAATTCATTATAAAGGGGCAGAACCCCATCTCCTTCAAAGAACCCACCGATACCGTAGGGGTTTTCCATTTTCATACGAAAAAACTCGGATAACAACACTGAGTTTATGTGCCTCTTAATAATAATCTCGTTATCCAAAGTGATTCGGGGCGGCGGTGTACGCCCTGCAATGATCTCCTCCGGAGCCGAAAAGTAATTAGCGTCGTGTGAACGGGAAAGAGCAAACGTAACAACAAATGCTGCAGTACCTACTCCACGCCCTGCCCGGCCAGACCTTTGCTGGTAATTAGCCGGTGTAGGAGGTACATCACGTAAATAAACTGCCTCTAAATCACCTAAGTCTACTCCTAATTCAAACGTGGTGGAACAGCTCAGGATATTAATCTGTCCTTCAGGAGAATGCCCCTCTTGGAAGGCATCCTGGTAACGGGTAGCAACCTCAGGGCTCAACTGGGCCGTATGTTCCATAGCCACCAATGGGACCATTATTGAATCGCTATACAACTGACGATAGTGGTGAAAGCGGAAATGCTCGGTAGGGTCTTCCCTGCGGAGAGTTCCTTGGCAGGTGAAACTGGGACAAACTCCTCCAACATTATAGACACTCCACTGGTTGCATTTAGGGCAATACCACCACTGATCCGTCAAAGCAAAACGCAAATTACGCCAACGTATTTGACGCCCTACTTTTCCATCCCCAACTTGGACCTGTCGAAAAGAGCTAGCTGGACCTTCCGTTTCAGCCAAGGCCCGCCACACTAGTAGCATACATTCTAAAACGTCCTGATCTTTCGGCAACTGCAGTCCTGACCGTCTAGCAGCTGTCTCAAGCACCTGTTTAACGAAGGCACCCCGGCGCTGGCGAACAGGCGTTGCAGACGGTAGGAAGCCTTGTAGTGCAAACTGTGGACCGACCTGACTAGTCCTATCAATTATCGCCGTGTTTTTATTAAATGGTTTAAAGCGAACATCAGCATGTGTTAAGGGAGTGGGCAGTTCCAAAGCTTTCTGTAGCCGGATACTTGAGAGCAAAACCTGGATCAGTTCGCGTATTTCTTCTTCTGTCAAATTCCAACGTCTATTCAACTCTTCAGGGTATTCAAATAACCTCCCCAGATCCACTTCAACTTTAACAAGGGCTAAAGCTTCTAATGACTGGCGCCTGCTGGTCGGCAAGCAAAACTCCCGCACTATGGCAGCAGCGCAATCATTGCGCATCCGATCTTCATCCCATTCAAAGGGAAAGATAGCTTTTTCTTCATTTATACTAATCATGAAATTAATTAAATTATCTGCGTTCACTCCTGAGGAACCATTGTCATTAGACCTGAGTAAAGCTTGGTATATTAGCCACCGTAATTTTTGTTCAGTATGAGTATTCTCTAGGTAAGGTGCAAAATAGGCCGCACTCTGCCGTGAGTCGGAAAACACTAAGAGTTTACGTCCTTTGCCTGGATAACTTCTGGCTTTCTGGTTTGCAGACTCCGGTAATTGTTTGTAGAAGGAGTCAGCAATAGCAGTCTGCGCTGCTTCCGAATCAGCTTTGAATTCTGTTATAGTCCCCGATCCCCTGCAAGCAATACACTTGGTGGCCTCTTGTTGTTTATTGAGGGGTATTTCCCATAAGGTAAGACTATGCGGATCCTTTTGACAATCACATATCAATTCTCCCGTGCCTAGACGACCGCATTTAGCGCAATACTGAAATTTAGGAAAGTTGCGTTCATTCTCTTCCTGTTCTTCATCTTCTTCGTCAATAGAAGCTAACTGCGGCTCATCCCAAACAAACCAGGCTTGACGATATTTGTCCTCCAAGTTAGAGCGAATACCTTCCAGATATTCTTTACCGCCGTCTCGAACAACTCGGTATCCGTTGACATAAGGCTGCCCGCACTTGCGACATAAATTTAAGACGAGTGTTTTGGTTTGCTTGTCCGGACCGGTTTTTGCCGGTTCCAACATTAAAGTAGGCTGCCAACTTTTGTCTGAGCTCATCCGGTCGAAGGCCAAATAACCACCGGTGACACCTTTAACAAAGAAGTGATAGCGGCACGGTACTAAACGAGCATCTCCACCAGGCACCTTTGCTAGACTACATATTCGCACCAGACTGATCAAGGCCTGAACAGCAGAATCCTCTCTGCTACCAAAGACCTTAAGCGCTGCACCCGCCAAATCAGGAATCCCTTTAACGGCCTCACGCAGAAGAGCAACACGCTTGTCTCTAACAAAGAGACGATACAGTGCTGCTTCAAAATCTATTGCTCCTAAATTTTCCGCATCCGTAATCACTCGGAGGGGAAAGTTACATTCATCGAACACTTTACTGAGTCCATCCGGCCAACTCTTGGTCTCCAATGCTTTACCAAGCAATTCATCGGTATAAATGGCGGAAGAAACCTCTAAATCGACCGTTCCTGCACTTTGCTTCTTTTGAAACTTAGCCTCTACTAAATCTGTTGGTTTGAATTCAGCATCAAATAATTTGGTCGCAAAACTTGCTACCTCTTCCTGCGTGTCTGGATCGCTCTCTCCCAAACTCGCACTAGTGGCTATAAACTGGATCCCTTTTTGATCACTTTTCGTTTTGACCCGATTGTGCAATCGACGAAAAAGTAACGCCACCTCACTGCCTTTAGCCCCACTATAGGTGTGTAATTCGTCTAAAACAACATTTCGCCAAGGACCATTAAAAAGAGATGAGTCCTTGGTACGTAATAGCAGATACTCAAGCATGGCATAATTAGTAATTAAGATATTTGGAGGCTGCCGACGGAATTCCTCTCGGGACACAACCTCATGCTTCAGTGCCTTAGGTTGCAGTCTCCTAGCTTCCTTTTCCGTTTCCGGGGTAATGTTTTTATTTACATAACGACCAAAGGTCACTTCTGGCACATCTTTAAGAATACGGCGAAGGGTTTTTAACTGATCATTAACCAAGGCATTCATCGGATAGAGAAGTAGTGCATGCACACCCGGTTGTGGATCCTCCAAAATTTTAGATACAATGGGCACTAAAAAGGATAATGTTTTGCCGCTACCAGTACCACTAGCCAGAATTACATTCCGCCCCTGCCTAACCTTACGGATCGTCTCCACTTGATGCCAGTATAAGGCTTGCTCGTAATCCCCCAGAAATGGAACTTTATTGATGACGTCCGGTAGAAGTTTCTGTTTCACTAAGCCGCTTAAGGATTCCCCTGTGCGATAAGGTGGAGTACCCTGGAGGTACGGGCCACGAAAAAGTGTATTATCATTGGCTAAAGTCTCGATGAACTGTTCACGCAAATCTGAATACTTTGCAGATACACCTAACGTTGTGTTTAAATAACGCCGGAAATCATGTTTAATAGCTAGAGATATTTGTACTGGATCAATTGGCACTGTGATTACCCCCTTTTCAAGGATTTAAAGCATTAATCAATTCATCTATAGACACTTCATCGTACCTTTCCCGAGAAACAAGATAGTCCCGGATCTCCTTTTCAACTTGTTGACATTCTGTGAAATGCTGAGATTTATGAATTTTAATTTGAGCGCACAACCATAACCACTCTTTAGCAGTTTCTATGTCAAGTTTGCTCCTGGCTGTTGACCACTCTTTTATGACCTCATTTGCCAAATTGTGAACACTGACTGAAGCCCGGCCATCGTCCTGTAAAGAAACTGTCTGTTCTCCCCAAAAAAGGCGAGCTGTCCATTGGGCATTCTGCACTTGAGTTGGCACTTTGCGCATACCCATAAATCTTGTTCTTTGGTCAAAAAAGTTCCCCATTCTTGGATTGTCCTTAGAAATCGAGGATAAATCCATTGCTGATAGACGTACCAAAACCTCATCTCTGAAACATTCAATAAGATTTGACTTAACAAGTAGATTCGATAACATCTTTAAAGGACACCTTCTCTCGCCCTGGAATCCTAAACCCTATATTCACATTAGTAATGACACAAGATGACTCACTAGGCTTTGATTTAGCTAACACTCCTGTAGCCGATACTTTCAGAGCTAAGTCCTTATCCATAGAAAAGCTGAGATCGAGATGATTCTCATTTTTTTCAATCGGAACGGTTAATACCTTCAGTAAAGTACCTGCTTCATTCAACTCCTCGTCAAGACGGTCACAGATGAGCAACTGAGCAACTCCGCTCTTGGAATTGCTTATATAAAATGATTGAGAGTGTGTCTGACCAAACCTTATTTGCTCCCCTTTACGATAAATTGGGTAAAAAAGATCCTCGTTCCTACTAACATCAGCTAATCTAATCCCATAATCCCTAGCAAAGACTGGATGAGCACCATTTAAAGCTAGTTGTGCTGCGCCCATTGCCGTAGCATTGGCAATGTCATATTGCTGTTTACCACTAAATCCATTCGCTAAAGCTGTCATGGTACGATCAGCGCCAAACTCCTGCTTTATGCGTAACTGAACGGCTGGGATATTGCTTGTACCCCCGGACATCAAAATATGGTTGAGGCGCGCCTCCGGAATTTGCGCCGACTTTATAGCCCGTTTCACGCTACCAACGGCCCGATCTATGTCAAAAGATATCCATTGTTCGAAATCCCTCCGATTAAAGGAGTACATTAAAGATTTCTTTTCTACTAGATTCATCTGGGAAAACAACGCCTTATCGGTTTTGCTTATGTTAATCTTGGCTTGTTCGGCCAGCCGTCGTAAAGAATATCCCTGCAGAGGATGATTAATCAAGTCCTCAGGCTCGATCGGAAGGTCGATATTTTTTTGGTAAAAATCTGCAACTGCTTTATTAATTATTGTACGATCAAAGTCATCTCCGCCTAACCTAAGTCCATCAAGAGACATAACTTGGGCCCATTCATTTTCCAAATGTACTATAGCCACGTCCAAGGTTCCACCACCCCAATCAAAGACTGCAGCTAGGCCTGGTGTCCTACGCAACTCTAAATCACAGTAAAGGGCTGCAATGGGCTCATGGTAAATGGCTATAATTTCTATACCAGCTTTTTCAACAGCCCTGCACAAGTTTTTTCTGGCCCGGTAAGTGTAGTTAACAGGGACAGTCAAAGCCACTCTTTTTAACTCTTTCTCTTCCAATTGAGCATTCTTTACAACCTCTTTAAGGTATTTAAAGAAATCAGCAGCAATGTCTACGGGATCAAGACACTGCTCCCCAACATCGATAGGATGCTCGCTGTCCATCAACCACTTTAGAGACGTCTTCACGCATACGTCTTTTAATTCACCTGCTTTAATAGCTGCGTTGCCATACGCTACCGGCTT
>ORJL011440424.1_pt1 | contig 10871 bp, 12 predicted proteins | sample 1779941 | NCBI WGS metagenome assembly ORJL01 (sample SAMEA104232317, study PRJEB22302) | groundwater metagenome | biome: forest; feature: aquifer; material: groundwater | place: USA | collected 2011-08-07 | depth 5.8 m | reverse complement strand
GGGACCAGGGTGACACTGGCGGCTCGGCCTTCGGCAGGGTTCACCTTCAAGTCGTGGAGCGGCGATGTGACGGGGACCGACGCCACTATTACGTTTGTAGTGGACGGGCCGAAGAATATCACGGCCAATTTTTCTACAGTGCGGTACACCTTCACTTCGTCGGTAAACCCGCCGGGTTCCGGCACTGTTAGCCCACCTAATGCTACCCTGGATAAGGGTTCCAACTTGACTGTGGCCGCCGCTCTATCCCAAGGATGGACCTTCTCGTACTGGAGCGGTGACGCGTCGGGAACCACCAATCCCGTAACCGTCGTCATGGACCGGGACAAGCGCTTGGTGGCGAATTTTACCCGGGCCAGCTATAGTCTGAGTAGTTCGGCTATACCGGCGACCGGGGGCAGCGTCAGCCCTTCGGGGGGCAGGTTCAGCTACGGAGAAACCGTGACTCTGACGGCGACTTCAGTCCAGGACTACTTCTTTAACGGGTGGGGTGGAGACGTATCGGGGTCGGAGAATCCCAAGACCATCACCATCCTCAAGGATACCAACGTCTCAGCGACTTTCGTGCAGAGGCATTTTTCGCTGGCGGTGAGCATAAATCCTTCCGGGGCCGGATTCGTCAGCCCGACCAGCTATGGTCTCTATGCTATGGGGTCCATCGTGATACTATCGGCTTCACCCGCGGCGAACTACCGTTTCGTTTCCTGGACCGGAGATGTCAACAGTCAGTCTCCGCTTATCGATGTTCAGATCAACCGGAACATCGCGGTGACTGCCAACTTCGTCTTAGTGCCGCCGCAAGCACAATTTCGATAGCCGGCGCTGTTAGGAAAACCACTGTTCATTTCCCCTCGTTACCCAACCTCAGTCCTCTTCGCGAGCGGAGAGGAATGAGGTTATCCTACCACCGGCTCAATTAGGCCGTAGTCACCGTTCTTGCGGCGGTAGACCAGGTTGAACACTTTGCTGTCGTCGTTGTAAAAAAGGAAGAAGTCGTGGCCCAGCATTTCCATTTGTTCTGCGGCCTCCTCGGCTGACATCGGCTTGACCTGGAAACGTTTTACTTTGACGACGTGGCCCGGTATGAGGGCGTCTTCTTCATCGTCCACGGGTTCAGTCTTTTCGATCCCCAGGGGAGGGGACTCCTTGCCGGGGCGATGCACGAAGCGATGAGGCTTTCGTAGCAACCGCTTCTTAAAACGGGCGATCTGGTGGTCGAGGACCTGAGCCGCCAGGTCAATGGCTGGATACAACGATGAGGCCCTTTCCTGGGCGCGGATCATAGCGCCGTTGCTGTCGATAGTGATTTCCGCTACGTAGCGGTTCTCTGGATTCCGTGGGCCGCGTTGCCTGGAGATAACGATTTTGGCTTCCAGGATGTGGGGCAAGCGCTGGTCCAGTTTGCCGAATTTCTTATCCAGGTATCGTTTAAGGGTATCACTGGGGTCTATGTTCTTAGCGGTAATTAATAGTTGCATTTACCTCTCCACCGGAAAGTTTTTACAGTCCCTGGCGACCGCGATTGCTGCTACGGAAGACACGGGTATTTGTTTGAGCGCCTGGGCACAGGCATTCAGCGTAGCTCCGGTAGTGCAAACGTCGTCAACCAGAAGCACTGCCCGGCCCTGAAGTGCTTGGCCGCGGCACGAAAACGCCCCTTCGACGTTACGCCGGCGTTCACCGGCGCTGGCGGCCCTGGCCTGGGGGGCGGAATCCCTGACTCGCTCCAGAGCATCAGTTACTACAGGCCAGCCGGTCAGCTTTCCCAACCGGGCGGCCAGAAGTTCCGACTGGTTGTAGCCTCTTTCCTTTAGCCTGCTCTTGTAAAGAGGCACTGGCACCAAGACGTCGGCCTGGATACCGTTCTCCCGAATGTAGGCATAAAGAAACCCCGCCAGCGGCGGGGCTAGGGCGCGTATATCTTTATACTTGAGCTGGTGAACGGCGGAGCGTATCGAACCCTCAAATTCGAAAGGCGCCTTGACGCTGGAAATCGCCGGCGGGACCCGACGGCACTCCGGGCAAACACCTGCCACGGCCAGCAGCCTTCCGCAAGCATAACACACAGGCCCCCTCAGATAGGGAAGCCTGCGAGTGCAATTCGGACAAAAGAAGCTCCCCTCTTTACCGCAACCAGCACAGAGGCTTGGATATAGCGCCTCAATGGCTTGATATTTGAGCCAATTGACGGTGGAGAGGACGGCCATCCGAGCGCTCCCAATAGCTTCAAAGGTTGATCGTGCCGAAACGTCGGGGCTAAGTGCCTGAGAAAAGGGTTATCGCTGGATCCTACGCGATGCGAGTTCTCGGGGTGTGCAGAGCTCCGCTGATGATGGGCTCGTTGACGTAGAGATCGCCGTTTCTGATCTTGATATTGTATCCGCAATCGGGGCTAGTGCAGACCCACGCCTTGTAGTGAATCGGAGCGCCCTGGCTACCGAAATCAGATAGCGGCACTAAATCGCCAGTTTTGCACTTCTGGCACTTGGGGAATTGTTCGAGTTCCAAAGGAACCTCCTCCAGCCTTGCTAATAAATTTTTGTTCGTGTCTTAACTATTTGAACAGTTGGTTAGTATACACGATGCAGGCTTCATTTGCAAGACATGCACGCCGTCACGCACGGCCGGCGGCATGGTTGTAATCTGGCAGAGCCCAGAGCCCTCTTGAACATGACGGGGAAAAGGCGGGGGCAAGTCTTCAAAGAGGTGAAACCGGACGGAACCACTTGCTCCGGAAATACAATGAGAGATTGACCAGGCTGATGAGAGCCGGCACTTCGACCAGGGGGCCGATGACGGCGGCGAATGCCTGGCCGGAATTGATGCCAAATACGGCAACGGAAACTGCTATGGCAAGCTCGAAATTATTGCCGGAGGCGTGAAAAGCGATGGCAGCGGCCTTCGGATAGTCGGCTCCGATCCTCTTGCCCAGGTAGAACGAGACGGAGAACATAACAGCAAAATAGATGAGCAAGGGGATGGCAATGCGCACTACATCCAGCGGCAGTTGCACTATGATTTCGCCCTTGAGAGAGAACATGACTACGATGGTAAACAGAAGGGCAGCCAAAGTGACCGGGCTAATCTTTGGAATGAACTTCTTTTCATACCATTGACGCCCCTTGGTCTTGATAAGCGTGAAGCGGGTGATCATTCCGCCAAAGAATGGTATGCCCAAATAGATAAGGACACTCTGGGCGACCTGCCCGATGGTGACATGGACCACAACCCCCTGAAGCCCAAACCACGCCGGTAGCACCGTTATGAAAATGTACGCGTAAATGGAGAAGAATATCATTTGAAAGACAGAGTTAAAGGCTACCAGTCCGGCGGAATATTCGTTGTCGGCGGAGGCAAGGTCACACCAGACCAAGACCATGGCGATGCAGCGCGCCAGGCCAATCATTATCACTCCTACCATATAGTCAGGATAGGCTCGCAGAAAGATAATGGCCAGGAAGAACATGAGGACCGGCCCGATAAGCCAGTTCTGTACCAGGGACAGCAGCAGTACCCGCCAGTCCCGAAAGACGCTTCCCAACTCTTCGTACTTGACTTTGGCCAGAGGCGGGTACATCATCAGTATGAGGCCAACGGCTATGGGTATCGAAGTAGTATCGACCTGAAAAATGGTGATGAATTTGGCCACCGGGGGAAAGAAATAGCCCAAGCCTACCCCGACTCCCATGGCCATGAATATCCATAACGTGAGCAGGCGGTCCAGGCCGGACAGCCGTTTAACGGAGGGTCCCGGTTGCGTATTGCTCATATCTTCTCATTTCTCCTGAGGATGTTGAGGGCCATGGGCGCTACGTGCCAAGACGGGTTTGCACCAGCCGTTAGCGTCAGTGTTGATGGCAGTTGCATTCTCCCTGCTGGGAGTGGGCGACTTTGTCGTATATAGATTTCTTGAGGAATACGAAAGCATCGTCCTTGTCCTGGTCGATGATTATTCTTTCCAATTCCATTATGTCTGCTTCGCCTAGCAAGACCGCGGCCTTTTTTATCTTGAGCACTTAATCTCCTTCCAGTGTTTAGCCACTACTTGAATAACCTTTGCTGTTGCCTGATCTAGCGTTTGCCGCTATGGTTTCTGCGTCAGTTCTCAGGCTTCACGTTCAAGCATTCTGCTAATCGGCTTTCAAGACTCCCTCGAGACCCATGACTTCCGCCAGGCGTTCTCGGGCGGCTGACCACTCCGCCTCATGAATCGGGGGACATTCTGCGACAGTGCGTTTGCCTTGCAGGACTCCAAAGGCAAACGCCATGCAGGTGAATTCGCCGCATCGCTTACAGTTTGTTCTCGGGAGCAGGGAATAGATGTCCAGGGGCCTCAGCACCTGGCGCGTCTTGAACGAAGGGGTGATGGTTTCCCGGCGTTCCCAGGTATCGTTTATCATTGTTTGCAGCCAGCGCAATGTGGCGTTGGCGTCGTCTTCGTTGTCCGCTTTGGCAATGGTAACCATGTGGGGATAGACGGCAATCAAGCGGTATTCCTTCTTGAGCGTCACCAGTTTGCTGTTAGGCGCGAAGGCTATGTCGCGTACGACGGCATTGAGATAGGGGAAAACGGCATCGACATGGTCCGATAGCGAGGCGATGACCCTGATCTTCGATGTGTCCGCGATGCAGGGGAGGACATCGGTTACGGCGAAGCTGTTTAGAAGCATGGGCTTCTCCTGACGAACATCAACAGCACGACGTGCCGCCTGTCGATTTCCTGTTTTTGGTCCTTTGCCCACAGCCCGGGCCGACGCGGCTGGCATTCTTCAGCCGCAGGATGTCACGGCGAGCCGTTGCCTTTCCGTGAAGACCTTTTTGGACAGCTTCAACCACCAGGGCGAGGCTTCCTCTCGGGCCACCCCTGTCAATAGAGTAGAACGACCATAGACCGTCCCTTTTCAAAGTCAGCAAGCCTGCTTCGTAGAGGATATTAAGGTTCCGGGAGGCCCTGGTCTGGGAGATGTCGAGAGTTTGCATCACCTCACAGACGCAGCATTCGCGCTGCAGGAGCAGGTTCATTATCCTGAGCCTCGTTTCATCGGATAATGCTTTGAAGAGTCTCACCATATCTTTCATAATTATATAACCGTATATGCGCAAGTCCGCATTCAGTATACCAGACTCTGCAGGACCGGTCAAAAACCACAAGATTTCACCAGATTAACACAAGATTGGATAGACAATATGCGGGGAAGAGAGGTCTTGTGAATATCTTTGGGTGGGGGCGCTACGGAGCGAGGTCAATGCGGTGCAGAACGCTGTATTCCGGTCCGGAGGGTTTCAGGATGCTCTTAATGAGGCTGACGTGGTCGACCGGGAATTTGAAATCCGGCTCGTAGACCGTGTTCTCCACGGCTTCTCCAACCCGGCGCCGGGATGCCGGGGTGGCGTCGTCTCGAATCCGGGCCAGCGTTAGATGAGCGGAAAAGGGCCGTGTTTCTCTCCTGATCCCAAGTTCTGCCAGCGAGTCCTCAATCCGGGACTGCAACCGCATGAGCGTTTCTTCGCCGGCCAGTCCTACCCAGACGACCCGCGGAGTCCGGTTGTTGGGGAAACAGCCGACCCCTTTGAGTTCCAGGGCGAACGGACGGATGTTCTCGGCTGCCAACTGGATAGCGGCCCTGATCTCCTCGACCTTGTCCGGCGGGGTTGGCCCGAGGAACCGGAGGGTGAGATGGGTAGACTCCGGTTTCACCGGTTTGACTCCGGGCTCTTTCTTTAGATTGAGCCTGTCCTGGATGATCTCCATCTCCCGCTGGACTTCCGGAGTCAGTTCAATGGCGATAAAGGTGCGGATGAATTTCGCAGGATCTCCTCTGGCGGCCATTCTGCCCAGCGGCCCTTTGTGTGGAAGAGATGGGTTGGGAGATATCCGCACTTGCCGTCCTGGAGGTGGACCAAGCCGATGGTTCGGTGTATTGGTGTGAAGATTACCCAACTCCGTAGGGGCACGGCATGCCGTGCCCGCCTGGATTCCTGCTTCCGCAGGAATGACAATCGGTGCTGGCGGAATGCTTTCACGATTGAAGGAACTGCAGCTTAGAGGCACGGTGAGTCACCTGGGAACTGGTGTGGGGTTAGGGGCCGCGTTAAGGAGCCTCTCCGCGTTCCGGCTGAACAGGTTTTCCTCCTTGTCCGGCGGAAGGTTCAGCGCTGCCACTTTCTTGACCAGCTTCTGCTGGGAGATCAACGGGAAATCGGTCCCGAAAACTGTCTTGCCTGGAGGCAGGAATCCCGCGGCGTATTCGAATATGTCCATCCTGTAGAGGAGGCTGGAGGCCGCGGTGTCGTAGCAGGTGTTCTTGAGGGTTTGCGAAACCTCGGGCATCATCTCGTAGAAAGGCAGTCCTCCGCCCCAATGGGCGCATACCACTTTGAGATCTGGATATTTCGAGATGAGGCGATAAAGGAGGCTTGGGGTAACCTTGCCTTTGCCGGTGTAGCGGTGGCCCAGGGGCTCCGATGAATGTGTCGAGAGTGTGAGTCCGTTCTTGGCAGCCATGGCCGCCAGGGCGTCGAGCGTTTCAACCTGTTTACCTGCGAACATCAGCTCCGTTGGCCGGACCTCTCCGATTCCCTTGATACCGCCCTTGATGCAGCGTTCCAGTTCGCGCAGGGCCGCCTCACCCGCGGAAGGCAAAACCATGCCGAATCCCGCCAGGCGCTGCGGATAGCGCGAAACGGCTTCCATGACGTAATCGTTGGACTTGACGCAATCTTCGTGGGTGAGCCAGTTGAGGCCCTGGGCGACGGATACCGCGATGCCCGCTTCGTCCATGCTGGCAATCAATTCTTCGGCGCTGGCCAGGCGGGCTTTGGGATTGGAATAGAGCTGTGCGAAAAAGGGGTCCTTTTTGAGATAGTCTTCCCGGTGGGCGCTGACTTCAGGAGAGTAGATGTGCGTGTGGAAATCAATTATCTTCATTGAACACCTTTGTAAAGAAGTCGGCTATCTTCTGGGCCGCCTGTCGCTCGTACCCAATCCAGAAATGATCGGCGTCCTGGACTATCTCGCAGTCGCTCGGGGCGGGAAGCGCCTGGGCAAAGCGCTGAAGGGCCTGGGCCGAAAAGAGAGCATCTTCGCTGCCGCCCAGAAAGAACTTGGGTCCGGCAAACTTGTCCGCATGATATTCGACTCCGATGGCCAAGGGGGGTGAAATGGCGGCCAGTGCCCTGGGCCGGCGCTCGTCGGCAGCGACCGAAAGAACGATGCCGGCGCCGAAGGAGTAGCCGCAAATTCCGATTCTGGAGGCGTCCACGAATTCCGCGGAGGCGGCCAGGGCTATTGCGGATTTGAGGTCTTCCTGTTCGCCGATACCCTCGCCGTAGGACCCCTGGCTCCCGCCGACGCCGCGGAAGTTGAACCTGAGGGCATTGATTCCCTGCTTCGCCAGCTTGCGGCAGACGAGAATGACCATGCCATTGTTCATGTCTCCCCCGTAAATGGGGTGGGGATGGCACATGACGACGGCGGGGGACCTTCCCGGCTTTTCGGAAAGGTGCCACACACCTTCGAGGGTCAGTTCGTCTGCGGGGAATTGGACTTGCTGTTCAGACATTTTCTACTTGTCCTCGCTTGACGTACCGGACGGCTGATCCGGAAATCCGAATAGTTTCTTGAGGCGCAGGGCCGCTTTCTTCTCTTCGCCCTGGTCTGTCGGGAAGTAGTAGCGCCGTCCCGCCAGGGAGTCGGGCAGGTGCTGCTGTTTCACGAAGTGTTCCGGAAGGTTGTGGGCGTATTTGTAGTCTTTGCCGTAGCCCATGCGTTTCATGAGAGTGGTCACCGGGTTGCGAAGGTGTACCGGCACCGGCTCGTTCCTGGTCTTATAGACGTCCTGCTGGGCTGCTCCGTAAGCAGTGTAAATGGCGTTGCTTTTGGGGGCCATGGCCAGGTAGACCACGGCCTGAGCGAGGGCCAAATTGCCTTCCGGCATCCCGATGAAGTGCACCGCCTGCTGCGCGGCGACGGTTATCAGCAGGGCCATGGGGTCGGCCATGCCCACGTCCTCCGAGGCGACCCGTTCCAGCCGGCGGACGATGTAGAGCGGGTCTTCCCCGGCCTCCAGCATCCTGGCCAGCCAGTATAGAGCGGCATCGGGATCAGAGTCGCGTAGCGACTTGTGAAGCGCCGAAATGATGTCGTAGTGCTGGTCGCCGGCCTTGTCGTAGACTATCGAACGTTGTTGGATGGCGTCCTCGATAGCGGCGAGGTTTATGGTGCGCCGTCCGTCTTTGTCAGGGAGCGTGGCGGAAGCGGCCAGTTCCAGGGTGTTGAGGGCGATGCGGGCGTCACCGTTGGCCATGAGCACCAGGTGCTTTCGGGCCTCGGGGTCGAGGATGACGCCGGCTTTGGCGAGGCCTCTGTCAGCGTCGGCCAGCGCACGGTCGATGATGGCGCCGGTCTGCTCGTCGGTGAGAGCCGTGAGGGTGAAGACACGGCACCGGGAAAGCAGGGGCGCGATTACTTCGAATGAGGGGTTCTCGGTAGTGGCGCCGATGAGGGTGATCGTGCCGTCTTCCACATAGGGCAATACGGCGTCCTGCTGGCCCTTGTTGAAGCGGTGGATTTCATCTATGAAAAGGATGGTTTTCTGCCGGTGAAGCCGCCGCCGCTCCTTGGCCTCGGCAACAACTTTGCGGAGTTCGGCGACTCCCGCCACGACCGCGCTGATGGGGCTGAAATGCGACTTGGTTAGTCCGGCGACCACCGCGGCCAGGGTGGTCTTGCCGCTGCCCGGAGGTCCCCACAGAATCATGGATGGCACGTTGTCGGCCTGGATGGCCTTGCGCAGTACCTTGCCTTCGGCGATCAGGTGTTCCTGCCCCACGAACTCATCGAAAGTCCGGGGTCGCATTCTGGCTGCCAGCGGAGCTTCCTTCTCGAGTTGCTTATGAAATTGGAGTTCAAAAAGGTCCACTGAACCTCACCGGTGGAGATTGATGCTTCCAGAGAAGATTCTAAACGAAGGGAGGCGAATGTGCAATCGATATTGATCATCGCCGTTGTTGACAGCATCTTTTTGATTGGGCTATCATGTTGAACTGACGAGAGTGAGATTGGAATGCAGGTTTTCGGGACCGCATTTCACATCCTCGGCGGCGCACCGATTTTGCCGGGTTTGCCCGAAGGTGGATCGGCATGGATTTGAAGCAAGACACCTGAAATGTCTTCAACGGGTAAGGTTTTTTCAGAAGGAGACCGGAGTGAACAGAACGTCTTTCGTCCGAAAGTTGATAGCCATATTGGCCTTGATTGGCATGGCGGCTTTGCTAATAGCCGGGTGCGGTGGCGCTGCCACCCCAAACCCCGTTCCCCCAACCGCCGCTTCGTCCGCCACGGCCGCCAAGCCCACTGCCACACAACCAGCCGCGGCCGCATGGCAGCAGAAATGGGAACAAACTGTTGCCGCGGCCAAGAAAGAGGGCAAGCTAACCATATATGGGGACGTCAGCCCGAAGCTGAGAGATTCCATCATGGCCTTTCAAAACAAGTACGGCATCGAAATGGACTTCGTCGTTGCCATGGGAAGCTTGATCGTCACCAAGTGGACCAGCGAAAGAAGCGCCGGCCTGAGCATAGCTGATGTCTTTCACCTGTCTTCGGGGCTGGCGCCTTCAATGAAGCCCAAAGATGGCTGGGTTTCAGTCGAGCCCTACTTTATCCTGCCTGAAGCGAAAGATGCCAAGGCCTGGGTGGGGGATTTGCTGCCGTATCTGGATAAGGACAAGACCATGGTAACTCTCAACTATGCCTACACCTCATATGTTACGGTGAATTCGGACCTGATTAAAGAGGGCCAGTTGAAGAGTTACAGGGACATCGTTAAGCCCGAATGGAACGGCAAGGTGTCATTCTTTGACCCCACCGTGCCCAGCGCCTCATTGGGGTTGACCGTGTTCCTGATGAAAGACATTTTCGGGCTTGACGGAGCCAAAGAATATTTTCGTCAGTTGGCTGCCACCAAACCTGTCATTACCAGAGATGCAGCCCAGCAAATGGACTGGGTAGTAAGGGGCAGGTACCCGATTGGAGTAGGTATCTCTCACTCGAACACCAGCGACTACAAGTCCAGGGGGGCTCCCGTGACCACCGTTCGCTTTAGCGAGGGCGGTAGCATCAACGCCGGCTCGGGCTTGGTCGAAGTGCCTCCCAGCCCTCCGCACCCGAATGCGACTGCCCTGTACGTCAACTGGCTTCTGACGGAAGAAGGTCAGACCGCATTTGCCAGGGGCATGGCGGCCTCGCCGATGCGAAAGGGAGTAACCTTCGAGGGGATCGATCCGGCCAAGGTGCCCCTGCCTGGTGAAAAGATATTCCTTTACGACGAAGACCACTCCAACTACGGTCCCGAAGCGGTGCCAGTGATGAGGGAAATCTTCGGCGACCAGCTTAAGTAGGCGCATTGTCTGCCGCCGGCAAGACCAATGCCGCCGTCTGAGTCGGCGTTGATAAGAAAGCGAGGAGCAGTTTGAAGATGACAAGAATGCAGATTACCGGTTTGGTTCTGGGAGCCCTAATGTTGTTTGCTTGCGGACAGCCAGCGACCCAATCCCAGACGCCAACTTCGTCTCAGCCTCCTTCAGCCACAGCGGCGCCGCAAACGTCGCCCGCGGCGAGTTCGCCGAAACCAACTTCGGTGGTTACAGCAACCCCGGCGCCGCCGACCGGGGACCAGAAATGGGCTGATATGCTGGCCAAAGGCAAAAAGGAAGGGGAAATACTGATCTACACCAACCTGAATGCCGAGGCCAAGACGGCGGTAGCCAGCGCCTTCACGGCCAAATACGGCATTGCCGTCAACTACCTGTCGCTGTCCAGCGGTTCAGAAGTGTATTCCAGGGTTTCCACCGAAAAGAAGGCCGGGCTC
>ORJL010691859.1_pt1 | contig 10871 bp, 12 predicted proteins | sample 1779941 | NCBI WGS metagenome assembly ORJL01 (sample SAMEA104232317, study PRJEB22302) | groundwater metagenome | biome: forest; feature: aquifer; material: groundwater | place: USA | collected 2011-08-07 | depth 5.8 m | reverse complement strand
TGATCTTGTCCAGCTCGATCACCGCACCACCCAGCCTCTCCCGATAATTGTCGGGGAACGTCTGAAGTTCGTGGGCATGGGCGGGCAGGTTGGACGACGCCGAGCGGTGAGAGTAATCAGACCTATTACTTCGGAAGAGGAGATCATTTATGAATAAACCGGGAAAAGCATCGGGCCGGCAAGCGCTCGCCGAATGGATGAGCGGGATTAAGAGTCGCATCGAATCGACGCTCGGCGCCATGCTGGAGAAGCGCGTAACGCTCTCGCTCGAACCGCCGCGCAAATTACAAAGTCGGGATTTCGACGCCATTTTGCAAGAGGGCCCGGTCGCTATCAGCCTGCACTTTGGCCCCGACATCGGCTGGCATCTCTTGCTGCCGCAGTCACTGGCGGGAGCAATTGCCGACATAGCTTCGACGGGCGACGGCTCGGCGATTTTCAACCTCGATGTGCACTCAGGAACTCTGCAGGAAATTTTCGGGCAGGTTGAAGCGGATATCGAGCCGGAGATCGCTCTGGTCATAGGCGCGGGCGTCGATATCGCCCCCGTCGAAGTATCGGGTTCGGCCGATGCTCAGATTGCGTCGGCGGGCGGCAATCCGGCAATGGTTGGACATATCGAAATCGAGGGACTCGCCAGCCAGCAGTTGATAATCTTGTTCGAGCAAGGATTTACAATGCAATTCTCGGCTGGTGAAGCGGCTGAAGAATCACCTCAACCAGCGGCAAAATCTTCCAAAACAAGCAGCCCTGCGCCGACTCAGGAGCGTCCATCGCCTCCCCGCCAACAGCCGAGCCCTGTCGCCCGCCCGGCGGAGTTTGAGGATTTCGGCTCGACTCAGAGTCACAAGGCCGAAAAAAACGGACATAACATCGACTCGCTGCTCGACATCAGCCTGCCGATCATCATCGAGCTTGGGCGTTCGAAGATGCTGATCCGCGAGATTCTCGATCTCGGTCCCGGATCGGTGATCGAACTCGACAAACTCTCCGGCGAACCGGTCGATCTCTACGTCAACGACAAGAAGTTCGCGCGGGGTGAAGTCGTCGTTATTGAGGAGAATTTCGGCGTGCGGATCACGGAATTGATCAAGGTCGAAGAACGTCTGCGGGCGCTTAAGTGAGCAATATCCGGCTCCTGCTGACGATGCTGTTCACCCTTGCGCCGATTTTCGCCATAGAAGCTTTCGCTCAATCTGCTTCGCCCGACTCGCTGACAAAATCATGGACGGGCGAACCCGGTATGTGGTCGCTTCTGAAGGTTCTATTGTTATTGGCGCTCGTCCTCGGATTGATCTGGATATCACTTTCGGCTCTCAGGAAGGTAACCGGCAAAGGCGGCGGGAGGGTCAAGGGCGTCGAAATTGTCGGCGGCTTGCCGTTAGGGCAGCGTCGGTCGCTGGTCTTTGTGAAGATCGGCGGCAAAATTCATATTATTGGCGCCACCGAGCAGCATCTCTCCTCGATCGGCTTGGTTGAAGACCCTGCCGAAGTCGCCGAACTGATCTCGGGCGGAATGGCAGGCAATATCCCTCAATTCAAAGACTTTTTGGGCAGGCTCACCCGACCGGGTCGGGCAAATAATCCGCGGGGAGGCGGCAGCGAAGGTTAAGCGCTTACTTCCCATTGCCTTGGCGCTGCTGATACCTGCTCTGACCAGCGCTCAAACCGCGATCCCGAAAGTAACCCTCGGTATCGGGCAGGCGGGAACTCCGGACGACGTGACGGTTACGCTGCAGGTGCTCTTGCTGCTGACCGTTCTGACGTTGGCGCCCTCGATCCTAATTCTGATGACGTCGTTCACCCGCATCGTGGTGATTTTGCACTTCGTGCGTCAGGCGCTGGGAACACAATCGATGCCCCCCAATCAACTGGTCGTCGGATTGGCTCTTTTTTTGACCCTGTTTGTGATGCAGGGAACCATCGATCAGATCTACGAGACGGCGTGGAAGCCCTACAAGGATGGGACGATCAGCATTCAAGAGGCCTACAAGGTTTCCCAGAAGCCGCTCACCCAGTTCATGCTCCGCCAGACGCGGGAAAAGGATCTGGCGCTGTTTGTCAAGCTTTCCGGCGGATCGCAGCCGGAGAGCGCCGCCGATCTTCCGCTCTCGGTCGTCGTTCCCGGATTTGCGATCAGCGAACTCAGGACGGCGTTCCAGATCGGGTTTCTGATCTATATGCCGTTCCTCGTGATCGACATGGTGGTCGCGTCGGTGCTGATGTCGATGGGTATGATGATGCTGCCGCCGGCGATGGTCTCGCTGCCGTTCAAAATACTGTTGTTTGTGCTGGTCGATGGCTGGTATCTGACCGTCGAAGCCATTGTGAAAGGGTTTAAGTAGTTGACGCCCGAATTCGCCACCTGGATATGTAAAGAGACAATTTACACAGCCTTGCTGGTAGCCGCGCCGATGCTGCTTGCCGGTCTGGTGGTTGGCATTGCGATCAGCCTCTTCCAGGCCATAACCCAGATCCATGAGATGACCTTGACGTTCATACCGAAAATTCTTGCCGTAGCAGCGGTGATGCTCTTCACCATGCCGTGGATGATGCGTGTGATACTTGGGTTTACAAGACATATTTTTTCGTTAATCTCCTCACCGGGGATGTGATCTGTACGGAGTTGACTGGAATATCCTCGAAGGGCTGATCCTTGCCTTTATCCGAACTGGCACAGCGCTCGCGCTGATGCCTTTTTTCGGATATACCGCCGTTCCGTTGCAGGTCAAAGCGGCGATCAGTTTTATTCTCGCCGCCGCGCTGGCTCCTACTGCCGCGTTGAACATTCCAGCCACGATGACGGGAGTCATGCCGCTTGCCGGAGCGGCCATCGGTGAGGCGGCCGTTGGCTTGGCAATCGGGGCGGCAACGCTGCTTATTTTGATCGGAGCAGAGTTCGCGGGGACATTGATCGGGCTGCAGATGGGCTTCTCATCGGTGACGTTGTTTGACCCGCAAGCCGAGCAGGAAACGTCGATCATCGGGCGGCTGGAATACCTGTTGGCGTTGACGATCTTTATCGCCCTCAACGGCCACCACATGCTGTTAACAGCGTTGGGCGGATCATTTTCGTCGATTCCGCTTGGCGGCGGCGTTCTGGGTGGGCAGACGCCCCTCTTTTTCGCGAGACTCACCTCAGAGGTGTTTGTCGTAGCGGTAAAACTTGCCGCTCCGGTTCTGGCGATTTTGCTTCTTACCGAGATAGCGTTGGGATTCATCTCGCGCGCCTTGCCGCAGATGAATGTGTTTGTCGACTCTTTCCCGCTCAAGATTGGCATCGGACTGACCGCAATGGCGGTCACCTGGCCGCTTTTTGTTTATGTATTATCAAAGAGCTTCGACAAATTTAGCGCGTCACTTGTTCAAATGATCGGCATGATGGGCCGGTAATCTCGCGCCTTGCCCTTTTCTTGCACGCTATTTGCGACTTGATGTGGCGTCAGACTTAAGTTTGACGCCGTCAAAACGAGAACCCTGACCCCCAATGGCTGACTCTTTTCAGGACAAAACAGAAAAACCGACCGGGAAGCGGCTTGCCGACGCCCGCAAAGAAGGCAATGTCCCGAAGTCCCAAGATGTTAGCTCGGCTGCGTCGCTGCTTGCCGGCTCGATCGGACTGTTGATATTCGGCCCGAAAATGGTCGATCTGCTCAAATCGTCATTCATCTATATCGGCGCTCATCTTTCCGACATTCAACTCACCACCGACACGCTGCCCGAACTTTACCTCGGCTCGCTCTATTTCATCCTTCGTGTTGTGGGGCCGTTTCTATTGACTTTGATGATCGTGGGCGTCTTCTCGCACGTCCTGCAGACCGGCTGGGTGTTTGCCGAGAAGGCTTTAGAACCAAAGCTCTCCAATATCTCCCCGTTGAAGGGATTAAAGCGGATTTTTTCGTCGCGAGGTCTGGTTGAGCTGGCAAAAGGTATTCTTAAAATTGTCATCGTGGGGTGGGTTGGCTATCTGTCGATCAAGGCAGATATCCCGGCTCTGATCCCGCTGATGGACGAAGATGTCGGTCAGCTTATCGCGGCGATCGGTCATCTGGCGTTGAAATTGGCTTTGAGGCTGACGCTTGCCTACGCAATCCTCGCCATCCTCGATTTTGCCTATCAACGATGGAAATTCATGGATGACATGAAGATGACCAAACAGGAGGTGAAGGAGGAGTTTCGGCAGATGGAAGGCGATCCGCTGATTAAAGGTAAGATTCGCCAGATTCAGATCAAGACCAGCCTCAACCTGATGATCAAGAGAATTCCTGAGGCTGACGTCGTTCTCGCCAACCCGGTCCACATTGCCGTCGCTCTGAAATACGATCCGGCGACAATGGACGCTCCGCAGGTGATTGCCAAAGGCAAGCGATTGGTCGCCGAGCGGATCAAGCAGATCGCCCGCGACCACAACATTCCGGTAATCGAGGAGCCGGAATTGGCGCGAGCCATCTTCAAGGCGGCCGAGATCGGGCAGACAGTGCCTTACGAGCTCTTTCAGGCAGTTGCAGAAGTTCTGGCGATGGTGTATAGGATAAAGAAGGCAGCGTGAGGAGTTACGCTTACTTAGATTTCGGGCAATCTTGAGGCGTGTCGTATCGTAGCAATTTCTACGCTATAGGGCTTGATCTTATAACCGATCCGATAGCTGCGAAAGAACCGTTCGCGGATATTCGAGTCTTTGTACTCCTTGGATATTCTGCCTGAATAAGGGAATCGACCGAGTTCATCAGTAATATCAAGGAGTTGATCTACAGTTCGTTTGGCGAAGTATTCAGAATCGGCAGAGATGAACTTATAGATTTCATCAAGGTCTGCTATCGCCCGGTCAGAGAGATTGACCTTCATTTGGGAGCGTTAAAGCGCGCACGAACCTCTTCCAATGAGGTAACTCGCCCGGCTTCGATGTCTTTTAAGCCCTCATCGAATTTGGCGTAAAAGACAATCTGCTCCAAAAAATCATCTAATGAAACGTCGTCCGGCAGAGACGCCATGGCTTTTTGAGCCGCTTCCTTAATCGGAGACATTCGGATTCCTTTTATTTGGGTGTTCAATCATAAGATACAAAAGCAGGAAGGCGAAGGCAAGGGGAGTCCACGTAACGGCGAATTCATTCGCCGTCTTAGTGCCCTCACCGGATGGGCAAGTCAGAAGCCGTGATAAATTGTGGTGGTCGGAACGATTCGTTAGTAGGAGATACTATTTGTTGCATTGTGCGATATTGTGATTTATATTATTTCATCAAGTGGTGCCCCTTACAAATAGACAATCGAATCAGGTTTCGAAATGAAGATCGTAACTTACCTTCCTCTTTTACTCATTCTTCTCACTTCCTGCGAGATCAAGGAACAGCAGACTGAGTTACCCACTGAACCCAATCGCTACTCAATTCCATATGCACCGAGTGATTTGGCGATTTCATTTATCGATTCATCCCAAGTAGCTTTCCTGCGATGGAAAGATAACTCAAACAACGAGGACGGATTCCGCCTGTCGATATCATCTTACGGATATCAGAACGGTCAATTTCAGTATGACCGATATTCTAGTGACACTCTAAGAGTTCCTGAGAATTCGACTACCAACACGGCATATGAAGGCCTCTATTTCCCCACTTTTACCGATGACAGGTGGTCTAATATAGATTCAATCCATGCTTCTGCCCAAATCTACGCATTCAATCGCGGAGGCAAGTCACTAATCACAACTCTCCAGGTCTGGCGATATCATCCTTGATTACAACATCAATCCACAGCTAAATTAGGCATTTTGAAATGGATTTAGCGGCTATAACATCGGTTGTAAGCAGTATCAAATCAGCGATCGAAATCGCTAACCTTCTAAAAAAGGTAGAGGGTGAGTTTCAAAAAGCAGAGTCGAAACTCGCACTCGCTGACATGATAAATGCGCTTGCAGACGCTAAAATCGCTATGGCTAATCTACAAGATGAGATGCAACAGAAGGATCAGGAAATCGCGCGCCTCGTTGAAGACCTGCGCTTAAAATCGTCTGTAATGCGGGTTGGCGATGCCTATTACGATAAAGACAAACATGGAACGCATCACGGTGATCCGTATTGCCAAACATGCTTTGAATCCACAGGGAGACTGCACCACCTCGTCGAGTCTTCCGTTCAAGCCAACGCTGGTCGATTCATCTGTAAAGTCTGTAAGAACTCGTTTCTTCATCTGCCAACGAGGAGATATTAGCTTTCTCGGCTCGCTCCTAACGCCCTCATCCGACATCATTGCTTGTACCCACGCCTACGCGAGGGTCGCAAAGACGGCGTTGAATTCGCCGGAACCGGACCCCCCCCCGCAAGCGGGGGTAGAGTCGGTCTATTCTTCAATTGACCAACATTTTATTCACCGGACGTCCTTGTCCGCGATAGAGTCACACTGAAAAGCAGGTGGTCGAGGATGTCCGTCTGAACAAAGTCTAACAATTTCGGTAATTAATCAAAGGACTCAAATGCTAGTCTGACGCACATTTTCACCTTTCTTCAACCTATACTGCAACTTTCCTTCATTTTACCCCTCTCTACGCTTGCCTCTCCTAAATCCGCTCATTATCTTTTCTCTGGCACAACGGTTGCATACTCTCCCGTCGGGTAGGACTTTCCTTTAGAAAAATCGGCACAAATTGCCCTTAATTCCTTTGCTAAACCCGGACGGAGAATTTGAGCAACGATATATATCCGGCGAATCCGTTTCTCGATAGGCTGACCAGCCGGGCGGACGTCATCGTCAGCGTTGCCGTTATCGGCATCGTGATCCTGATGATCTTCCCCGTGCCGTCGGTCCTTCTCGACGTGCTTCTCGCTTTTAATATCGCCATCTCGCTGATCGTGCTGCTGATGGCGATGTATACGATCGAACCGCTGCAGTTTTCCGTCTTCCCGGGGATGCTCCTTGTCCTGACGCTGTTCCGGTTGAGTCTCAATGTCGCCTCAACACGCCTGATCCTGGCCGACGGCTACGCGGGTGAAGTTATCCAGTCTTTTGGTGGTTTCGTCGTAAAAGGCAACTATGTCGTCGGGCTGATCATCTTCGTCATCCTCGTGGTGATCAATTTTGTGGTCATCACCAAAGGATCGGGGCGCATCGCCGAAGTCGCCGCCCGCTTCACGCTCGACGCCATGCCGGGCAAGCAGATGGCGATCGACGCCGACTTGAACAACGGCGTCATCGACGAAAAAGAGGCTCGCAAGCGCCGCGATAAGATCTCCCGCGAAGCAGATTTTTACGGGGCGATGGACGGTGCGGCGAAGTTCGTGCGTGGAGACGCCGTTGCCGGAATACTAATACTGATCGTCAATATCGTCGGCGGGTTGATTATCGGCGCGGTGCAGCGCGGGATGCCGCTGGTCGAAGCGCTCCAGACCTATACGCTGCTGACAATCGGCGACGGTCTGGTGACGCAGATCCCAGCCTTGATCGTCTCGACCGGCGCCGGTTTGCTGGTCTCACGAGCGGCTTCTGAGTCGCATCTCGGCAAAGACCTGACCACGCAGCTTCTGTTCAACCCCAAAGCTATCGCCATTGCTTCGGGAGTCTTGCTGTTCTTTGCAATGATGCCGGGGCTGCCGACCGTCCCGTTCCTGCTTCTCGCCGGTTCGACCGGCTATCTCGCCGTGATGACCAGACGGGGAAGTAAAGAAGGTGAGCGAGCCGCCGCCATGGCGGCAAAGTTGATCGCCAAGCCCGAAGAGAAGATAACCGACTATCTGCACGTCGATCCACTGGAACTGGAAATTGGCTACGCGTTGATCCCGTTAGTTGACAAAGAGCAGAACGGCGATTTGATCAACCGCATCGCGGTCATTCGTAAGCAGCAGGCGCTGGAGATGGGGATAATTATCCCCCCCGTCCGCATCCGCGATAATCTCCAGTTGAAACCAAACGACTATCTGGTCAAAATTCGCGGCAACGAAGTCGCGCGCGGCGATCTGCGCCTGGGCAGTTTCCTTGCCCTTAATCCCGGCACGGCGACCGGTAAAATCAAGGGCGTCGCTACGCGCGAGCCGACCTATGGACTGCCGGCGCTCTGGATTACCGACAGTGACCGGGATATGGCGGAAAACTATGGCTATACGGTTGTCGAGCCGGCAGCGGTGCTGGCGACTCATCTGGTCGAGCTGCTGAAGCGGAATGCCTATAAGATTCTCGCCCGTGAAGACGCCAAGAAGCTGCTTGATAACCTGAAGACCTCATCGCCGTCGGTGATCGACGATCTTATCCCTGCCGTCCTGACGCTCGGGACGGTCCACAAGATTATGCAGAAGCTCCTAAAGGAAGGAATTCCGATCCGCGATCTGGCGGTGATCCTCGAGACGTTGGGAGATTGGGCTCAACATACCAAGGACCCAGATCTCCTGACAGAATATGTCCGCTATGCTCTCGCGCCGACCATCAACGAACGATTCGCCGAAGACGACGGGAAAATTTACGCGATCACGCTTGATCCACAATTGGAAGCGTCAATTGCCGATGAAGTTCAACGGTCTCAAAATCGCGGATTGGGCGGTTTGGCGCTTGCGCCCAAACTTATTAACGCAATCTATCGTCAAATGATTAAGGCGACCGATCAATGCGCCCAATCGGGACGAAGACCCATTGTAGTCTGTTCACCGACGGTTCGCGCCTCTTTTCATCGCTTACTCGAACCCGTGATGCCGAATGTTACCGTTCTATCTTATGGTGAACTCTTAGTGAATACCCAGATCGAATCGATCGGCGCGGTCGGGATGGACGGCTGATCGATGGTCTATGGTCAATGGTCGATGGTCGATGGTCGATGGTCGATGGTCGATGGTCGATGGTCGATGGTCAATGGTTGATGGTCAATGGTCGATGGTCGATGGTCGATGGTCAATGGTCAATGGTCGATGGTCAATGAATGTGGAATTAGGACGTCACCTTGAACGCGCCAGAGGCGCGTCATTCCCGCCTGCGAGTCTGTCCGAGAATGAGTAAATCAGTCGATTCATCATCATTCCAGCGAAAGCTGGAATCCAGAACGCTCTTGAAAATGAAGGAGATACTGGATTCCAACTTTCGTTGGAATGATGAGGCGCGAAGCACTTTCTTCATTCTCGGACAGACTCCTGCGCGGGAATGACAATGATGATCCAACTATAATCTGCCCTAGGTAATAATATATTCCCACACAGTAAACTTTCTTGAACGTCCGTAAATTCATCGCTCCGACCATCGGTGAAGCGCTCGCCGACATTAAGAAAGAGTTGGGCGACGACGCGGTAATCCTGCGCACCAAGACCGTCCGCAAGTCGGGAGTCCTTGCATTCCTCGCCAAGGACGCCGTTGAGGTGATGGCGGCTTCTCCCGATCGGAATCCGCCCGAAAGTCCGGCGGTTGTCGAACAGGTCGCCGAAATACGACGTCACCTCGTCAATCGGCCGTCGGATTCTGCGGTGGGGGAGCTTAAAGACGAGCTGAGCGAGCTGAAGGGCCATTTGCTGGAGATCGCCGAGCACGTCAAATACGACCGAATGCCGACCCTCCCGCCCCTGTTGGCTGACAAGTATCGAACACTGGTCAACGCCGGGACGGATAGTCATTTGGCGGCTGAGCTTACTGAACAGGTCAATCTGGCTCATGGCGGTGATGATCTCGACAATGAAGAGCTTATCCGAAAGGCGTTGATAGACCGTATCTCGCGGAAAATCAAAGTTCGCTTGCCGGCTATAAAGAAGGAAGGCCGGGCAAAGATCATTGCGCTGATCGGCCCCACCGGCGTCGGGAAGACTACGACCCTTGCCAAGCTGGCGACAAGTTACCGGTTCTGGGGCGGGTCGGACGTGGCTATCGTCTCGGCCGACACCTACCGGGTGGCGGCATTGGAGCAGATTAAGACATTTGCGGCGATTGCCGGTCTGCCAATGGAGGCCGTCTATCAGCCCGGCGCGATGCCGACGGCGATGAGCCGCCATTACCATCGCGACGCCCTTTTTGTCGATACGCCCGGCAGATCGCAGTCCGACAGCCAGAAGTTAGAAGAACTATCAGCCTTCCTCGAAGCGGCTGAAGCCGATGAGAGGCTGCTTTGCCTCGCAGTAAATACGCGAATCGAAGATCAACTCGATATAATCGAGCGATACAGCCGGCTGAATCCGACGGGGATCATATTCACCAAGTTGGATGACAGCCGCCACCCCGGAGGAGTTCTGACCGTAGCCGAACGCTCACAAATCCCGCTCACTTACCTGACATGCGGGCAAAATGTTCCCGACGATCTGGTTGCCGCCGATCCTTATCGACTTGCCAAACTGCTCCTTAGTCCGAACCTGTTTGGCCGCCAGCAACAGGAGAGATTCGAGTCCTGGATTGCCGCCGATGAATTACGAGCGCATGGAAGCCATGATGGTAGATGAACAAGTCTTGAATCTACGCCGCCAGCGCGAAGCCGAGCGTCGTGCCGGGCTGCTGCGCCCACTTGACGAGGCGCGCGGCGGACTCCGAATCACCATTACCAGCGGTAAAGGCGGCGTGGGAAAATCCAATTTTGCTCTGAATACTGCAATTGCCATGGCGGGACTTGGCAAAAAAGTCCTTCTGGTCGACGCCGATACCAATCTCGCCAACCTCGACCTGCTTCTGGGAATTTCCCCTAAATACAATCTTGCCGACGTGGTGACTGGTAACAAGACGATGCGTGAGATCGTCCTGCCGGGTCCCGGTGGAATCGACATTCTTCCCGGCGCTTCGGGCGACATATTCATGCTCGGTCTTGATGAACAGGTGGAATACAGACTGCTCGACAGCTTCGCCGAACTGGAAGAGAATCACGATGTGATTATTATCGACACCGGCGCCGGTCTTTCACGACAGATTATCTCCTTCGCCGTCTCGGCG
>ORJL011430748.1_pt1 | contig 10872 bp, 8 predicted proteins | sample 1779941 | NCBI WGS metagenome assembly ORJL01 (sample SAMEA104232317, study PRJEB22302) | groundwater metagenome | biome: forest; feature: aquifer; material: groundwater | place: USA | collected 2011-08-07 | depth 5.8 m | reverse complement strand
CTTCCAGAGCCACCTTGGCTTTGAATGATGGACTGTGTCTTCTTCGGTTCTGTTTCATGTCCTGCTCCTCCGTTCTCTCTCTATTCTAGGAGCAGAACCCGCTCTTAACCACCTGTCCAGTTTTCGGGGACCACCTCAGACCCAACGCTTGAGCGGTACCAACGCGCTTGTTTTCGCCGGTGACCACGGCTGGCATATCGTTAACGCTGGATGTATAATCGCAACAAACCTGTCAGCACTCCCTTTCTGGGTCTGGCAGAAAAGTCGCCGCTGGGTAACTCGGTGCTCTGACTTAGGGAGTTTTACGTGGCCACAAACGGGACAACACGAAGGTTTCCATAGTCCTGAAAGAGGAACGACAGGAGATAGCTAGTGCGAGACAGAGCTGTATTGACTCCGTCGGTAAGGGGAACGTTCAATCGAACTGCGAACCTCTTGGGAGCAATGGGTAGCTCTTAGTGACAGCAGATGCGGTGAGCAGCGGGAGCGGCGGTCACATAGAGATTGCCCATGAGGTCACCTTCTGCAGATGGGAGCCCCAAGGACTCCCAATGGGCAAAGCCCCGTGAGCATCGAAAGAGATCGACTACTCTCCCTTGTCGAGTTCGCTCAGCAATCCGCTCGACTGCGGAGCAAGCCTGTGGCCAGCGTCACCGAACATCGGATCTTCGCTCTCTACGAGCACGAGATCCAAGCACTACCGGGGATTCGTCTGAATGTCAACAGCGGGGTGAGCGATAGCGAGACTTGGCTTACCGTTGAGCGTCTGCATGAGACGAGTCCGCCAGACGTCTCCAGCTCAGTGCTTCGGCCGTGGATGCATGTGACACTTAATCCAGCCGAAGAACCCAAGTTACGAGAAGCTATCGACGGCGCAAGTTTGATTGCCGCGGGCACGCATTGTTCATCCGCGGCCTCGCCGGACCAAGACAAGCCTGCCATCGTCCCTGAGGCGACTGTTACTCTCTCTGACTACGACAGGGCTGCCGAAGTCCGAGCCCAACTCTCTACCTACCTCGACACGAAGTGGTGCCCCTGGGCCGTGGAAGAGAAGCTTCGCCGGAAGACCATCCGCCTTTACTCCCAGCTCTTCACACTGAAGCAGCAGCTCGAAGACGGCATTGTCGAAGCGCAACTCGAGCTTGTCTGGGGCGTCGGCATCGGGGTCTGGAACTCCGATGGCACAAAGGTGGTCTATCCGATAGTGGGGCAGCCGGTCGCGCTGTCGCTTAGCCCCGAGACGTCCGAAGTCAAGATTCGGCCGCGCGACATTGACGCGCGGCTTGAGATCGACTGGTACGCCTCCGTCAACAATCCCGGGGTTGCGGAATTGGAGAAAACGGCGAAGGAGTTCTTCGGTAAGGGTACGACGACCTTTTCGCCCTTCGACCGCGTCACCTTCGAGGCTCTGCTTCGCACTGCGGTCACCAACCTCGACGCAAATGGCTTCTACTGGCCAGACGAAGTGCCGGCAGAGGACCGGATGCTGCCCAAGCCCGACGATAAGCTCAAGGTCACTGATACCTGGGTGCTCTTCGCGCGCCCCCGCACCAACAGCCTGTTTCTTCAGGACCTGGAGAAGCTGAAGAAGCAACTCGAAGAAGCCGAGGCCTACCCACCCGCGGTGGCCGCCGTCGTGACGGACCCTGATACGACCAACCCGGTCGTCGAGTTGCCGTTCTTCCGTGGCGTGTCCGCTTCGTATCACGCCGAGAGCACGAACGACAAGAAGGAGCGCGACCTCTACTTCCCCAAGCCTTTCAACGACGAACAGGTCCGCATCATCCAACTGTTGGATATTTCCGATGGCGTCGTGGTGCAGGGTCCGCCCGGCACCGGGAAGACCCATACTATCGCCAATGTCATCTGTCACTATCTGGCCGAGGGCAAGCGGGTACTCGTAACCTCTATGAAGGACCCTGCCCTGGCAGTGTTGCAGGAGCAACTGCCGGTCGAAATCCGTTCGCTCGCCATTTCGCTGCTAACCAGCGAACAAGACGGCATGAAGCGTTTCGAGCACGCCATCCACAAGATTGCCTCAGAGGTTCAGGGCCTGAACCCCGGCAGTACCGCGGGAGCCATCAGGCATCTTGAGGAATCCATTGATGCCCTCCACGGCAAACTTGCCCGCACCGACCGCAAGATTGGCGATTGGGGCAAGTGCAACCTCGCCAGGATTACGCTCGACAACGAGGAAATCGACCCGCAGGACGCGGCTCGAGAGGTAACTGTCAACGGAGGGCAGTTCGAGTGGATTCCCGACGCGCTTGGAGTCACGTCCGAGTTCGAGACGCTGTTCTCGGACGCAGATGTCGTCCGTCTACGCGAGGCACGCCGTACTCTGGGCAAAGACATCGATTACCTCGACGCGTCGTTGCCGCAGCTAGTCGAGTTTCCTGACTCCAAGACGCTGTTACAAGTCCACCAGGACCTCTCCCAGTTCGAAAAGCTGGAACAGGATGTGGAAAGAGGCGATGTTCCGGCGCTCGCCGACTCGGGCCAGGAGATACTCACGCTTGCACAGAAACTCCTCACGCGCATTGAGACGCTAAGGCAACTGCAAGACGAGGTGTTGCAGGCGCATCGGCCCTGGACGGTCGCCATGCGCGAACAGCTGCGTCGAGGCGGCAACGAAGACGCGCTCGGGGCGTTGGAAGCTCTCGGTACCGCGCTTGAGCAGGCGGTCCAGCGCCGCAAGCCATTTCTCGAGCGGCCGGTTACCACGCCGGAAGGCATCGAGCTTATTACAGGGCTCTTGGAGGCCGTGGGCAATCGCGCCGAGGGCAAGAGCCCTTTTGGGTTGAAAGGCCTATTGGGTAAGAACGAACAGAAAAAGTTATTGGACTCTGTTCGAATTCTGGGCAAGTTACCCGACGACGCTGAGAGCTGGAGGCATGTCGCCGAGCATCTGGATTTGTTGAAGAGCCTCCGCGAACTGGCCTTGCGCTGGAATGCGCTTGCCCAAGTGCTTCCTCTCGAAGCCGTGCCGAGTGACACGCCGGAACATGGCTTGTCTGCCGGCCGTGGATACGCGCTCTACCTCAAGGTGAAAGAACTGGTGGGCACCGAAAGCCATGTCTGCGCCGAGGCCTCATTGGTTTTCCCTAACTGGCCTCACGGCCGTGAGGTGCCGGATAACCCGCAACGCTTACGTGAACTGGAGAAGGCGCTTCAGAATCACCTCACCAAGAGCCGCCTAGCCAACGTATGGGCCAACAAGGAGCGCCACCTGAAGGTGCTGGAAGGCCGAACTGGCCGCGTCATCGATGACCTACAGCGCTTCTTCGGTGAGACGATGGGTAACCCCACAATTTCGGACGCGGATATGCAGGCCAAGTGGTCGGCGCTGATGGCGGAACTCTCGCGTGTGCTGGGATTGGGCACTCATCTCGCAACTGTGCGCGAGGTTTGCGACAAGGTAGAGACCTCGGGGGGCCCGAAGTACGCCGGGATGCTCAAGCAGTCGATTGCGGGCACGGTGGATGACCTGCTCCCAGGCAACTGGCGCAAGGCCTGGCGCCTGCGTCGACTTGCCACTTACCTCGAGTCGATTGATGCGCAGGAAGAGCTTAAAAAACTGGCCAAGGATCGCCGCGACATCGAAAGTGACTTATCGCGCGCCTACCGCGACATTGTTGTGAAGCGAACGTGGCTCGCGCTTGCAAAGAACGCCTCCCCTAGCATCCGGGCCGCCCTACAGGCGTACCTCAACGCTGTCCAGCATATCGGCCGGGGCACGGGCGTGCGCGCGGTCCGCTATCGCCAGAATGCGCGCATGGCGGCGTCTCAGGCGAATCCAGCCGTGCCGTGCTGGATAATGCCTCACTACCGCGTGTCGGAATCACTGCCAGCGGAGTTGGGCTGCTTCGACCTTGTCGTCATTGATGAGGCCTCCCAGTCGGACTTGACTGCATTGCCTTCCCTGTTAAGGGCGAAGAAGGCCCTCATCGTCGGCGACGACAAGCAGGTCTCGCCTGAGGGAGTGGGGATCGAAGAGGAGAAGGTTAAGAGTCTCATGAACCGCTTCCTCGGCAGCCAGGTGAAGATCTACCGCGATCAAATGTCACCGGCCAACTCCATCTACGACCTGTTCAAAGTGGTGTTCGCCAAGAGCGCAGTGATGCTGAAAGAGCATTTCCGGTGCGTGGCCCCCATCATCGAGTACTCCAAGCGTGAGTTCTATAATCACGAGTTGAGGCCACTGCGCGTGCCGAAACGGTCAGATCGTCTCGACCCGCCGCTCATCGACGTGCTGGTGGAAGACGGCTATCGCAACGGAGACGTCAATCGCCCCGAGGCTCGTTTCATCGTCGATGAAATCAAGGCGATTGTGGGGGACCAAAGCATGGAGGGTCGCTCCATCGGGGTCGTCTCGCTGCTCGCTGACAAGCAATCCATCGAGATATGGGATAGGCTGACCGCCGAGGTCGGGCCGGAAATCATGCAGCGCCATCACATCGCCTGTGGGGATGCCCGCACGTTTCAGGGGAAAGAACGTGACATCATGTTTCTTTCCATGGTGTCGGCGCCCAACGATGTGGGAATAGCGCTTTCCCGCGATACCTTTGCCCAGCGATTCAACGTGGCTGCCTCGCGCGCTCGTGACCGGATGTACTTGGTCCGCTCGGTGGAAATCGAGCAGTTGTCGGAGAAAGACCGCCTACGGCGCAGCCTCATAGCACATTTTGCGGCACCCTTCGCGCAGGACGAGATGCGTGTGGATGACCTAAGCAGCCTCTGCGAGTCTCCCTTCGAGCGCGAGATGTATGACGAGCTGGCGCAGCGCGGCTACTGGGTGACGCCCCAAGTGCGGGTCGGCCAGTATCGTATCGACATGGTGGTGGAGGGACACAACGACGCCCGGCTGGCGGTCGAGTGCGACGGCGACAAGTACCACGGTCCGGACAGGTGGGCTGACGACACGCAGCGCCAGCGCGTCATGGAGCGCGCCGGATGGGCTTTTTGGCGCTGCTTTGCCTCAGCGTTCATCCGGCGTCGCAAGGAAGTGCTGGACGACCTTCTCAAGACATTGGCGGAGCTCGGCATCGACCCGATTGGAGCCGAGGGTGCCCCGATGAGCGTGCATGCGGAGCACCGGCGCGTCTTGTCCTCAGCGACTGAGGGGCCGGTGGGCGAGTACGTCTTGGTGCCCGCTGACGTTCCTGAGAGCGCCCAGGAGTCGGTGCCTGTGGTTCTCCCAGTGCAACGTCCGGTTTGGCGAGGAGAATCGTCACTCCAGCAGAAGCTCGACTGGCATCCGTCGACCAACAGCCCAGACCTCCATTATCAAGGGCCGGCGCTTGCACCGTCCGTCGATTTGACAGATGCTCCCCCTGGACCCACGGGACGGGTGGCTGAGTTGCTGGCTCCGGTCGACCGGCTCAATATCACCAAGGCTATCAAGAACTTCCAAGAGCGAGGGCAAACGGCAGAGGAGACAGTGGCCAATCAGACACTGTACTCACCCGCTGCGACGGACATGGTCAAAGCGGTCCTTGGGGAAGCCGTAGACGAGCAAACAAAGAGAGGGCCTGTGGAAGAACCCACACCACCTGAAGAAGGGCATGCTGCGCCGCAGGCCCAGGTGGATAGAGGTTATCCGACAGATGAAGCTACTGCGGTGCATTCCGGAACCGCCCAAAATAGCGCCCGCGGCATCATGATCCAAAGAGGAGGGACAAACAACATGAACTTGGTCATCAAGTTCGAGCACGAGAAGGAGACAAAGGGGACTCACCGATTCAAGGAAATTACAGAAGAAGGGAAACCCTTGGCGGTCGGGACGCTGTACGTTCGGAAGGAGGCATTGCCTACCCCTGTGCCGACCACGATCGAAGTCACGATCAAGTCGTAGTAAGTTTCAGTCCACCGAAGGATAACCCCCTGGACGGCACATTGGTCATATTCCCAAGAAGGCCAGATCGTCCCATTTGTTGATAGCCCAGGCCATGTTATCTGCTACGAGGTCTAACGCCTTTTGAATGGCTAAGCGCATGAGCCGTTCTGTCTCCCTCTCGCTATTGAAGACTCGTCCCAAATCTGGTCGGTCACCGTGCACAAGACGACTCCGCAGGTCGTAGGCGGCCCTCATCGCTTTGAAAATCTCGACTCGGTCTGTCTTTGCATCGGCAAGGAACATCGCGGCGCGAGTCGCTAATCGAAACGAGAGCTCTTGCCGGTTGTCGTTGAGAAATAACGCTTCAGCCGCGATCATGAAATCGATCAGACGATCCTCTGGGGTCTCCCGCATCTGTGCCAGGAAGAACCTGTGAAGCGCGACGAGCAAATGCTCGGAAGCGGAGCCTTCTAGGCTCGTAGCAGCCTCAAGGCGGCGTTGCAAAACCCCAATCTCTGCGACATCGAAGTCGAATTGTTCGAACCCGGACGGGAACGTCGGGCGATACGCACCCCTTTGAAAGCCGACAAGGGGGACCCAGTTCTGGTAGGTGAGTTTCATGGGACCTGGAATGAACGTGCCCTGCTGCGACACCATGAGAACGTTCGCGGCTCGATTAACGTCTTTGTAGAGGGAGTCTATCAACTGAGCGTCTTGGTCAGAGGTCGCAGCCGGCACCCCGAATCCGATGCCTACGGTGCCACGGGCTTCCAAACAAAATGCGGGCTGAGGCACGAAGAACGATGACGTGATTGGCCCTGGTTCGGAGGTATTTGGAACCAGGCTCAGATGGTCGTCAATCGAAAACGGGGTATCCGCGGCGAACCCGTAGAGTTCCGACGCGACTGTGACAGGCACCTGGTCAAGAGTCATGAACTCGCGGAGTTCTGTAATCGCCTGAAGCAGCCGATCCTCCACTATGGATCCACCATGAGGATCAGAGGCGATTGCAGCTAGCCTAAACGGGATATCCTCCGCAACGACCGAAGCACCGGAGTGACCGATATTAACTACGAGATCGAAGCGCCCGCTCGCCTTCAGCAACTCCACAAGCTCGGCGTGGGGTTGCCAAGGAATCTGCACGTTCGTTCGACGAAGGACGGACCCGGCGTTGACCGCCCTGGCAGCCAGGCGCTGGAACCCCGTCAGCCGTGACAGAACGGGCTCGAATTCCGCAATCCAGTTTCGGACCAAGCTGTCTAGTAGGTCAGCTGCGACCAACTCGGCCTCCGGAGCGCGGCGGATAGCCCGCCTTAGGCATATAGCAAGTTTCGCTTGAACCAAGGCTTGCCACGGATCTTTCTTCGACGATCTTGAGACCATCTGGATTGACGCCTCGTAAAATCAATCGAGTCCGCTATCACTGGGTTTGAAACAGGTTGGATCAGTATGGCATTTCTGATCAAGGTTGGGTTTCACGCATCTGATTCAGTACGTCTGTCAAGGTTATTTCCCCCATAGACTCGTCGACCACACGTCTGACCTCCTCGATGGGTAACAGGTGCTTGCCGTACTTGGCTTTCGTCTTCGCGATGTAATTCGAAACGGAGGGATCACTCATGCTCTGCAACCGTAACAAGAGCGAAACGTTATCCGTGGGATCTTCCAAGGTGCGTTAATGCTTGCCCATGCCTCCCTCTCTGTTTGCGCCATAGGCCCCAATAGGGGTACTGATCAGCCCTGAAGTTGCGCTCCCGACTTGAACTATAGCACAGAACGTGCTTCGCCGACGCGGTCCTCTCCCGACGCGAACGCCAGGTGATCGTCGCCATCAGCCTCCAGCATCCCTGCCAGTTGGGCAGTGAGAACGTCTTCGTCCCTGCGTCGTAAGCCCTCCGTTACCGCTCTTGGCACGTGCTCGTCCATGTAGAACCTTATGCGTTCAGCCACCCAGCTTATTGCTCAGTTTCGAAGGGATGCTCTTGCGTAGCTCGGCTGCCAACTCCTCGCCTTCCCTGATCGACCGGTCAACCTCCTCGCGGTGATCGTAGTAGTACGCCAGCGCGGCGTATACGTCGGCCAGCGACAGGCCGTACTCGCTGGCTATCACATCGGCTCCGAGGTTCAGTCGCTCGTGCCAGATAACGACATTCTGTACGGTGATTCGGTGCCCGGCGATGCGCGGCTTACCTCCTGATATTCCGGGAGTAACCTCTATGTGGGCTGCAATTGTGTCCATCTCAACCTCCATTGGATGGGATTCGCTCCCAGGCGCCTGCTTGCCACGAGGCCGAAGGACTACACGGCAATCGCGTGACCCTTTCTGTCGTGAACCTCCGGCCCACGTACCGTGACCTCGATACTGTACCCCTCGCCCAAGGCATGAACGTATCGCCTCAGACTGTTCAGGCTGTAGCAGTCATAGCCTCTCTTCTCCAGCCGGGCGATCTGGGCCTGGGATACCTCTAACCTCTTGGCCATCTCGGTCTGGGTAAGACCGGCAGCCCTGCGAGCTTCCACCAGTTGGAGCCAAAGCTCCTTCTTGGCCGCCTCCTCCTCGTACAGTCGCCGACCCTCTTCATCGGCAACTAGGCTGTCCGACCAGCGCTGGTAGCTAGCCTTTCCTTCGGCTACGAAATCTCGTTCTGTTTCTTTGCTCATAGACAATGTCACATCCTCTCGCGTCTGGCAAAACGCTCCATTCTTTCGCCAGCGACATCGATCTCCTGCCGAGGGGTCTTCTGGGTCTTCTTTTGAAAGCCATGGAGAAGGACTATCCGCCGGCCAGTGAAGAAGAAGTAGATAACCCGATAGATGTTCGTGCTGCTTTCTTCACGAAGCTCCCAAAGCTTCCCATCCAGATGACGGGCCAGCGGTTCTCGGGCCGTTACGTTGCGAATCCCTAGCTGCAAGACTGACCAGCGGAAGCGTCGTTGGGTCTTGGCATCAAGGCTCGCCAGGAACTCCTCAACCGGGCTCGTCCCGTCGTCCTCGACATAGAAGACGATCGACCATTCTGAGCTATCAGTGATAGCGCGCCTCCTCTTTGAGCCATACGTATTTTAGTATAACGACTGGGATCTGTCAACCGGCTCGCCCATCGGCTCGTTCGTCGTTGATCACCTTGGGGTGTCAAACCCTTGCTACGGAACCGTATTCTCCGCAGAAAATGCCCATTCTGTGAAACGAGAGTACGAGTCCTCGCCCACCCGGCTGCCACTAGCTTCACGGAACATGCCGTCCGGCCACTTGCTCCGTCGCCATCGCACCCCCGAGCGCCCCACCCAGCGTCGGCGTCGCCTCGTACCTCGTTGCCCGCTCGGCGTTCTCGACAGGCACCAGGGTGACCCGCCCTATGCCGATGGCGCCGACCGGTTCATCCAGGTCGCTATCACACGAGGGTAGATAGTGCTCCAATTGCGCGAGCTCGCGGCATGGGCCCGATTTTGACATACGCGGGGACGAGCCGGACAGCGTCCACGTGCCGCGGACGCAGCAGGCCGAAGTGGCGCCGGCCCAGGGTGGCCGGCTTGGTCTCGCTGCGTCGCTCGGCGATTGCCAGGACGGCGGAGCCAACGATGCCGAGGTTCGCGTCGCCGTAGCGGTCCAGATGCACCTTTGGCCGGCGGTTATATTGAGCATTCAGGTTTGAATTTCCACGGACAAGCGCCTCCTCCTATGTCGCCCATAGCGTCGAAGAGGACATCAGGATGAAACCTTTGGTGTAGCCTGTCTTACATCAGCGGCGACGCTCGCACCGACGGGCGGTGGGACGACTAACCGTAGGTGGTCCGCCCGCCAACCACTTTCCGCCCAAACTGTGGTTGGTGTACGATTGTCAGCAGGAAAGGCGGTGACGAGATAGTGAGCAAGGGTCGCGCACGTGGGGCGATTAGGACCATTGGGCTGAACTCGAAAGCCTGCCAGTCCATGTTCAATGACACCAGAGAAGCAGCGCACAAGGCACTCGAACCGTGCGGCGAGCCGCAAATGACGCTTGAGGAACTCAGGCAAGCTCTAGGGGAGCAGCTTGGCGCTGTCTCCCTCGGGGAATGGATCGAGAATGAGCGCGAGGCGGGCCTGTAGATGGCCGTCTCTTACTTCGACACTTCAGCAATCGTCAAACGATACCACCTGGAGCAGGGCACCGAGCTCGTTGACCAGATCTTCGGGGACCGCATCCCACAAGACCAGTTCCATACGTCCTTTCTGGCTCTCCTTGAGGTCATTTCTGCGATCGAGCGGCTCGCGGATTCAGGTCAACTGCAGAGGGCCATGGTCCGGCCCACCCTGGCGCGGTTTGCCAGCGACCTCTTTCGGCAGTTCGACCTGTGGCCGATCGGTAACGAGATTATCGCACACGAGGCCAGACCGTCATGATAGCATCCAATCGACACCTGACTCGCTGATGGCTCGCCTTCGAGAAGGGGAGGCTCAGAGCGCGACAGAGCAGCGCTCCGGCGGAGCCGGTTGGGCCTGGCCCCCATCCATCGGCCGAACGGATGGCCAGGCGCCCGCTTGTCCTCCGGCAGGTGGTCACGTGTGGCGCAGATGACGCCAGCTCGCGATTACCTGCAGGGGCACTCTTAGAACTAGAGTAGGCTTGGCGGGCGCAGGTGCCCCCGAGGCCCGGCTCTTCGTGACTTGAGTCGCGTGATACATTTGTGATACATTTTGCACAGGAGAGCCATGTGCTAATCAGCGACCTGGAGTGGGACGACGACAACGTTGGCCACATCGCTTTGCATGAAGTGACTCCGGACGAAGTGGAAGACGTCTGCTTCGGAGTGCACATTGGTACGAGGGAGGGCGATCAGAGATATGTCCTGAGCGGACAGACCAGCGCCGGGAGGTATCTCAACGTGGTGGTCGAACGAATTGGGAAGGGGCTGTTCAGGCCGATAACAGCTTTCGAGATGAACGACGTTTACAAACGTAGCTACAGGCGGCGAGTAGGGAAGTAGGGTGAGACCATGAAGAAGACTGACGACAACGGAATCCCAGAGTTCCAGTCACTCGAAGAAGAAAAGGAGTAT
>ORJL010981839.1_pt1 | contig 10874 bp, 10 predicted proteins | sample 1779941 | NCBI WGS metagenome assembly ORJL01 (sample SAMEA104232317, study PRJEB22302) | groundwater metagenome | biome: forest; feature: aquifer; material: groundwater | place: USA | collected 2011-08-07 | depth 5.8 m | reverse complement strand
TTGCTGCCCAGCCTGGCGGAGTCGTGGTCCTTCTCTCCCGACGGCAAGACCCTCACTTTGAACATCCGCAAAGGCGTGAAGTGGCAGAACGTCCCGCCTGTCAGCGGACGGGAGTTCACCGCGGACGACGCGGTCTACAGCCTGAAGCGGATTAGAGGGAATTTCCCGGTGAAGGGGAAGACGTTTGTCAGGGACAGCACGCTCCAGGCTATGGACGACGCGGTAGCTACTGACAGATATACGGTGAAAATAGCTCTAAAGGTCCCTTCGGTGGCACTGCTGAGTAACTTGGCGAACGTTTTCAGCCCCGTTGTACCCAAGGAGCTGGTAGACAAGTGTGGAGGAACACTGGACGACACTCAGAAATGCACCATCGGCACGGGGCCCTTTATCCTGAAGACCTTTGAAGACGGTGTGCAGTCTCTTTGGGATAGAAACCCGGACTACTGGAAAATAGGGGAGGACGGCAAGCAACTTCCATATCTGGATCAGGCGAAGTGGGTCTGGCTGGCTGACCAGACCACCGTCGTCGCGGCCATCGCGGTGGGCAAGGCAGCCATGTATCAAAACGCCGGGCTCGCCGAAATCAACACCCTGAAGGCCACGCAAGCCCGGGTCCGGCTCAAGCCCTACGACAAGACGGTCGTCTTTGCAGCCTACTTGAACCACGAAAAGCCGCCCTTCAAGGATATTCGGGTGCGGACGGCCATTGACCTGGTACTGGAACGCCGCAAGACCATGGACAATGTCCAGGGACAAAATAACTGGAGATGGAGCGCCCAGTTGCCCATCGTATATGGCGACTTGGCCCTCTCTGAGGACGAGATCAAGAAGCGGCCTGGCTTCCGGGACGACAAGACGGAGGACGTCCGGACGGCGCGCAAGCTTCTCGAAGAGGCGGGCTATGGGCCCAATAACCTGCTGAAGTTCAAGGCCTATGCCGCAGCGACGTCGCCTTGCGGCAGGGAGTGCCCGGTCCTCATTGCTGACCAGGTCAATACCTATCTGAAGGGACTCGCCGAGGTGACGCCGGCGCCAGTCCCATCCGCGGAGCGCGCCAAGCGGGAAGTAGATGGCGATTTCGAATTCTTCTTCCACCCTCTGGCCGCTGACCCTGACCCCGGCTCCGTTTTAGTGCAGCGGATGTACAGTACAGCGCCTCGCAACGCTTCCCTGTACAAGAACCCTCAGATGGACCGCCTGTTGGAAGAGCAGGAGCGCACCTTTGACCGCGAGAAGCGCAAGCAGCTCTTGTGGCAGGCGCAGCGCCTTGGCCTAGACGACCGGGCCGTAATCATCTGGGGCAATACCCTGGAAACCATGGTTATGCAACCCAACCTCTTCGGCTGGACACCTGGAGCGGACATAGCTGGCGGCGACATCTTCTACAACCTGGACAGGGTTTGGGTGAGCGACATGCCAACTCCCAACAGGTGGCCCATCATTGACAGGTAATCCGATGGGCTTCATCGCCTTGACTGGAAAAAGGAAGGTCAGAATAACGTGAATTCTAAGACAGTTTTTTTGCTTCCTCGTGCAGAATGGTTCCGTAGCCCAGCTTCTGCTCCCGCTCCGCGCATCCAGGGACTCAGAGGAGCGCGCGTGGGTATCGTGAGCAACGGTTGGCGCAGCCTGGACATTATGTATGAGGAACTGTGCAATGAGCTGTCCCAAAGCTTCGGCGTAGCCACATTGGTGCATGCCCGAAAGCCGAACAGGATAGACCCACTCAAAGCTAACCAAGTGGAGGCCCTCGTCGCTGGCTGCGATGCGGTGGTGATCGGCCTGGGCAACTGAGGAGGGTGCACCGTGTGGAGTGTCCACGACAGTGTCACCTTGGAACGGCGCGGCATTCCTACCGTAACCCTGTCCACACAGCGGTTCGAGCAGCTTGCCCACGTAACCGCCAGCGGCAAAGGGATGCCAGACCTGTGCCACGTCATCCTGCCATTTCCGTTTGAGGGTTTGTCCGATGCAGAGCTACGTGGGATAGGACGAGCGTTCGCAGCCCCGGTAGCGCGGGCGCTCGTCGCTAAACAGCAGGCCTCTTATGCGCGCTGATGAGTCGCCGATCAAACCTCGTTCTGACTCCGTGCGCAGGGCCGAGCGGGTGCGCCTTTCGGGCAGCACCAGCGAAGCCGTCGAGTGGCTGTATGCCCGGGGTATGACCGACGGGCTCCCAGTCGTCGTTCCCACGGAACAGCGGGTCCAAGCGATGGTTGAATCTGGGACGATGGCCCCCCAACAGGAGATCGGCGCGGTTCCCCCTCTATGGGGCGTGGCTACCGCGGAGAAGATCGCCATCAGCGCCGTTATGGCAGGCTGCTTGCCATCTTACATGCCGGTGATTGTTGCCGCGCTGAGGGCGTTGCTTGATGAGCGGTTCAACCTCCAGGCCGTTCAGACCACAACAAATCCTGTAGCGCCGCTCCTCATTGTCAACGGGCCTATTCGGCAAGAGCTTGCGATCAATACTGGCCCAAACGTCATGGGGCCAGGCTGCAGGGCCAACGCAACTATCGGACGGGCGATAAGGCTCATACTGATCAACCTTGGAGGCACTGTGCCGGGAAAGTCCGAGATGGCTACTCAGGGCATGCCAGGCAAATACACATTCTGCATCGGTGAGAACGAAGAGGGCAGCCCGTGGGAGCCCCTGCACGTCGAAAGGGGTTTTGGGAGAGAGGAAAGCACGGTGACCGTGGTTCCAGCATGTGGGACGTCCGAAATCTGCATGACGGGCGCGGAACATGCCGAGGATGCGGTCCTTACGATACCGAAACATATGGTCCAGATAGGGTCTATCAACTTCGCCTTCGGGAACTCAGAACTCTTCCTGATTATGAGCCCCCTGCACGCCAAGGAGCTAGCGAGGCACGGCTTCACGAAGCAGGGACTAAGACATCACCTGTACCTGAACTGCCGAGCGCCGCTGGCGTGGTTCGCACCCCAGTACAGAGAAAAGGTAAAAGACCGCATTGTCGGGGACGAGGTGACTCCCGCCTGTTCCGAGGAACAGTTCGTGGTGGTCGTCAGCGGCTCGGATAGTGCTCCGCGCTCTACTTTTGTCCCAACGTTCCAATCCCAGAGCGTTACCAAGAAAGTCGCCCTCCCCGAACCGCTCACGCACAACATCTGAAGCCTGTTGCAAAAGCCAGTTCAACACAATAAGGACGAGATAGTTCCAGCCCGGCAGGATTACATGGACTAGATGTATGAAAGGGGATCCCTTTGATTAGTGAAACGAACGAGGCGACTTCGGGACCGATTTACGAGGTCGTGTGGCCCCTGGGTAAGACGGCCTTCGCCCGTCCAACACTGAATCCCCCGGTGTCCGATCTGAGCGGAAAGACGGTCTGCGAGTTGTGGGATAAGCTGTTCAAAGGGGATGAAATGTTTCTCTTGATCCGAGAGAAACTCCGAGAGCGCTATCCCGGGATCAAGTTCATCGACTACACGGTGTTTGGCAACACCCATGGCCCAAAGGAAGCAGAAGTGGTGGTCGCCCTCCCCGACCTGCTGCGCAAACATGGGTGCGACGTGGTGATCTCGGGCGTCGGCGCCTGAGGGAGTTGCACCCCCGCAGTCGTGCGGGCGAGCGCGATGGCCGAGAAAGCCGGCTGTCGCAGCGTGTCCATCGTGGTGAGCGGCTTTGCGCAGCAGGCCCGAGCGACCGCAAAAGTGCTGGGGGTGCGCAATCCGGCCCTCGCCATTTATCCCGGCGTGATCATGACCGACAGAAAAGAGGAGTTCGAAAAGAAGGTCGAGGGCCTCGTGGAGCAGATCATTGAAGGGTTGGCCGCGCCCGTGGAGTGCGCTGTCAACGCCGCTGAGCCGGGGCCCCGGGACATCGTTTCCCGAGGGGCGCTGGACGAGGTCCATGAGTTCTTCAACGGGCATCTCTGGACCGACGGGCTTCCCATCATTCCCCCAACCATCGAAAGGGTCGAACGCTTCCTGAAATTCACGGACCACTCTCCCGACGAGGCCATCGGCATCCTCCCGCCGGAAAAGCGCCAGGCGACGGTGTGGAACGTGGCAGTCAACGGCGTGATGGCCGGGTGTCGGCCTGAGTACATGCCGATACTCATTGCGGCGGTACAAGCAATCGCAGAGCCCCGATTTCGCCTCGCGGATGCCGGGAGTACGCCGGGCTGGGAGCCGCTGGTGATTCTGAACGGTCCGATAGTCAAAGACCTGGACTTCAACTATGGAACGGGGGCGATGCGGATCGGAAGGCAAGCCAACTCCAGCATCGGCCGCTTCCTCAGACTTTACATGAGGAATGTCGCCGGGTTGCGGATACCGCCCGGAGCAACCGACAAGGGGACTATAGGCTTTACGTTCAATGTCGCCCTGGCGGAGAACGAGGACGCGGTTGCGGAGATCGGCTGGGAGCCCTTCAGTGTAGACCAGGGCTTCCAACGGGGCGAAAACGTGGCCACCGTGCAGAGTGTCGTAGCCATCAGTCCGCCTATTTACCCTGGTGGTGATAAGGCAAAGGACCTGGTGCAAACCGTGGCCGAAGTGTGGGGGCAGGGTACCTGCGCCCCCAGGGCATGGGGAGGACTGATTTTCGGCAGTTGGTTTCCCCTGCTGGTGATGAGCCCCGCTGTAGCGAAAGCGATAGCGCGAGACGGCTGGACGAAGGACGAGATAAGAAACTACCTGTACCGCAACGTCAAGACTCCAGCGGGGTTGTTGGAGAAATATGCGCGACAAGCCGGGACCACCACTTTTAACCTCTGTCAGCAAGTAAAGGACGGGATAATCCCGGACGAATACTGTCAGTCGACAGACCCCGAGCGGTTAGTCCGGGTGTTTTTGCGGGCTGATTGGATAGGGATTGTCCTTGCTGGCGACCCCGATAGAAATCAGGCGAGGGGATACGTCAATAATCACGTGCAGGGCCCTCCTGTGAGCAAAAAGATAGATATGCCTGCCAGGTGGGAGCACTTGCTGGGAAAAGCTCGAAGGCCGTAGCGGAAGGACGCTGTGAGCATCAGGAGCGGATATGCCAGACGGCTAGTACCGCGGCTGTTTCGCCCCGGGCGATTTAGCTCGTCGGAATTCGATCGCCCAGACCTCCGGCCCAGGGGCACGCCTCCCTTGGACATCGGCCAGGACATTCTCCCACCATTCGCGCGACTTGCCCAGGGCGCGGCGTTTGGCGTAGGTGAGGCAGAAGTGTTCGAGCATGGCGCGGCGGCTGGGAAAGCCTTCCGCACGAGCTTCCGCCTCGCTGACATCGCCCAGGCGTTGCTTCCACACCCGTGTGATCTTCACCCATGCAAACCCGGGCACGTTGCGTTTAGGACGGCATTCGTGAACACTCCCCACCTTGGGAGCCCGCCGCCAGGGGCGTCGCGTCTGGGTCTTGCGCCCATCGAGAATGTATTTCTTCCAGAACCTGCGAACCTTCAGCATTTCTGCGCCTCTCGGTGCTCGTATTGACAGCAGTGCAAAGCGGGCGCCTGTATGGCGCCGACGTACGTTAAACAGACCCGGGTCCGCTGTCAGCATATACGACAGATTTACTCCAAGTCAAACCCACGGCACACCAGGAGGGACAAGGCATTGTATGCAAGATCTGTCCAAACTGGACAGGGCGATTCCACGATCCGGTGCAATCAGCGATCCTGCAGGTGATGTACTGATGTCGCGAAAGGGGAAGGTCATGACCAGGGGCCGAGGCACGGTGTCGTTTTACGCCGTCGGGGACATCCGTATCATGAAGAAAAAGAAGCCGGAAAACGTCTTGGAGCGGGTCGCGCTCATCTTGAGGGAGGCGGACATCACTTTCGCCCAACTGGAAGGTAACCTCTCAGAAAAGGAATGTCCACAATTGGGGTATGCCAGCGTCCGGCTGGCTCCACGTTCCAGCGTCACTGCCCTGACCTACGCAGGCATCGACGTCGTCTCCGTGGCGGGCAACCACTCCATGGACTATGGGCCGGAGGCCCTGCTGGGCAGCATGGCGTGGCTGCGCCAGAACGGCGTCCAGCCCGTCGGGGCGGGCCGGAACCTGGACGATGCCCGCAAGCCCGTGATCTTCAAGAAAAAGGGCACCAGTGTGGCCTTCTTGGCCTACGTCTCTGTGGTTCCCTGGGGCCACGAGGCCAGCCCCCGGCGTCCAGGGCCCAACCCCATGCGGGCCTCCACCTACTACCAGCAGGCCGACTGGCAGCCGGGGACTCCCCCGCTCATCGTGACCATCCCCAACCCTCAGGACATGGCTCACATGCGGGAGGACGTGCAGAAGGCGCGGCAGAAGGCGGACTACGTGATCGTCTCGATCCACTGGGGTGTCCACAACCTGCCTGTCAAGCTGGCGGACTACGAGCCGGTGGTGGGCCACGCCGCCATCGACGCCGGCGCCGATATGGTGCTGGGGCACCATGCTCACATCCTGAAGGCGATTGAACTGTACAAGGACAAGCCTATCCTCTACTGCATCGGCGATTTTTCGGTAAGCACCACATATCGAGAGGGTTATGAGGACTACCAGTACACCGTGGACAAGGTCTACGGGCGCGAGGCGGACCCGCACTACACCTTCCATTCACCCATCGCTTCGCCACACCAGAAGAAGAGCGTGATTGTAAAAGCCCTCATCAAGGGCAGGCGCCTGGAATCGCTGCATCTTGTGCCCTGCCTTATCAACTCCGAAGGGCAGCCATGCCCCATTGACGCGCGGCGACAAAAGCAGATGTGGAAGGAATGGCTGGACTTTCTGAAGGAGTCCTGCCAAGGCATCGGATGCGACACGGAGCTGGTCCCTGAGGACGGCGAGGTGCGCGTGCGCCTGCGCTAGACCATCCCCGGACTCGGACGGGCGCTCGTCGGGACGCCCGATGGGTGAGGCCCGGGACACGTTGGGAGAATGCGTCATGTTAAGCCTGAAAGGGCGGACCGCTCTCGTTACAGGAGCAGGGCGGAACATTGGCAGAGCCATTGTCCTCAAGCTGGCCGAGGAGGGTGCCAACGTCGTCGTCAACGCCCGTGACTCCAAGGAGTCCCATAGAGAGGCACGCAATGTCGCGAAGGAGGCCCGCGCCTTTGGGGTGCGGGCCATCGCTGTAGCCGCGGACGTATCGGACCCGGTGCAGGTGGGGGCGATGGTGAAGGCAGCGACAAAAGAACTGGGGACGATTCACATCCTCGTTAATAACGCCGCCATCCGGCCAAGCAGCCCTCTGCTTGAGACAACCGATGAAGAATGGGACCGGGTGCTTAAAGTCGTCCTTTATGGGCCTTTCTACTGCGCCCGGGCCGTTGTTCCCGGCATGATCGAGGCCAAGTGGGGACGAATCATCAGCATATCCGGGATTTCAGGTATCCAGGGGGCCGCTAATAAAATTCACGTCGTGACGGCAAAGGCGGGACTGACGGGCTTCAGCAAGGGATTGGCCAAAGAACTGGCGCAATACAATATCACTGCCAACACAGTGGTGCCCAGCCGCATCGACACGAAGCGCAGACACATGGAGTGGTATCCGCACGTACAGAAGGCCAACGACTTTGCCCAGGGTATCCCGCTGGGACGCATGGGACGACCTGAGGAGATTGCCGCCCTCTGCGCCTTCCTGGCCTCGGAAGAGGCCCAATATATCAATGGAGCAATGATCCTGGCGACAGGCGGTCACTACATGTAGCCCGCTTCGGCCCCCGGCTGACGGCCACGTCGGTGACGCCCAGCGCTGCCGCGATATCCTTCCGCCGCCACCCCTGGGTGCTCAACTCCCAGGCCCGCAAGCGCCATTCGACCCCGCATTGGCGTCATAGCGCCGCGCGGGGCGCTCTCTGCAAGGTTTACGCAGCCTGGCAGGCGAGGCTTGCGTTCACACAGAACGCAGCTCATGCCCGACAACCTTCGACGGGTCCCAGATGACTGATACCAGTTCGAAATCTATGACCCACACTGTCGGGCCCTTTGAGCGCCCACTTAGAATATCATCAAGCATTTGCAGCCATTCCCTTGGGGTCTTGCCCAGGGTACCCCGGTTGGCGTGAGAGCGGCAAATTTGCCTGAGGATATCCGCACGATCTGCATTTCCCTCGGCTCTGGCATCTGCATCGGTTACTGCTCCCAGAGGCTCCGTCCGTATGTTGCGGATTCTGACCTTCGCGAAGGTCTTATCCGAAGGGAATCGCTTGAGCGATTGGATGCTCCCGATCTTGAGCTTTGGGTCGAGGAAACGTCTGGTCTGTGTCTTTGTCCCATCTAAGATGGGTACGATTATCCAGTAGGTTCGAGCGAGAATCACGTTGTCACCTCCAACTCAGATGTAGGCGCAGTTCCCGTTCTCATTGGCTGCTTGATCTCAAACGGGAGGCCTGGAGTAGCGACGATGCCAGCTACTTGTCTGCCTGTACAACAAGAAGGGCTCAGTGGGTATTCCGTCCACCTTGATCTTCGAAGGCTGCCCAAACTGCGGGCCTGAGTCCTGGTCCTGTCCGGGCATGGGCACCACTCAGCGGGATTTGACCCACACGATTGTCTTCCTCTGTCCCCCTGAGCAAAGCCATGGGTGTGCGCTGACTTGGATTCCCTGCTACGCTCAGCATGACTTTCTGCTGCAAAGGCCGGCCGAGTCTAGATAGCCCTTGCCTCCTGCAGCACCAGTATATCGTCCCACGTATAACCGCAAAGCTCTATCAGCACTTCTTCGGTGTGCTGTCCCCACTCAGGGGCCGGACCTTTGCACTGCATGGGAGTCTCGCTCAGGTGCATAGGATGTCCCACCATCTTGTGCGTCCCACGGTTCAGAGTGGGGAAGTCCGCGATATAGTTGTTGGCAATGACCTGAGGGTCCGAGGCGACCTCCGGTTGATCCTGAACAGGCCCGGAGGGCAGACCCGAATCCCTGAGAATGTCCAGCCACTCTTTCCGTGTGCGTTGGCGAATCACCGCCCCCACCCGCTCGTTGAGCTCGACAGCGCTGTCCAGACGCCCGTCCACGGTGGTGTATCGTGGGTCCTCTGCCAGATCCTTCAGTCCCAGAATACGGCACAGGTTTCCCCATGTCCCTCTTTCCACCGAGGACGTTAGATTGATAATCACCCACTTGTCGTCCTTGCATTGGAATACGTTGGGAATTGCCCGGGTCTTCTGGGAAACCTTCTCGGTAGGAATTCCCGAGAAGAGGTACTCGTCCATGCGGACAGACTGAAGCCAGATGGAGGTGCCCATGAGGGAAGTCTCGACCATCTGACCGCGCCCCGTTACTGCCCTCTGGTACAGCGCGGTCAGGATGCCACAGGTCAGCATACCGGCGCCCGCCTGGTCGGTGGTGGAATATGGCCAGACGGGAGGTTGCCCCGGGTCACCCATGATGCTGGAGATTCCCGCGCGAAGCGCTGACACCGAATCGACGCTGGGTAGGCGGGCGTCCGGGCCTTTCGGCCCGAAGCCTGTTGCGTGGGCATAAATGAGCGTCGGGTTGTACTTTCGAAGCGTCTTGTAGTCGATCCCCAGCTTCTCTGCCACGCCGACCCGATAGTTGCTCACGAAGACATCCGCAAGTGGCAACATCTTATGTAAAATCGCTCTGCCCTGGTCCGTGCCCAGGTCCAGCTTCACTGACCTCTTGCTACGATTGAAGCTGTCGAAGTAGGACCTGGGATAGACGCTTTGCCCATTCACCTTGTGGCGCTGGCCCAGGTTAGATCGTCCATAATCCCCGTGCTCCGGGTGCTCGATCTTGATAACATCGGCGCCTAGCTCGGCCAACATCATGGTCCCCGCTGGCCCTTGCTGGAACACCGTCCAGTCGAGCACGCGCACTCCTTCAAGGGCAAACCCCATAATTGCTCTCTTCCTCCTCATACGATTCAAGGCCGGCCTATGAGCGCTGGCGCAGCTCCCAAAGCCTACACCTGGGTCTCCGGCGCCCGCGGTTCAGGCTGACCAAAAGAGCCTCCAGTAGACACCGGCGCCCGGATCTTGGGGTCCACAATCACATTCACTACGTAAGGCTTGGTTCCTTCCCTGGCGGCCCGCATGGCCCGACCTAGAGCGGCCTTGAGGTCTTCGGGACGGTCCACCTGCTCCCCCTCGCAGCCCAGACCCTGGGCCACCACGTGGTATGCCGTGTGTCCCAGATTGCGAGCGGCCAGCCATTTGCCCGTGTCCGCCGTCCATCCTCCGTTGTTGCAGATAATCACGGCCAGAGGGATCTTGTGACGGACTGCGGTATTCAGCTCCATCGCCGTCATGCCGAATGAGCCGTCTCCGGTCAGCACCACCACTGTTTTGTCTGGCTTGGCCACCTTCGCAGCGATGCCGAAGGGCACGCCGATACCCATGCAACCAGACAAGCCGGGATTCAGCCGGTGGCGAGGGTAATACGACGGAATAGTCTGTCGCGCGGTGTTCAGCGTCTCGCGACCGTCCACAGCCAGGACGGCGTCCCGCGGCAGCACGGCCCGCAATTCCTCACAGACCCGCAGATGGTGAATCGGCATCTGGTTGAGATTCACCTTAGACCAGCGCTGCCGCTCTCTCTCCGCGTCAGCCTTTCGCAACTGCTCCACCCAGGAAGCTGTCTGGCCCTCCGGCAACGCGTGTTTCGTCTCGTCCAGCATCTGGCGCAGAACCTGTTTCACGTCCCCGACGATGCCCACGTCCACAGGCCGGTTGTGCCCAATCTCTTGCGGGTCGATGTTAACCATGATGATGCGGGCCTTCTCGGAGAGTCGCGGGGGAAGGAGGTAACTGGAAATGAAGTTGGAACGCGTACCCAGGATGAGGACCAGATCGGCTTCTCGGAAGGCCACAGTGCGGGCGGACAGAAGGCTCAGGGGATGGTCTTCTGGCAGAATCCCCCGCCCCAGAGGTGTGGTATAGAAGGGAATCTGGAGCCTCTCCACCA
>ORJL010015942.1_pt1 | contig 10874 bp, 10 predicted proteins | sample 1779941 | NCBI WGS metagenome assembly ORJL01 (sample SAMEA104232317, study PRJEB22302) | groundwater metagenome | biome: forest; feature: aquifer; material: groundwater | place: USA | collected 2011-08-07 | depth 5.8 m | reverse complement strand
GGTCGCGTACCCTCTGCACCTTTTCGACTGCTGCCCCCAGACCGGCTGCGCCGCACCGTCAATTATCTGTCGGGCGGACCTGCCGAACAAGTACAATGACAAGCCGGTCTATGTCGCAGGATTTGGCCTCGGCACCGACTACATCTATTTCAGCGAGAAGAAGCACTTTCTCGGCTTCGAAGCCACCGTCATGGCGGCGAAGCAGGCATACCAGATGGCCGGCGTCGGCCCCAAGGATATCGCCCTCGCGGAGGTCCATGATTGCTTCAGCATCACGGAGATCGTGGACTACGAGGACCTGGGCTTCTGCGAGAAGGGACAGGGGGGCAAGTTCGTCGAGAGCGGGAAAGCTGACCGGGGAGGCGAACTCCCCGTCAATGCCAGCGGCGGGCTCATCTCCAAGGGACACCCTCTGGGCGCCACCGGCGTCGCCCAGATGTGTGAACTCTACTGGCATCTGAGAGGAGAGGCGGGAGAGCGCCAGGTGGACGTCAAGAAGGGCTACGGGCTGCAGCACAACGTTGGGGGCCTGGGCATCGCCAACTCCGTGGTCACCATTCTGACCAATCGCTCCAACTGACCCTTCGGGGTCTTGAAGTCGCTGCGAGGCCGGAAAGGCGAAGCAGGAGTGTCAAATTGTCCTACCCCGTTCCCTCGTGAACAGGGTAGGACAATTCTCGTGAATCGGTCACGGTGACACTACAGCCCTGTTCGCAACGGTGAAACAGGGCTTGGCGTAGTTAGGACAGCAGGCCATAAACCTGAACACAAAACACCATTCCAGAGGAGGGAACATGGACATAACGACCGTTGGCGTTATAGGCGGAGGCATCATGGGTTCTGAGATAGCCTTCACGGTGGCCCGAAGTCTGACCTGCAACGTGGTCATTCGCGACATATCCGAGGAGGCCCTCGCCAAGAGCCGGGAGACCGTCTCGAAGATAGCGTCTCGGACCGTGCGCCGCAAAGAGGCCACCGAGGACGAGGCCGCCGGATGGATCAAGCGCATAAGCTACGTGACCACTCTCGAAGAGGTGGCCGGACCTAAACCTGAGATAGTCATCGAGGCCATCTTCGAGAACATGGAGCTCAAGCAGCAGATATTCGCGGAACTGGACAGGCTACTCCCGGAGACGTCTCTCCTCTGCACCAACACCTCCGCGCTCCCTATCACGTCCATAGCGTTGAAGACGCAGCACCCGGAGCGAGTGATCGGCACTCACTTCTTCAACCCCGCCTCCATCATGAAGCTGGTGGAGACGGTCCGAGGCTATTACACCTCGGACGACACCGTCCAGAAGGTGAAGGAGTTCTGCGGGAGCATCGGCAAGGAGGCGGTGGTCTGCAAGGATGCGCCAGGGTTCATAACGTCTCGGCTTATGGCCCCCATGTTGATGGAGGCTGTTAGGTGCCTTCAAGAGGGGCTCGCCTCCGCGGCGGATATAGATAAGGCCATGAAGCTGGCCTACAATCACCCCATTGGCCCTTTCGAATTCCTGGACCTGGTTGGCCTCGACACCATGGTCAAGGTGCTGGATCAAATGTCCGAGACCATGGGGTCCCAATGGCTCGCCCCGCCTTTGATGAGGCAACTCGTGGCGGCGGGACGTCTGGGCCGGAAGACAGGCAAGGGCTTCTACGACTACAACAAGTAAGCAAGCAGTACAGTCCGAAAATTGAGCCGGGACGGCTTGGAGGGTAGGCAAAGATGGATTTTAGTCTGACCGAACAGCAGGAGATGATCCGCCGGACGGTGCGGGACATCGCACAGAAGGTTGTAGCGCCCCGCGCCGCGGAGATGGACCGCACGGCGGAGTACCCTTGGGACATCAAGGAGGTCCTGGCCAAGCAGGGTCTCCTGGGGATAATCATCCCTGAGGAATACGGCGGAGTAGGAGCCGACCTCCTGACCGCCTGCCTTATCATCGAGGAGCTGGCCAAGGTGGATGCCTCAACCGCCTGTATCATGGTGGCTGCGGTCGACGGTGTTTTCACCATGCTCATTGCCGCCAACGAAGAGCAGAGGAAGCGGTACTTCTCTCGCATCGCCACCGGGGAGATCGGCAGCGCCATCGCCATCACCGAGCCCGGCGCCGGCTCTGATGTCGCCGCCATGTCCTCCAAAGCCGTTCGAGAAGGCGACCATTACCGGCTGAACGGGGTAAAGCATTTCATCAGCATGGGCACTGGACTGTGTGAGCTTTTCACCGTCTTCGCCATCACAGATCCGGGCAAGGGAGCGAAATCCTTCTCGGCTTTCATCGTGGAGAAGGACTATCCCGGCTTTACCATCGGCAAGCACGAGGACAAGATGGGCGTTCGTGCCGTACCCAACGTCGAGATCATCATGGACGACGTCAAGGTACCCGCCGCCAACCTCCTCGGGAAGGAGGGCGATGGCTTCAAGCTGGTGATGCAGGCCCTGGACCGGGCCCGGCCCGGCGTGGCCGCCCAGTCGGTCGGCATCGCCCAGGGCGCCCTGGACTTTGCGGTGGAGTACGCTAAAACGCGGGTCCAGTTCGGGCAGCCCATCGGCCAGTTCCAGGGCATCCAATTCATGCTGGCAGACATGGCGACGCAGGTGGAGGCAGCGCGTTATCTCACCTACAGGGCTGCCACCCTTATCCAGGATGGAGCCAAGGAAGGGCCGAAATTCGCCGCCATGGCCAAGGTCTTCGCTTCAGACATGGCCATGAGTGTCACCACAGATGCCGTTCAGGTGGTGGGAGGCTATGGCTACATGAAGGACTATCCCGTAGAGCGTATGATGCGGGACGCCAAGCTCATGCAACTCTTCGTTGGGACCAACCAGATCCAGAGGATGATCATAGCGCGCACCATGGTGGGATAGTACCCGTTAACTTTGTTACTCGCAGTCGGAGTCGTCCTCGACCCCGGCCGCGGAGAAATGGCAATACGACCGTATGGCTGTTACATTAACGCCCAAGGAGTTGTAAATGGACTTTCAGTTAACCGAAGAACAAAAGGCAGTAAGGAACCTGGCCCGCGATTTCGCTATGAAGGAGTTAGCCCCCCACGACCAGGAGTGGGAGGATGAGGCGGTCTTCCACAGACACGTCACCGAGATGATTGGCCAGCAGGGCCTGTATGGCTGTGCCTTCCCTGAAGAACTGGGCGGAACCGCCATGGGATTCATGGCCCAGGTGCTTATCATTGAGGAGACAACCCGTTACTCCATAGAAGGTGGATATACCTTCAACTCCCAGGCCATGTCCGTCCCCATGGGCATTTCCAACTGGGCTCCTGAGGAGACGGTGCGGAGGATTGTCCCGAAGCTCCTCAAGGGGCAGTATGTCGGCGCCTTCTCGCTCACCGAGCCAGACTGCGGCTCGGACGCCGCGGCCATCAAGTGCCGGGCCGTTCGAGACGGGGACAGCTATGTCATCAACGGCACCAAGATGTGGGCGACCTACGGCAGCGTGGCCGACGTCATACTCCTCATCACCAAGACCCAGCCCGAGATGGGCGCCAAAGGGGCCACCGCCTTCGTCATCGAGACGAAAGACCTCAAGGGGTTCAGCGGCAGCAAGATACCGTCCAACATCGGCTCCAGTTGCGTACCTTCGGCCGAGTTGATCTTCGACAATTGCCGCGTACCGGCGGCATGGAGGGCGGGCCAGGAGGGCGAGGGCTTCAAAGTTGCCATGAACGCCCTCGAATACGGACGGATCACGGTTCCGACCAGGGCCGTTGGCCTGGCCCAGGCCGCCATCGACCATGGAGTCCGGTACGCCAACGAGCGCGTGGCGTTTGGCCAGCAGATCGGCAAGTTTCAGATGATTCAGCATCTGATCGCCGACATGATAGTTGACACAGAGGCGGCGCGCCTCATGGTCTACCGGCCGGCCAGCCTGGCCGACCACGGACTGCCTTTCGGAAGGGAATCCGCCCAGGGCAAGTACTTCGCCACGGAAGCGGGCGTACGGGTAACCGGCAAGGCCATGGAGATATTCGGAGGCTACGCCTTCGCCAAGGAGTACATTGTCCAGAGGCTCCATACCTTCGCCAAGGTGATGCATACTGGAGAAGGCTCAGCCAACACCCAGCGGATCCTGATATCCGAAGATGCCCTCGGCTACAAGAAGATGAGCCGGCACCTTATCCCACCCAAGTACGCTGTCACGATAGACCCGGCGACGATGTGAGGATTGCCCGGCTAAAGATACGCACGTCATAGAAGGAGAATAGAACAATGGCCTACGAGACCTTGATCTTCGAGCAGAAGGACCGCATCGGGCTGGTAACCCTCAACCGGCCCGACCGCCTCAACGCCGCCAATCAGAAGCTAGTGGGGGAGATACGGCAGCTCTTTACAGAGCTAAAGGACCGGGACGATGTCGGCGTAATAGTCATCACCGGCGCCGGCGACCGGGCCTTCTGTGCGGGGGCTGACATCACCGAGTTCGAGGGCGTAAACCTCGCCAATGCCTTTGGATTTGTGCGGAACTTCCATTCCGCCACGGGAGCCATCGAGAACTGTGGCAAGCCCGTCATTGCCGCTATTAACGGACTGGCCCTGGGAGCTGGATGTGAGTTCGCCATCTCCTGCAGCATCCGCGTGCTGTCTGAGAAGGCCCGTCTGGGCCTGCCCGAGGTGGCTCTCGGGGTCATCCCCGGAGGCGGCGGTACCCAACGTCTGCCACGGCTCATCGGCAAGGGCAACGCCCTCTACTACGTCCTGACCGGGGAGCAAATCGACGCGCAGGAGGCGCTCCGCATCGGCCTGGCCCAGAAGGTGGTACCCGCCGACCAGCTAATGGAAACAGTCACCAAGATAGCCAATACCATCCTGTCCAAGGGACCCATGGCGGTCAGGATGGGCATGCTCTCCGTCCAGGCTGGGTTGAACGTCGACCAGGAGTCCGGTTTGATTATCGAGGCCCTGGTAGCCAATATCGTTCTTTCCTCCGAGGACAAGAAGGAAGGCTCCCAGGCGTTCCTCTCCAAGCGAGCGCCCGTTTTCAAGGGGGCATGACGCTCGTTTAACGCCAAGAACATCCCCTAGCGGACCCCTGCTTTCCGGCGCCCCCTGGTGGGGAAGGGCACGGGAACGACTGATAGACGCGATCTGGAGGAGGAATACCAAGTGGACGAAAAGATAGTAGCCGAGGTCTCAGAGGGCCAGATAACGGAAGAGGCTCTAACCAAATGGCGCGAACGAATCGGGGCGAAGCTGCGCATCGGCAACGTCTTCAACGAATGGGTCACGACTGATTCGCTCCGGCACTTCACCGACGGCATCGGCGATGGCAACCCGCTATGGCGAGACGACAAGTATGCAGCGGACTCCGCCTGGGGAGGCGTAATAGCACCCCCCAACTTCTTCTACAGCGTGTTCCCCACCTGGGTGTTGCAGGGCCTGCCCGGAGTACATGCTTTCCACTCCGGCAATGACTGGACCTTCTACAAGCCGGCACGGCTGGGGGACAAGATCACGCCGGAGTGCATCTTCAAGGGCTTCGACGTGAAGGCCAGCAAGTTCGCCGGCCAGATGGTCATGGAGTACCAGGAGGCCAACTTCTACAATCAGGAAGGCGATCTCCTTGCCAAGACCGATCTCTGGATCGTCCGGACGGAGAGGGCTGCCGCCCGGTCCACTGGCAAATACCACACCATTCAGCTCCCGCACCCCTGGAAGGACGAAGAACTGGCCAGGGTAGAGGAAGAGGTTCTGGGCGAGCAGGTTCGGGGCAAGGAAACCCGTTATTGGGAAGACGTAAATGTGGGAGACGAGCTCCAGCCGGTAGTGAAGGGTCCTTTCGGGCTGACCGACATGATCGCCTACTGTGTGGGGGCTGCGCCGGTGCAGATACTGGCTCACGGCCTCTCCTTGAAGCTGTACCGGCAGCATCCGGCCTGGGGGTTCCGAGACCCGTACACCTACGCCATGGAACCGGTCTACAGCGTCCACTACAACCAGTCGGCCGCGACCGCGGTCGGGCTCCCTTACCCATACGATGTCGGGGCACAGAGACAGGCCTGGCTCATTCATCTCCTGACCAACTGGATCGGCGACGAGGGCTGGCTGAAGAAGAACTACGCGGAATACCGCAAATTCGTCTACCTCTCAGATGTGGTCTGGTTCAAGGGGACGGTTACGAAGAAATACGTCGATGAGGATGGCGAATACGCCATAGACATCGAGACGCACGGCGTGAACCAGCGTGGTGAGGATACCATACCTGGCCACTCGACGGTAGTGCTGCCTTCGAAGACGGCCGGAACTTCACCGGTCAAGAAGCGCATGGGATAAGACCGTAGACCGAGTCGGTTTCCGAAACCGACTCGGTCTTGCCAGGTGGAGTTCTAAGAACGGGAGGTCCCCAGAACAAGATGGCTCTGGATTACACAACATACGCTGAGGCCAAGCAGAAGTTCTCCTTCGAGGAACGGTGGGGAGTTTTTGACGGGACCAAAGATAACTTCAACATCGTCCACGAATGCATCGACCGGCATCCGAAGGAGAACGTAGCTCTCAGGATAAAGTTCGATGATGGCCGGAGCGAGATCCATAAGTTCGAGGAACTCGCGCGCCTCACATCCCAGCTTGCTCATTTCCTCGTCAAGAAAGGGATCCAGGAAGGAGACCGCGTAGCGCTCATCCTCAACCCGTCTCTCGAATTCTACGTTACCATGTTCGGTATTATGAGGCGAGGCGCCGTCGCCGTTCCCTGCTTTCCGGCTTTTGGACCAGACGCCATCGAGTTCAGACTCCAGAAATCCGAAGCCAGGATGGTCATCACCTACGAGTCAAAGGCCTCCACCATCAAGACTCCACCCGGCTGTGAGATGGTCCTGGCCGATGATCTCATCACCCTGATCCACGACGAAGAGGAACAGTACTCCCCTGCCAGGACCACGGCCGACACCCTGGCCGTCATGCAATTTTCCAGCGGGACCACCGGGACTCCCAAGATCGTCCCCTACAGGCATGCGGCGGCAACGCTGACGGCCGTCAACATGAAGATGGTCATCGGTCTGAGGAAGCAGGACCGCTATTTCTGTCCATCATCGCCCGCGTGGGGCCATGGCATATGGTACGGATCGGTTGGTCCGCTGATCTTCGGCACAGCCATCGGCGCCTACGCCGGTAAGTTCAAGGCAGAGACCTTTCTCGAGGCGCTGGAGGAGTTTGAGATCACCAACGTTTCCGGCACGCCCCTCATCTACCGCCTGGTCAGGGAGTGTGGAAAACTGGGCGACTACAAGCTCAAGCTGAGGGACCTCTCCTTCACCGGCGGGCCCCTGGACGTGGAGACCATCCTGTACTGGCGGGAAAAGGTGGGAGTCGCACCACGCTCGTTCTTCGGCAGCACAGAAGTGGGCGTCGTCGTTCTGGAGTTCCCGTTCGACGACTGGGTGCAAAAGCCCGGCAGCCTCGGTGCCCCCATGCCTGGTCTGGAAGTGGCTGTCCTCGACGAGGCCGGAAATGGGCTTCCGCCCGACCAGATCGGCCAGATCGCCCTGAAGCTGAAAGACCGATGGGTGAGAACAGGCGACGCCGCTTACGTCGACGAGGATGGCAGGTACTGGCACAAGGGCCGAGCGGACGACATTATCATCTCGGCGGGGTGGACCATAGGCCCGCAGGAAGTCGAAGAAGCCCTGGCAAAGCATCCGGCCGTCACGAGGGCGGCGGTGGTGGGCAGTCCGGACCCAGAACGGGGAGAGGTCGTCAAGGCCTTCGTCGTCACAGACCAGGCTCCAACCGAGGAGCTGAAGAAAGACATAACCGACTTCATCCGCACCAGGCTCAGCCGCCACGAATACCCACGAGAGATCGAGTTCGTGGACCAACTCCCCGAAACGCCGGATGGGAAGATCAAGCGCGGCGAGCTGCGCGCCCTCGAACGAGCGCGGAAGAAGGTCTGAGCTCTTCTCGTGTAGCCGCAGGCTTCACGCCTGCGTCAAAGGGATTTAGCAGTGTCATTCCCGAACTGGTATGAAAACAGGTTTCGTGCTCGGTGGCGTCCAACCGGGCACGGGGTGCTGTCATGCTGAGGCGCCGGAGCGGGGGCAGAGCCGGTGGGGAGCCGAAGCATCTCCAGTGACGGGATGCGCTCCGGTACCGGGGAGTGCATACGAGCAAAAGGAGATTCTTCGCTCCCACGCCCGGCGCCACCCCGCCCCATCGCTCCAGAATGACAGACAAGAAGCTCCCCAGAAATGCGGAGCTATTCCTCGATTATTGTCCTTTCGATGACGGCAATAGGCGCTCCGCCAACGATTCTATGACGCTTTTAAGAGCGAGCGTGGCCAGCCAGGGCCCGGGAATTGAGCCTTCACCGTAGAAGGCGCCGGCTAGCTGTCCGTACACGGCTCCGGTGGTGTCGGCGTCGTCTCCCAGGTTGACCGCCCGCAGGCAGCCCTCCTCGAACGAAGAGCTGTGGTAGAACGCCCAGAGAGCTGCCTCCAGGGACTCGACGACATAGCCTGTCCCCCGGATCTCCGGAGGCTGACGGCCTTTGAACGAACCCGAAGCTATCTCATCGATTTCTGTTGCCAGGGGGTTGTTCTCCCAGTATCCGGGCACAGGGCAATATCGCTGGGAGAGCATCTCTTCTTTGCCGGCCCCAGTTACAGCCCCGACCAGGAGCGCGCCGAAGTACCGGCAAGCATCTACGGCAGCGGCGGCGCCGTGGGTAGTGCGCGACGAGTCACCGGATCGCTCTATTGCCTCCATTGGCTTGTCGGCGTGGAAGAGGGGGACAGGGGCCAGACGCATGATCGACCCATTGCCCGCCGAACGGGGCGAGGTTGAGCCGCAATAGGGCTGGCGGGTTTCGCTGAATCGGTGAAGCGCAGCGCTGACTGTAGTGCCAATGTCGAAGCATCTCCCGTTGCTGCTGAGGTACCCTTCCCGCCACCAGCGCAGGTATCGCTCCAGTTGATCGATGGGATCAAAGCCTTTCCTCTCGACCAGGCTCTCCGCGAGGCAGAGGGCCATGGAGGTGTCATCGGTCCACTGGCCGGGGGCGAGGCGGAACGGCCCGCCGCCGACCATGTCGGTAACCGGCGAGAAAGAACCAGGAGGTTTGAATTCCAGGGTAGTTCCGAGAGCGTCTCCGGTCGCCAGGCCCAACAGGCATCCACGATAACGATCAATTCTGCGCACTTGAATTCGCCCCCTTTGTCTGCCGAATGCTTTTGGTCTATTATATCAACAACTTGAGATACTCCAATCGTTGAATGTGTTTGCAAAGGTGTCGCTAATGGAGAATATGCCCGCCGTGCCATTCCCGCGTTCGTATTGGGTCCTGCCGGGTAAGCTCTTGGCGGGCTGCTATCCGGGAGACAAGGATGTTCGTCTGGCGCAAAACAAGCTAACCGGATTGGTCCAGTGCGGCATTCGCCAAGTTATCAGCCTCATGGAGGAAGGCGAGGTTGACCATAAAGGCCAGGCTTTCGTTCCTTACGTTGCCGATCTTACGAGGCTGGCCGGGCAATTGGGGAGCAGCGTTGAGTGCGTTCGAATGCCCATTCGGGACACCAGGACGCCGGCTCGTGAGGAGATGCGCTCGATTCTCGATACAATTGATGCAGCGATTGGCCAGAACCTCTCCGTGTTTGTCCATTGTTGGGGTGGGAAGGGTCGAACCGGGACGGTCGTGGGTTGCTACTTGGCCAGGCACGGCCTGGCTGCCGGAGACCAGGCGTTGTTCTGCATCCAGGAACTGCGACGCAATGACCCAACCCACTGTGAACCTTCGCCGGAGAACGAAGTGCAGAGTGAGATGGTCAGGTCTTGGAAGACGGGGGAATGATGAGACATGATTATTGACGTCTGTCCCGCACGGGTTGCACTTTGCGTATCTCGAAAGACTGAGGACTATCGGTGGATCCTGGGCCGAGAAGCTCGTCGACGGGGCGCTGGAACGCGCCCGCTTGACACGTTTTCAAGAAAGTGTCAAACTAGGTATGGTGAATAGTATATTTAGCTTTAGGACCTTGGAAATGTTCAGAGTGACGATTGTAGGAGCTAATCATCATGCCTAATTACGTCCTTACCTATTACGGTGAGCCCAAGTTTGAGAGCCCCGAGGAGGGAGCCAAACAGATGGCGAGATGGCAATCCTGGGTCGTTGGCCTTGGCGACGCTATGGTTAACCCCGGCACTCCCTTAGGAAAGGCCAAGATAGTAAGCTCCGATGGTGTATCAGACGATGATGGGTCGAATCGCGTGACCGGTTTTTCTACAGTGAAGGCCGACAGCATGGATGCTGCACTTGAAATGGCTAAGGGATGCCCCTTCCTTGAATCCGGCGGCGCCATCCAGGTCGCTGAAGTGATGGAAATGAACCACTAGCACCGCCAGCCAGACCATCCAGAAGAGCAAACGCCTTGGAAGATATGCATCACTGAATTAGGAAGATCGAATGGCTTACAGTGAATCGTTGGCCGGTAGGGTTCGGAAGGCACTCGCCGATCACGAGGCGGTTGAGGAAAAGAAGATGATGGGCGGGCTCACGTTCATGGTGCACGGCAAGATGTGCGTCGGTGTTCACGAGGAAGAACTCATGGTCCGCTTGGATCCAAATGCCTACGAGATCGCACTCAAAAGAGACGGCTGCCGCGAAATGGATTTTACCGGCAGACCGATGAAAGGTTTTGTATTTGTCGGTCCCGAGGGGACCAGCAAACACGAAGATCTTGATTACTGGGTTGGCCTTGCCCTTGATTTCAACAAGAAGGCAAAGGCGTCCAAGAACTAGACATCAGAAGACAGGTTGATTTCGGTCCAACCACCGGCCAGAGCTAACCATGCGGTTATCCGGATCCATCTGACGATTTCCCGGCGACGAGTCCCGAATCCCCGAGGTTTGGCGTGCGTTCTCCGTCTTCCCTTTATCAAT
>ORJL010869876.1_pt1 | contig 10875 bp, 6 predicted proteins | sample 1779941 | NCBI WGS metagenome assembly ORJL01 (sample SAMEA104232317, study PRJEB22302) | groundwater metagenome | biome: forest; feature: aquifer; material: groundwater | place: USA | collected 2011-08-07 | depth 5.8 m | reverse complement strand
TGCTGCGAGGAGGGGTACAAGAAACTCCGTGTAAGGTGCAGATCCGGAGCTGGTGCAAAAGTATGACGCGAACAAGAACGGGCGGCTGGATTGGTGGGAGCGGGACAAATACCGGGCCGACTTCCAGCGCGCCCGCGCCGAGAAGCAGAAGGCGGCCGCAGGCGGCGCGACTGGGCCATAGCACAGACGCCGATCATCGCCGTGTTTTGCATGCGTCTTGCTCGCGCAGAGGCGCAGAGGCACCGAGGGGGAGCGGGCGAGAGGGCGAGATGTCAAAGAGGTTAGGAGAGGTAACAGTTTAGCTGGTGGTCACGGTGGTTTCTCGGGCGGGGATGGTCCGGGTGTGGTGGATTTGATTTCCAGAGGATGTCTGTAAAGGTGGGCGTGAGCCTCGGCGGTGCTTAAAGTAAAGAGATTCTGAAAGAACTGGTGGACTTTGTTGCCCTGGCGCTTGGTCATCTCAAAGAGGCTGCGCAGGACGCTGTGGTTTTCCAACCCCTTGTCGGAACGGGTGCCCTGAATGACTCGGCGCATGATCACGACCGTGGTGTTGATGTGAGCCAGGCAGGACTGGCGGTCCTTGGGGTGGACGCCGTTGTAGGAGGCGGAGGCGTCGGCGACGAGCACGCCGCCGAATCGCTTGCCCAGGAGTTCTTGGGTGGCTTCAGCGGAGGGGTGACAGCACAACGGGCAGGATAGGGGAGCGGCCGCCTCGAGCATCTTGAGAGCTGCTGGTGTGACGAAGGGCTTGCTTGACGGATGGCAGGGAGCGGGTACTCATTCAAGGAAGGTTTATGCAATTTGATCGTTTTACTACCAAAGCGCAAGCGGCCGTCCAGGCGGCACAAGAAGTGGCTCAGAGCCGTTCCCATCAGGAAATCGACGGGGAACACCTGCTTCTGGCACTCGTTCAGCAGAGCGAAGGCTTGATCCCGTCCCTGATGCAGAAGGTGGGCGTTTCCACAGACACTCTGGTCTCGGCTCTGGAGCAGGAGCTTGGGCGTCGTGTGAAAGTGCAGGGGGCGGCGGATACGTTTGTGGGAGCGCAACTCAAGAAGGCGCTCGACGCGGCGATGAAGGAGGCAAGGGCTCTCAAGGATGACTATGTCAGCACCGAACATCTGCTCCTGGGTCTGATTGACGAGCCCGGCCCGGCGCTGAAGCGGCTCTTCCAAAGCCAGGGCATCCAGCATGATTCCCTTCTCAAGGCTCTGGCGGAGTTGCGTGGCAACCAGCGGGTAACAGATCAGAACCCCGAAGACAAGTTCCAGGCCCTGGAGAAGTACGGGCGCGACCTGACGGCGCTGGCGCGGGCGGGGAAGATCGACCCTGTGATCGGACGCGACGAGGAGATTCGGCGCGTGATGCAGGTGCTCACGCGGCGGACAAAGAACAACCCGGTGCTCATTGGCGAGCCGGGTGTGGGCAAGACCGCGATCGTGGAGGGGCTCGCCCGCCGGATCGTGAGCGGCGACGTGCCCGAGTCACTCAAGGACAAAAGAGTGGTGGCGATGGACCTGGGGGCGATGATCGCCGGCGCGAAGTATCGGGGTGAGTTCGAGGACCGACTCAAGGCGTTCCTCAAGGAGATCACATCGAGTGACGGACGTGTTATTCTCTTTATTGATGAGCTGCATACCTTGGTGGGGGCCGGCAAGACAGAGGGCTCCGCCGACGCGGCGAACATGCTCAAGCCGCAACTGGCGCGGGGGGAACTGCGTTGCGTGGGCGCCACCACGCTGGACGAGTACCGCCAGTATGTGGAGAAGGACCCGGCCCTCGAGCGCCGCTTTCAGCCCGTCCATGTGGCTGAGCCAAGCGTGGAGGCCACCATCGCGATTCTGCGGGGGCTCAAAGAGCGCTACGAAGTGCACCACGGCGTGCGTATCCAGGACGCGGCGTTGGTGGCCGCCGCCACGCTTTCCCATCGCTACATCAGCGATCGCTTCCTCCCGGACAAGGCTGTGGATCTGATGGATGAGGCGGCGTCGCGGCTGCGGATGGAATTGGACTCGATGCCCACGGAGATCGACCAGATCGAGCGACAGGTGATGCAAATGGAGATCGAGCAGACGGCTCTGAAAAAGGAGACGGACGAGGCATCTTCCGAGCGCCTCAGGAAGCTGGAGAAGGATCTGGCCAACTTGAAGGAGACCGCGGCCGGGCTCAAGGCCCAGTGGCAGAATGAAAAGGCCGCGATCAACGCGGTGAGCATCATCAACAAGCGACTGGAATCCGCCAAGCTCGACGAGGAGCAAGCGCAGCGCGCTGGCGACTTGACTCGGGCGGGCCAGATCCGCTATGGGCGGATTCCGGAGCTGCAAAAGAAGCTGGCCGCGGCCCAGAAAGGGTTGCAGGACCAGCCGGCCGGAAAGCGGTTGCTCAACGAGGAGGTGGCTGAGGAGGATATTGCGCAGGTGGTTGCGTCCTGGACCGGCATCCCCGTGAGCAGGATGATTGAGGGCGAACGCCAGAAACTGGTGAAAATGGAAGCTCGTCTCCGACAACGAGTGGTGGGCCAGGAGGAGGCCATCAGCGCCATTTCCAACGCGGTGCGCCGCGCTCGGAGCGGTCTGCAAGACCCGAATCGTCCGATCGGTTCCTTCATTTTCATGGGTCCCACCGGCGTGGGCAAGACGGAGCTGGCGCGAGCCCTGGCGGAGTTCATGTTCGATGACGAACGGGCGTTGGTGCGGATCGACATGAGCGAGTACATGGAAAAGCACAGCGTGGCCCGGCTGATCGGCGCGCCACCTGGTTATGTGGGATATGAGGAAGGCGGCCAGCTCAGCGAAGCCGTGCGCCGCCGGCCCTACTCCGTGCTCCTCTTCGACGAAATCGAGAAGGCGCACCATGACGTCTTTAACGTGTTGCTCCAGGTGCTGGACGACGGGCGCTTGACGGACGGGCAGGGGAGGAGGGTCGATTTCACCAATACGGTGATCATCATGACCAGCAATATCGGGTCTGCCCTCATCCTCGAGTTTTTCCAGGAGCCGAAGCAGACGGAGGCCGGATGGCGGGCGTTGGAGACACGGGTCTTAGCCGAGCTGAGAAAACACTTCCGGCCCGAGTTTCTGAATCGGGTGGATGATGTGATCATTTTCCACTCTCTGGGCAAGGAGCATATGACCACGATCGTTGACTTGCAGTTGCGTCGTCTGGACCAGCGTTTGGCCGCGCAGCATATCTCGATGGTGGTGGACAAGCCCAGCCGTGAGTTTCTGGCCAGCGAGGGGTATGATCCTCAGTTTGGCGCCCGTCCGCTCAAACGGACGATTCAGGAGAAATTGCTGGATCCGATGGCGTCGCACCTGCTGGCGGGCGAGTTCAAGCCGGGAGACCTCATCAAGGTGACCCAGAAGGACGGGACCCTAATGTTCCAGCGGAAGACGTGACTGCCACAGTTTTGTTCCAGCGGGTAAGGGAGTGGCGCGGGGCCAGCCATTGGGCTTGAAAAGCGACCACATAACGGAGTTGCTCACCAACCAGGTTGGCGTTCTTGAGGTAGTGATGCTCGCAGACCAGATCGTTCCATCGCTGGTTGCCCGTCAGGATTGGGGCCAACTGGGGGTGGACCAGAGCGTTTGGGGCAGGCCGATGCGGGTTGGCGAGCTACTGTGACGGAGCGCTTCCTGCCCGCCAAGGATAGCGTGCGCTGGGAAATCGAGATCCGCGGCGAGGGCGCGCCGTGGAGCACGGGGATCGAGACCTGGCTGCGCTGGCCCGCGACCGCTGCGACCCGTTTTTGGACCTCGTGGGATGATCCGGAGCAGAAACGCGATGTGTGGCGCGACCCGCTGGTGGCGCGACCACTCGCGAACAGGCGGCTGTGGTATGGAGCGACGCGCTGGGACGAGGAGCACTCGACCGGAGGCTACGACCCGGGCAGTGGGAATCGCTTCTCCATCCCACTCGTCACGCTGGCGGAACCGCGGCGTGAGGAGGCGGCGAGTCTGGTGCTTTCGCCGGAAGACCCCTTGTTGGAGGTGTTGCTGACGACGCACAAGGACGGTTTGGTTGCCTTTTCGCGCCATGATCATCGCATTTCCGGGACGAACTTGGTGCGGTTTGCGATGGATCTGGTTGGTCATGCGGCGGATTGGCGCGGGGGTCTCGGCTGGATGGTGCGGCGCTACCCGGGGTTCTTTGACCCGCCAAATCCGCGCGCAGGCGAGGTGGCCGGGCTGGGAGCCTACTCGGACTGGGAGGGTGAGCTTGACGTGGCGCGGTTGAAGCGGATGGGCTTCCGCGTGAATTGGAAGGCCAGTTACGACTTCCCCTACATGGGCATGTTTTTGCCGCCGGTCGTCGATTCTGAACGCTACACGCGACTGTCCAAAGGCAACACGACCTCGATCCAGCAACTGCGCGACTACTCGACGCGGATGCGCCAGGCGGGTTTCCACGTCCTGAACTATTTCAACGTCACCGAGTTCGGAGTGACTACCGGCATGCCCAAGGAGGCCGATCCTATGCTCGCCCCCAGGGATCGTTGGAAAAACGTCCACAACTTCATGCGGGACGAGGTGGAAGACGGCCTCTTGCTCGACGTCCGGAGCCGGCCTTATCCCTCCTGGGAAGGCTGCGTGGCGATGGACTGCGGCGGGCCCAAATATCGCGCGTTCCTGCTGACCCAGGCCCGGCGGCACATCGAGAAGCTCCCTGACTCCTCGGGGATCTGCATCGATCGAATGGATTGGCTGCGTTTCTACAATATCCGCGGCGATGACGGCGTGAGTTGGCGGCGCAACCAGCCGGGTTGTTCGCTCTATTCGTCCTGGCGAGGCTTGATGGCAGAAATGGGGCCATTGTTCCACGCGGCGGACAAAGTCATCTTCGTCAACCCGCTGATCAATCGTACCGACCTGCTGCGCCACGTGGACGGCATCTATCACGAGTTTGGCCAGGTGCCTGCCGAGTTGAACAGCGCCGCAGTGCAATGCGTCCGCAAGCCCTGCGTTGCGTGGACGGCGGATGAAGAGTCGCTGCGCCCCGCCCCTGACGCCTATTTCCAACGCCACCTCTACCTCGGCGTGTTTCCCACGGCGCCGCTCCCAATGAACGACCACACCATCTCCACAAGCGTCTGGGCCGACCGATGGTATCTGGACTACGGGCCGCTGTTCGATTCGCTGCGCGGTCGGAAGTGGACGTTGGTTCCTCACGCCATCGAAGTGGAGGGAGGGGCAGCGAAAGCGAACTTGTTCGAGGTGCCTGGCGGGTTTCTTGCGGCGGTGACGTTTGGGGGAACAGCCCCTCGCGCAACGGTGAAACTGGGCAGGATCGAAGGTCTGCTCAAGGGCGGGACCCCGCCTGCGTGCGAGGCGCTGCATCCCGGAACCGAGACGTAGGTTGCGGTGCCGGCGCGAATCCGGAATGGCCGACTGGTTTTGGACGCGCCGTTGCAGCGCGGCTGCGCGATGATTCGAATTGCACGTCCGCGGAGGGCCGCCTCTGGTCGATAGGCATGCCCGTCGGGCAGGGTGGCGCGCCAGTTCGGTCGGTGTGTTGGCTCAGTGCGCGTCTCCTTCAGGCCTCTCGGCTCTCGTAGTCCCGACGTGTGTCTGGTCCGCCACAAGAGTCTTTCGAGAAAAAAGTAAGAAATAACTTGCGTTTTTTCGGAGGTGGGACAAATTTGGCGTTAGATACTTACTTAAGTTTAGCAATGAAGTTCATCCGCCGAGCAATCCTTCCTCGCCGAGCGAACCTGCCAGGCGCCGCGGGTCGCTGGCCTGGCTGCTAAGTCCTCACCCTCCACTCGTCACCGTCCTATGTCTTCCAAGCACTCCGTACCGCAGCATCCCTCCCGGAAAGGCGCGGGTTTTACGCTCATCGAGCTGCTCGTCGTGATCGCCATCATCGCCATTCTTGCCGGCATGCTCCTGCCCGCCCTCGCCAAGGCGAAGTCCAAGGCGATCGTGATCAAGTGCAACAGCAATATGCGCCAACTTGGCATCGCGCTCCACATGTACGGCGATGAGAATCGAGATGCCCTCCCGGATTGCACCGGTGCCGTCTGGCCTTGGGATATTCCCGCCAAGGCGGCCAATTTTCTAGTCAAGAGCGGCGGCACTCGAGCGATTCTCTACTGTCCCGGCTTCTCGAAGCAGAATAACGATACGCTGTGGAGCTTTACCACCGGCAGCACCAACGAGTTGGCGAGCGACACTTCCACGGGCTACCGCGTCATCGGGTACGCCGTCGCGTTCAAAGGTGCGGGCCGCATCCGGGCAACGAACATCACTGAATCCTACAATCCCGCCCCCTGGAAAATGGGGGGTGGCGTCGAATACAGCCCCGGCTCCTCCGAACGTGTGATCGCCGCCGACGGAACCCTTTCAGACACCGCCAATGAGGTGGACCGCACCAAGAACCAGTACACCAAGATCAATGGCGGTTGGGCCGGCCACCAAGCCGCTCACTTGGCGGGCAGACTGCCGGCCGGCGGGAACCTGCTCTATCTGGACGGCCATTCTCAGTGGAAGAAGTTTGACAAGATGGTCGTGCGGACCGACGGCGCGCCTTCGTTCTGGTGGTAGGCGGCGGGGGCGATGCAGAATGCAGAATGCAGAATGCGGAATGCGGAATGCGGAATGCGGAATGAGAGACAGAAATGTGACGAAGTCTGGGGCTCAAACGATTTGCACGACTCAGCGCATTCGCGCGCTCAGCGGGTTCTGAAACCTGTACCACAGCAGACTTGGAGGTCGAACGGGCTCTGAGGGCGCTAAGCCCGCGTTTTCTTGCCTTCCGCGTACGGCTGAGAGAGGCTTACTGTTATCACGTTCGCATGCACAAATCTAACAGAACGGTTATGCTCAACAGAACTTCCCCCCTCCACTTCACGCTCGCGTGTCTCTCCCTCGGCGCTGCCATTCTTGCTCCGCCGGCCGCAGGCGCCGAAGAGCCTTTGGTGAAACTTCGAGCGATCCCCTTCACCCAAGTCGAGGTGCGAGACCGTTTCTGGGCGCCCCGGCAGGCCACAAATCGGGTCGCGTCCATCCCGGTCAACTTGGACATGCTCGAAAAGTCGGGGAACATCCGTAACCTGGAACTGGCGGCGGCCCGGGCTACGAACGGGTTTACTGGCCCGGTGTTCATGGACTCGGACACCTACAAGGCCCTCGAAGCGGCCTCCTATTCCCTTGCCACACATCCGGACCCGGTTCTCGAGAAGCGGCTCGACGATATCATCGCAAAAATCGCCGCCGCCCAACTGCCCGACGGCTATCTCGACACTCATTTTCAGATCAAGGAACCGGACAAGAAGTGGACGAACCTGCGCGACTGGCATGAACTCTACTGTGCGGGCCACCTGTTTGAGGCTGCGGTGGCGCACTATCAGGCCACCGGCAAGAAGACCTTCCTGAACGTGGCAACAAAGCTCGCGGACCACATCGATTCCATTTTCGGGGCGGGTGCCGGCAAGCGAATGGGCTATCCGGGCCACCCCGAGATCGAACTGGCCCTGGTCAAACTCTGGCGCGTCACTGGAGAGCAGCGATACTTCAACCTCGCTCGCTTCTTCATCGAGAACCGCGGTCAACACTTCTTCGCCAAGGAACATCAGACCCCGATCACCGAGTACGATGGCAGCTATTGGCAGGACGACGTTCCCATCTACGAGCACAAATCCATCAAAGGCCATGCCGTGCGGGCGGGTTATCTTCTCTCGGGGGCGGTGGATGTCTCCGCTGAAACGGGCGACACGGCGCTCCTGAAAATGATCCACCGGGTCTGGCGTAACACGACGCAGAAAAACATGTATGTGACCGGCGGGATCGGGCCGTCCTCTCACAACGAAGGGTTCACGGTCGATTATGACTTGCCGAACCTGACCGCCTATCAGGAAACCTGCGCCTCGGTGGCCATGGCCCTGTGGAACCACCGGCTGGCGCTGTTGCACGGCGACGCCCGCTACGCGGATGTTCTGGAGCGCGCTCTCTACAACGGGGTGCTGGCCGGGGTCTCGCTGGACGGCGCTAGGTTCTTCTACGTGAATCCCCTGGCCAGCAGTGGGAACCACCATCGTTCACCTTGGTTTGGCTGCGCCTGCTGCCCCCCGAACGTTGCCCGAACTCTCGCCTCGCTCGGGGGTTACGCGTACGCCGTGTCCGACGACGCGCTTTGGGTGAACCTTTATATCCAGGGCTCGACCAAGGCTGAGTTGAAGGGGCGCCAGGTGCGGCTGGGCGTAACCACGGACTACCCTTGGGACGGCAAGGTCACGCTGAGGCCAGGACTGGACGCCGCCTCCCGTTTCGAGCTCCACCTGCGGGTGCCCGGCTGGTGCGAAGGGGCCACGGTTTCCGTCAACGGCACCCTTGCCCCGGACCTCCCAGTCGATCACGGCTACCTCGTAGTCGATCGTGAGTGGCGCAAGGGGGACGTTGTGGAACTGAATCTGCCCATGCCCGTGCTGCGTATTGCCGCCAACCCCCAGGTGAAGGAAGACCGGGGTGCCCTGGCGCTCCAGCGGGGTCCTCTGGTCTATTGCCTGGAGGCCTGCGACCAGTCCGAACCGCTGGCCTCCCTTTCCCTCTCTCGTTCGGCGGAGCTGAAAACGGAAATGGATTCGGCTCTGCTGGGCGGTGTCGTTACCCTCAAAGGCTCCGCTGAAACCACCTCTGAGCCAGACTGGTCCCACACGCTCTATCAGACCGCGCGATCGCCCAAGCGCGTGCCTATTACCGCCATTCCATACTACGCGTGGGACAACCGGAAGGCGGGGCCCATGCAGGTCTGGCTGCCCGTGGCGCCGTTGACTCCGGTGGTGGGTGGGTTGGAGACGCAAGCCGGTGTGTCGCTCTCCTTCGTTAGCGGCAACGCCCAGCCCCAGGGTGTGAATGACGGGGTTGAACCCAAGAGCTCGGGGGACCAACCGGGGGCGCTATGCCACTGGTGGCCGCATAAAGGGGGCGAGGAATGGGTGCAATACACCTGGAAAAAGCCGGTCGCTGTCAGTGGTTCTCGCGTCTATTGGTTCGACGACACCGGGCGCGGCGAGTGCCGCCTGCCGGCGGGGTGGGAGATCCAGTACCGCGAAGGCTCCGAGTGGAAGCCGGTGGTCATTAAAGGGGACTACGCCGTTGCGCCGGACAAGTGGTGTGAGGTCACGTTCGCTCCGGTCACGACCAGCGAGTTGCGGTTAAAGGTCAAGCTTCAGCCGAACTGGGCCGCAGGCATCCATGAGTGGCAGCTCACTCCGGCTGAAGAAGAGTAGAAAAGAGCCGCGCGATGCGGAGATCACGCCCTACCCTTTCCCAGCTTGCGGCAGCCGGGCGACAGCACGAAACATCAATCCTACTGAGTGATGAGTGAAGCACACCATGAAAAAGTGGTTCAAACAGGCTCTAAGCCCAGTCGCACTAACGGCGACGTTCCTTATTCTGACTGTCACTGAATGTCGCGCGCAGACTTTCGTGGCGGCCGGGGACCAGAGCCTGTGCATAGTCGACAAACACGCGACATCAGTCGTTCAAACGGCGAGCTTCGTGGTTACCAGAGTAGGAGCTTCGTGGTCAGTCATGACTACATATACTAACAACCCTGGTGCGATTCACTACCTCTCATTCCCGCAGGATGGACAGGCAGAACACTTGATGCTGTGACAAAGCGAGAAATGGCGAAGATGCACGTTCTACGTGTAACGAAAGTGGCTTCGCCAAGTTCAACGAATGTGATGCCGCCTCTAAACACAAACTCGTATGTGCAACACGTCCTGAAGGGGAGCGCCTATGCCTACGTTGCCACGAATGGGCAGTTCCTCTCTGCAGAACAGGCAATGGCGGTCGGGGTCGTCAAGCGACCGGCGGCGCGATAAAAAGACTCTATTACAACACACAGACAGGTCACAATGTTACCATGACAAAGGTGCGTTTGCGGTTGTGGCTACCGAGGTTGCGGCGGTGCTCGTTTACTCACGCGCCCCTACAGGGCTGGAGGTATTCCTTTGAACCCATTTCCCGGGCCTCCGCTCCGCTCCAGCCCGGGCTATCACATTGCGGGCCTTCGGCCCTGCTGAAACGAGTTGCCTGATGGCGGTCATGGTGGTCCGTCCCGCGCGGGCGGGTTTCCGGGCGAGAGCCACGCCCCGGCAGGGGTCGCCTGCGGGGCGTGGCAGATGAAGGGCGGGGACGAGAGGTGCAATTACCTCACGCGGTAGAATCGCCGCGCGCCTGTGATAGGGGCCGTGTAGGGGTTGGTGTTGCCCAGGTCGGTCCAGGGTCCGCTGACCTCGGGCGCCCACTGCAGTGTGCCGTCGGCGGTCCATGCGATGACGACGTTGTTGCCACTGGACGTGATGGTGAGGACGGGGAGTTCGGGCAACGCTGAGGGAGGCACATAGGCCGCGATGGCGGCGGTGGCGTTCTCGTTGATGAGGTAGCGGAGGCCGGTGGGGGCCGCGTCCACCCACTCGAGGCTGGCCGAGCCGCCGCTGTTATAGAACAGAAGCCGGAACGGGTAGAGGCCTTCCTGGGCGACCAGGAAGTCCGTGAACCACGGTCCGTCGTCACCCCCGCAGTTCGTGCAGGGGGTGAAGGTGAAGGGGATCTCCGTTTCGTTGCCTGCCGGGCCGACCATGAGGCGGAAGCCCTTCTGCATGGTGATGTTCCAGTGGTAGTAGCCGGCCTTCATGCGCAATAGGGTGAAGACTTGTAGGGCGAATTGTTCGCCCGGCTGGCCGCTGCCCGCAATGCCGGGGAACCGGCGGTCGCCCGCCTTGTTGCCGATGGGATTCCCATCGATCTGATAGTTGACCGTGCCCGGCTCGATGAAGTAGCCGCGGGGGTTGAGGATCGCCGGGTCAACCAGGCTGTTGAACACCTGGTCCCACACGGTCTGGGGGTCGTCGATCGACCGCATCGTGAG
>ORJL011889861.1_pt1 | contig 10876 bp, 12 predicted proteins | sample 1779941 | NCBI WGS metagenome assembly ORJL01 (sample SAMEA104232317, study PRJEB22302) | groundwater metagenome | biome: forest; feature: aquifer; material: groundwater | place: USA | collected 2011-08-07 | depth 5.8 m | reverse complement strand
CGCAAGTCGTTTGTCATCGGTCGCGGGTCCGACTTTTCGGACAGGCTCGTCAGCCCGCAGAGTGCGGTGCATGCGGACCAGCGCCAGCCCGCGAAGCGGGCGGCAGAGCGGCGCACGGCATGCGGCCGCAAGGGCAGTCGTGCATCCCGCGGCAGCGTCCCGCTAGCGCGCACGCGTCGGGGCCGCTAGAATGCCCCGCATGCCGGTCGCCGTTCAGGACGCGAAACGACAGTTCGAGGAGCTCGCCCGCCGCGCGGGACGAGACCTCGCCTCGCTCGCCCCCGCGGAGGGCATCGCCCTCATGCGCGCCTTCTACGACGACGTCCGCTTCGGAGGCCTCGTCGACGAGCCGTGCGCCGACATGCTCCTTTACCAGTTCGGCACCTACGACTGGGGCGACGGGGAGGAGTTCGTCTACGATATCACCCGCCAGCTCTCCCTCGCCGACGCCGACGGGCAGGAGCTGTGGCAGCTCAGCCTCCGGTTCACGTTCGCGCCGACCGAGGCGCTCCGCGCGCTCGGCGAGGCCGAGCGCTGGTGCAACCGGCGCGAGGAGGCGTCGTCGTTCGGCGCGTCCATCGAGCGCTGCCCCGCGTACGCCGAGGTCGGCCGCGCGAAGCCGCGGAACATCTCCCTGCGGTTCGAGCAGGCAGAATAGGAGGGTCCCATGCGCGTTCTCGCGCTCTTCGCTGTCGTCATCCTCTCCGCCGCGATGGCGTACGGAGAGGGGAACGCGCCGCTCGCATTCCAGAAGCACGGGAAGGGGGCGCGGGCCGTGATCCTCGTCCCGGGCCTCGACTGCGGCGCCTCCGTGTGGGACGCGACCGTGAAGGCGCTCGAGGGGGAGTACACGATCTACACGGTCACGCTCGCCGGCTTCGACGGGCAGCCCGCAATCGCCGCGCCGTACTGCGACGCCTGGGTCGAGGCGATCGCGAAGCTGGTCGCGGACGAGAAGCTCGACAAGCCGATCCTCGTCGGGCACTCGCTGGGAGGGAACCTCGCGCTCCGCGAGGCGATTGCGCACCCCGACCTGCTGCGCGCGATCGTCCTCGTCGACGCGACGCCGATCTTCCCGCTTCCCGCGGAGGGGGAGACGATGGAGTCGCGCAAGGCGCAGATGAAGGCATTCGCGGACATGATCCGCCGAGGGAACGACGCGCAGTTCCGCGCGGGCCTGGAGGCGTACCTCGCGACGGCCGTCACTCGCGCGGAGGACCGAAAGACGATTGCGGCCATGGCGGTGCGCGCCGACCGCGAGACGCACTGCGGCGCCTTCTACGAGCTGGCGACGACGGACCTGCGGTCGGACCTCGCGAAAATCACGGTCCCGGTGCGCGTCATCGCGGCGGTTCCGCCCGCGGGGCCGGCGGGGCCGACGGCGGAGCAGCTCCCGGCGGGGATGAAGGAGGGATACGACGAGATGTTCAAGGCGGCGAAGGACTACGCCGTGGACCTCGTCGCCGACTCGCGCCACTTCATCATGTACGACCAGCCCGCGCGGCTCCAGGAGCTGCTCGCGGCCGACCTCGCGAAGCTGAAATAGCTACGGCCTCCAGCTCGTGTGCGCGACGTGCGCGCCCAGGCTCTTCCCCTCGCTCGGGTACTCGGCCAGGCGCTCGGCGAGCCACTGCATCCACTCGCCGGAGGAGACGCCCTGTTCCCGGCGGCGGACCTCGGTCAGCGCGGAGAGCTTCCGCCAGCACATGCGGACGTACCCTCCCATCAGGTCGTCGACGAGGTGGAGGGGGAGGACGCGGTGGTAGACGAGGACGCCCAGGCTCTCGAAGACGTGGCCGACGTGCTGCGCGGCGGCGAGGGCGGCGGAGTCCCTGCTGAAGAGCTTGGGGTCCGCGGCGTCGGAGAGGAAGCCCATCTCCGTGACGCTCTTGATGAACTCGGGGGTGTTCATCGCGTGGACCAGCTCGGCGGAGGAGAAGAGGGCGCGGGACTTGCGCAGGTGGCGGAGCTGGAGGACGCCGAAGAGGACGCCGACGACGACGGCGAACGTGGACGCGAGCTGCGCGACGAGGTTGACGGTGTTCATGGGGCCCTCCTACGGGGCGTCGTTGTAACGCCCTGCGACGCGGCTGTCGAGCCTCCGACCGCGCCTCGCCCCGCGAGCAGGAAGTAGGCCGCCCAAGCCGCCACGCTGACCGCGAGGATGGCGAGACGCGCCGGGTAGCCGATGCTGCTCGGCGACACGAACCCCTCGATCAGCCCCGCGACGACGAGCATGCACATGACTCCGATTTCGATCGTCAGGGCCTGCCCCGCGATCCTCCTGAGGGCCGTGGCGCGGCTGACGCGCCCTGGCGCGAGGATCGCCCCGGCCAACAGGAAACCGGCCGCCCCGGCCAGGCAGATCGCCAGCATCTCGGTCCCGCCGTGCGGCATCACCCATCCCCAGAGCGCCCGCGACCTCCCGTGCATCGTCAGCCAGGCGGCGATCGCCCCCAGCGAGATCCCGTTGAACACGAGGAACCAGGCCGTCCCCAGCCCCGCCGTGAGGCCGAGTCCGAACACCGCGAGCGTCACCTGGATGTTGTGCGTCATGATCCCCGAGGAGACCACCGGCCGGGCGATGCCGGGGATCTCGTGCAGGTGCTCCTCGCTCGTCGGGTTGAAGTCGTAGAATCCCGGCTGCACCAGGTCGTACCCCAGGTCCGGGTGCCCGAGGATGGCCGCGTACGTGCCGAACGCCGGCCCGAACAGGAGGAGGGCCGAGAGCGCCACCGCCCACGCGCTCTTCCGCACCGCGCGGGCGAACGCGGCCGCCCAGTCGATCGGCCCCCCCGACGTCCGCGCGCCCCCGACGTGGCCGTAGAGGAGGTTGTGCCCCGCGACGGCGATGCGGTTCAGCCGGTCGACCGTCGTCGGCGAGGCCCCCAGCGCCCGCGCCCGCGCCAGGTCCGCCGTCAGTCCTTGGTAGCGATCGATCAGGCCCGTCAGCTCCGCGCCCGAAAGCGACCGGAGCCCCCGCGGCCCCGCCTTCGCAAGGCGCAGGATCTCCGCCGCCAGCGCCGACCACTGCCTCTGCTTCTCGTCGCCCGCCTGGGCCCGCGTCTCGACCATGCCTCACCGTCAGAAGAGCGACTTCGGTTCCTCCGGCGCGGCCGCCGCCACCGCGACGATCCGCTTCGTCGCCCGCGCCATGTCCAGGATCGCCGTGAGCACCCTCTCGCAGAGGCGGCCCCGGTTCCGATCGGCCGCGATCGCGGCGCGGTCCTCCCCGACCATCTCGAGGAGCGGCTCGGCGATCTGCCACGCCAGCTCCGCGCGCCTGTCGAGCGGCAGCTCGGCGCGGCGCCTCAGGAACTGCTCGATGACGCCGAGCTGCGAGGGGCTGATCGAGCCCCTGGGCAGCGTGACCGCGTTGCGCGACTGCCCTCGCTCCACCCGCTCCGCCCACGCGGCGCCGCTCGCGAAGTCGACGGCCATCTCGAACCTCTCGCGGACCACGATCGTCCCCGCGGCCATGTCCCCCAGCCTCCGCCCGCGGCGATCGGCGCTCGCGACGATCCCCCCGAGGAGGTACGCCGGCGGCGGGAGCATGTCCGCCAGGCGGACCAGATTCCGCAGCGCGGCCTCGCGCAGGCCGATCGGCAGCCCGGTCTCGCGCACCACGCGGATCCCCGTCGCTCGCTTGCCCGGCGTCTGCCCCGACATGATCGTCTCGAAGAAGACGAAGTACCCCCAGAACACGAGGAAGCTGACGATCACCATGAAGGCGGTGATCCACGGGGTGGCCGAGGAGAAGATGAGGAGGTCCCCGAGCGCCATCGCGACCCCGATCCCGATCAGGAGGAGCACGATGATGACGTGATCGAGGATCATGGCCGCGAGCCTCGACCCCAGCCCGGCCAGCTCGAAGTCGAGCGTCACGTGATCGGGGGTCGCGATCGAGACGTACTCGTCCATCAGAGCCTCCCCGCCTGGCGGATCTCGAGGTACCTCTGCACCAGCCGAATGCTCAGGTGCTCCGGCGCGGTCTCGAGCACCAGGATCCCCCGCGATCGCATGTGCTCGAGCGCAAGCCGCCGCCGCCGCACGAGGTCGCAGGCCGCCGCCTTCCTCCACGCCGCGGCCGGGTCGGCGGGCGTTCCGAGCGCCGCCTCGCGCACGCGCGGGTCGGTCATGACCACGCAGAGCACCAGGTGGCGGCGGGCCGCCCGCGCGAGGTTGTTGATCAGCCCGGCGCTCCCCGCCGCGTCCAGCACGTCCGTCAGCATGACCACCAGGCTCCGCCGCCGGAGCGCCCCCATCGCCTCCGCGATGACCTGCCAGTAGTCCGACTCCACGGGGCGCGACTGCACGCCGTAGAGGCACTCGAGCGTCCGCGGGAGGATCGCGGCCCCGCGGAGCGGCGGGAGGATCGACTCGATCTGGTTCGAGAAGCAGATCGCCCCGAACGCGTCCCCCCGCGTCTGGGCCACGTAGGCGAGCATGACGGCCGCGTCCATCGCGTGCTCCAGCCGGGGCTGGTCGCCGATCGTCTCGCCCATCAGGCGCCCGGCGTCGATCAACGCCGCGAGGTGTTGACCCTTCTCGACCTGCATGTTCCGGCAGGTCAGGGCGCCTCGCCTCGCCGTGGCCTTCCAGTCGACGCTGCGCAGGTCCTCCCCCTGCACGTACGGGCGCAGGCTCTCGAAGTCCGTCCCCACGCCTCGGAGCCGACGCGGGCGCCGCACCACCTCGTCGCGCTGGTCGATCATCGCGAGCAGCCGGTAGTCGTCCACGCCGCGGAAGCGCGGGTAGACCTTCGCCTCGTCGCCGAGGTCGAAGGCGATCTGGCTGCGGAGGAGACCGATGCCGTGCGTGACGCGGACGACGACACGCCCGAACCGGTGCCTGCCGCGCTCGAGGGCCTCCACCGAATACGCCAGGCGCGCCCGCCCGCCGGGCGGGAGGTCCCCTCGCGGATCGTCGCCGATCGCGCGGAGGGCGTCGGGCACCTCGTCGTGGACCTCCAGCGAGAGCGGCAGGTCGCTGCGGTTCTCCAGCTCGAGCGCGATCTCGTCTGTGTCGCCCCTCGCGAGGCGGGGCGGCACGACCCGGCGGACCGCGATCTGATCGCGCGCCGGCGACGAGAGCCGCTCGCGAACGCAGAGGGCGATCAGGAAGGCGAAGTACCCCGCGCCGAAGATCCACCCGAACGGCGCCGCCAGCGCGAGCAGCCAGAGCGGCGCGCCGAGCAGCACCAGGCAGACCAGCTTGAGCGTCGGCACCATCGGATCGATTCCCGTGCGCGCCTGCCACGACAACGAACAGTCGGCGTTCAGGCCCCGAAGGGGCCGCAAGAATGTAGCCAGGGCCGAAGGCCCTGGAAAGTGCCCAGCGAGTCGTTCGAGCCCCGAAGGGGCGACAGAGCGCGCTTTCTATCACCCTTTCGGGGCTCCCTCCAAGGGTTGGCCCCGGGATTCCAGGGCCTTCGGCCCTGGCTACATTCTCCTCGCCCCTTCGGGGCTGACGGAAGTTTCGTCGTAGTGCTACCGCGGCACCGCCACCTGGGTCATCAGCGAGTGGACGCAGGCATCGGGCGCAAGCCCCTGGATCTCCGCCTCCGGCGTCAGGCGGATGCGGTGCCGGAGGACCGGCGCGGCCACGGCGCGGACGTCGTCCGGGCTGGCGTAGTCGCGCCCACGAAGGGTCGCGAGGGCCTTCGCGGACTGCAGCAGCATCACCGCCGCACGCGGGCTCGCTCCGAGCGAGAGGCTCGGCATCGAGCGCGACTGGCGGACGAGGCGGAGGACGTAGTCGATCACGGCATCGTCGACCTTCGCCGACCGGGCGCGTCGGCGGAGCTCGAGGAGGTTCTCCTGCGTCGCGATCGGACGGATCGCCGCGACCGGGCGCGCCGCCTGGTCGCCGAGCTCCTGCACCTTCTTCAGCATCGCGCGCTCGTCCGCCTCCTCGGGGTACGGCACCATCACCTTCATCAGGAACCGGTCGAGCTGGGCCTCCGCCAGCGGATAGGTCCCCTCGAACTCGATCGGGTTCTGGGTCGCGATCACCATGAAGGAGCTGGAGAGGGGATGGGTCGTCCCGTCGACCGTGACCTGCTGCTCTTGCATGGCCTCCAGGAGGGCGGCCTGCGTCTTTGCGGGGCTGCGGTTGATCTCGTCCGCCAGGACGACGTCCCCGAAGATCGGGCCGCGGCGGAACCGGAACTGCCCCGTCTGCGGCTCGAAGACGCTGACCCCGGTGATGTCGGCGGGCATCAGGTCGGGCGTGAACTGGATCCGGGAGAACGAGCACTTCATCGTGGCGGCGAGGCTGTTCGCGAGGAGCGTCTTCGCGACGCCCGGCACACCCTCCAGCAGGACGTGCCCTCCCGCGACGAGGGCGACGAGCAGGCTCTGCAGCGCCGCGGCCTGGCCCTGGATCACCCGACCGATCTCGGCCTGGATCGCCTTCGCCAGGCCGGTCCCCGCCGGTTGGCTCTCTGGATTATCCACGCGCAGTCTCCTTGAGAATCCTGCCTGCCAGCCTCGCGGCGCGAAAAACCTCCGCCTCGCCGGCCCCCTTCGACCCGCGGAGGGCGATCAGCCGCTCCACATCCTGCGCGAGCGTCCCCGCCGGCGCGGCGCGGCGCTCGCGCAGCAGTTCGGCGAGGTCGACCGGCCGCCCGGCGGCGACGCCCAGCTCGTGCTCCAGGTCGCCGCAGAAGAGGTCGATCGCCATCGCCCGTGCCCCCGCCGCGCGGAACAGGCCCGCCCGGGCGTCGACGGTCGCCATCGGGTCCTGGCGGGAGACCGGCGGCGGCTCCAGGATCCGACCGAACCTCCGCCGGCAGCCGAAGACGTAGAGCGCCCCCGCCGCGAGGGCCGAGGCGATCGCCCACCCCCAGGGCGTCGTCATCAGGCCCGCCGCGAGGTCGAGCTCGCTCCTGCGCTCCCCGAATCCGTGGTGGTACTCGTCGAAGAGCACCGCCTGCCCCGAGGCGAGCGCGATCAGGAGAACGGCGTTGTCCGATCCGCGGAGCGAGGCGTTGCTCACGAACGAGGCGTCCGGCACGACGATGGCCTTCCCTCGGCCGACGCTCGCCGCCAGGGCCAGCACGTCCGCTCCGTCGCGCGCGACCGCCTCCCCCGGCCCGCGCACGCGGCACCCCTTCCGCAGCCGCAACGAGAGGGGCTCGTCGGGGAGGCACGTCGCTCGCGCGGTGCGGAGGGCCGGCTCCTCGTCGACCGTCCCCTCCACGGCGATCCCGTGTCCCGCGAGGAACCCCTTCGCGCGGCCCTGGACGCCCCAGTCCCGGTCGGCGGCGAGGATCAGCCGCCCGCCGGCGGAGAGCCATGCGTCGAGGGCGTCGGCCTCCGCCACGGAGAGGTCCTCCGCCGGCCCCGCAACGATCAACGTCCCGGACGAGGGGAGCTGCGTGAGGGGCCGACGCCAGGGCTCGGCGGAGGGGAGCAGCCGCTGCGCCACGAGGAGGAGGGCGCGCGCGCCGGGCGGGTCCGAGAAGAATGTGCTCGGACTCCTCGAGGGGCGCTCGAGGCCCGGGGGCGCCTGGGTGAGGGCGCCGATCCCCGCGACCACGAGGGCGAGCGCTCCGAGCGAGGCTGCGACGGTCAGCGCGCTGCGCGTCTGCGCCTTCATCGGGCCTGCTCCGTCCCGCTCCGGCCGACCCGCTCGAGCAGCCGCCCGATCTCGTTCGGGTCGACGCGGCGATGGCCGTAGACGACCTCGTCGTAGACCTGCGTCATCTCGGCGAGGGGCGCGGGGGTCGAGGGACACTCCGCGACGTAGTCAGCGTTCGTCTTCCAGGAGGCGAACTGGAGCGCCCCGCCCTCGTCGAGGAGACCAAGCAGGACGCGGTGGCCGATCCAGACCGCGCGTCGCTGGTCGCCGCTGCGGAGGGCCTGCGACGCCTTCGCGAGGGCGGTCGGCCAGTCGCTGGCGGCGCCCTCGAGGATCTCCCAGGTCGGCGCGCGGGCGCGGCCGCCGTTCGCACGCGCGGGACCGGCATGGAGGACGACCCGATAGAAGGTCCACGCAAGGTGGAGGAGGATGGCGATCAGGACGAGCACGAGAAGCACGATGAGGCCCCACGCGGCGACGGGATGGCGGTCGGCCCACGCCGCGAGGGAGGCGGACGCGCGGCGGATCATGTCCATGAGCCCGTCCACGGTGGTGGACGCGGGCTTGAACTCCGGGCCGCCGAGCACCTCTTCGGTCGCCCGGCGGACCTGATCGGGGGAGGGGCCGGCGGAGGCGGCGGCCAGCGGGTCCATCAGAACGTCGGGCCCTGCGGCGGTTCGGGCGGCGCCTGGGGTCGGCCGTAGGGGGTCGCCAGCGGGACGGCCGGCCTCGCGGACATCGCGCGGCTGAGCATCTCGAGGTCGAACCCCTCCTTGCGGACCCTGAGGTCGTAGTAGACGATCACGGCGGCGATCGTCATGAGGGGGGCGGTCAGGAGCCCGAGGAGGTCCTGGATCAACTCCGACGCGAGCGGCGGCGACTGCCCCGGACGGGGGGCGCCGAACACCGTCGCGCCGAGGACCATGGCGCCGATGGCGAGCATGATGGTGAGGAGCCAGAGGACGAGCCAGACGACGAAGATCCTCCCGCGGTGGCCGGCGGCGAGGTTCTTGCTGCGCTCCATGCTGGCGGTGGCCCCCAGGCCGTCGAGCACCACGGCGGGGATGATCACGAAGTAGGAGAGCGCGAAGAGGATGCCGGGAACGATCAGGAGGACGAGCCCGATGATGATGACGAGGCCGGCGAGGAACCCCGCCCCGATGATGTCGCCCAGGCGGCCGAAGGCGCGGGAGTACGATTCGCGGATCGAGATGGGGCGACCGAGGTACTGCTCCCCGATCGCGTAGGTCATGGCGCCGGTGGCGAGCGGCATGAAGAGGAAGGCCCAGACGATGACGCCCAACGCGCCGATGAGGGTGCCTCCGATGCTCCCGCTGCGCATGAGGACCCGCTGCCAGAACATGATGATGGCGATGTAGGGGACATAGACGAGGGCGAGGGTCCCGATCATCTGGGCGAAGTTCGCCGCGTAGATGCGGAAGACGCGGTCGAGGAGCCCTCCGACGTCCGCGGGTTCCAGGCGTGCCATGGGGGCAGGGTTCATGGAAGTGGTCCTCCCTCTGCGACGGGGGAGCGGGTGCGATGCTGGCCTCGCACGGGGCATGCACCCGATCCGTCGGCCAAGACGGTAGCGGATCTCGCCGGGATCGGCAAGCGCCGGGAGAGGGGGGGACGAAGTCCTTACGGATCGGCGTTCGGAACCTGCCGCGATCCCGCGGCCGGGGAGCCGAAGCCCCCCGGCCGTGAGCTCGACCTACGCAGTCGCGGGCGGCGTCGCGACCGGCGCCTCGCTCGGCCGCCCCTCCGCCTCCTGCCAGAAGAACCCCTCGACCACGGTCGGCCTCGAGGGGAACTTCTCAGTCAGGCTGCCGAACGCGCTGCGGTACGCGTTCCGCCACACCTCCGCAGCGACCGCGAGCATGCGGTCCGCCGTGTCCGAGTCGACCACGGCCGCGCGGTACTCGGCATTCGCCGTCTCGACCCCATGCCGCGCCGCGGCGAAGGCGGGGAGGAGGGCCCTCGCGGAGGTCCAGACTGGCCCCGAGGCGAGCTCCGCCTCGATTCGCTTCGCCTCTTCGATCTCCTGTGCGATCGGGAGGCGCACGACCTGGCCGAACGGGACGTGGAAGAGGCGCGCGTAGTCGGCCCCCTCCGCGCGCCCGCCGAGGTCGGCCTTCGCGGCGGCGGCGACGGCGCGCACGGCGTCGTCGAGCACGGCGTCGGCGTAGTCGAGCCCGGCGCGCGCGACGACCTGGCGCTCGGAGGCCGCTTCGGCGACGCCGAGCGCGGCCTTCAGCGTGTCGACGACGTGCCTCCACGCGTCGGCGAGCGAGGCGGTTGCCGGATGCACCCCCAGCCGGGCGAGGAGGTACAGTCCGAAGACGCGGACGAGGCGTCTGGGGGACAGGGTCCGTGCGGGCATCTTCATGGGAGTTCTGGCGTGGTTCAGAACGGGGTCACAGATTCTCCCCGTTCGTAATCGTAGTCGTAATCGTAGTCGTAATCGTTCGGGCCAAAACGATTACGACTACGATTACGACTACGATTACGAGGCCCGTGATTCGGTGCCACCGAGAAACGCCATCGGTTGAACCACGCCGGAGTTCTCCTTGTCGACGGGACGGCGGCGTCTCGCAGTCCGCGCGGCACAGTGCCGAGCGGACGCGCGAGGTTGACCGCGTGTCCCGCCACCTACCAACGGGCGCTTCCGCGCGTTTTGGCGAGGCAATTCCGGATCGAAATCCACATTGTGCGCATTCGCTTGGTACTGCGGGGCTTGCAGGGCGGCCCGCCGCCCATCGCGGCGTGGATGGAGGCGATGCAGCGCTGATCCGTGTCCCTCGCGGGGTGGATGGACGCCCTGCGGCGCCGATCCCCGCCCATTGCGCCGTGGATGGAGGCGATGCAGCGCCGATCCGAGTCCATCGCGGCGTGGATGGACGCCTCGCAGCGCCGATCCGAGTCCATCGCGGCGTGGATGGATGCCTCGCAGCGCCGATCCGTGGGCATCGCGGAGTGGATGGAGGCCTTGCAGCGCCGATCCGTGTCCATCGCGGAGTGGATGGAGACCGTGCAGCGGCGATCCGTGGGCATCGCGGGGTGGATGGACGCTTTGCGGCGACGATCCGCGTTCATGGCGACCGGGGCTCTGCCGCCGGCCCCGAGGTTGGTCCTTCTCGCACCCCTTCCTTGTCACTGTGGTCTGCCTTCCCTAGTCCTGCAACGCTACTCCAGCCCCGAAGGGGCGACATACACCATCGCGGGTTGTATGCCGCCCCCTCGGGGCTACGATTGCAGTCTGGCCACCGAACTCCCAGGGCTGCGCCCTGGG
>ORJL010665816.1_pt1 | contig 10877 bp, 10 predicted proteins | sample 1779941 | NCBI WGS metagenome assembly ORJL01 (sample SAMEA104232317, study PRJEB22302) | groundwater metagenome | biome: forest; feature: aquifer; material: groundwater | place: USA | collected 2011-08-07 | depth 5.8 m | reverse complement strand
ACCCCAAATCCCTCTCGAAAATATTATTATCGAGCCGGAAATGCGCGATACGGCGGCGGCCGTCGGCCTGGCGGCGGCGGTACTTGATAAAAAATTTAACAACCCGAATGTTTTGGGGCTCTGGAGCGATCATGTCGTAAGGAATGAAGAGGAATTCGTCAAAGCCATCGAGCTTGCAAATGAAATTGCAAAAGAACTGGATAAATTTGTAGAAATCGGGGTGAGACCAACCTTCCCCAGTGTCGCACTTGGCTACTTAAAAGTGGGCAAGATGATAAAAAGGGCAAATGGCTTGGGCATTTTTGAATTTGTTGCCCAAATAGAAAAACCGGCATACAAGGACGCCAAAAAATTTGTAGAATCATGGGAATACCTATGGCACATCGGCTATTCCCTTTGGTCCGCCAAAAAAATGCTCAGCTATTATCAAAAGTTTTTCAAAGAGGGATGGGAGCCATTGGTTAAAATTCAAAAAGCTTGGGGTACCCCGGACCAGGAAAAAATTTTACAAAGGGAATACATTAAAATTCCAAAGACTTCCGTTGACTTTGCCCTCAATTCGCACTTAACGGGTGATGACCAGGTCGTCGTGTCTGCCGATTTGGGCTGGCGCGATGTTGGGACTTGGAATGAACTGAAGGATGAAATGGCAGCAAATCCGCGCGACAATATTTTACAGGGTGACGTTATCGACTTGGATCTCGAGGATTGCCTGGTCTATTCCACACACAAACAGAAGGTCATTGCGGCAATCGGCTTGGAAGGGCTAATTGTTGTAGACACCGAGGATGCACTTTTAATTTGCCCCAAAGACAGGACACAGGATGTAAAGCAAATAATTGAGAAACTTAAAGAAGGCAGTAAAGAAGCCCACCTTTAAAATCTGCTCCATGTTTTACGATTTTACAAAAAGACTGACGGATATTATTGGAAGCACATTTGCGCTCATTATTTTTTCACCTGTAATCCTAACATTCGCAATTTTAGTCAAAGCCACATCCACCGGGCCAGTTTTCTATAAACCGATTAGGGTAGGGAAAAATGGCAAGCCCTTCAAAATGCTCAAATTCAGAAGCATGAGGATGTATAAAATAAACGGAGTCCTGGTTCATGCGCAGAAATATCTTGACACCAACCCAAAACTTAAAAAGGAATACCAAAAAAATAGTTTTAAACTTCAAAACGATCCGAGAATAACGCCCATAGGCAAGATATTAAGAAGGCTTTCCATAGATGAGCTGCCGCAGCTGGTGAACATTCTCTTGGGCGATATGTCGCTCGTCGGCCCGCGTGCATACCAGCAGGACGAACTTATCCATCAGCAAAAAGTCTATCCCAAGACAACAAAGTACGTTAAAATCATTATGAATGCCCGCCCGGGTGCATCCGGCCCCTGGCAAGTTTCCGGTAGGTCGTTTATTAACTTTGATGCGAGGGTTGAAATGGATGCGGCGTACGTAAAAAGAAGGTCTTTCCTGTACGATATGTGGATAATCTTAAGGACCCCTATTGCAATGATAACCGGGACTGGCGCAATTTAATGAAAAAATATAAAAGACTAATTTTTCTACTGATTTTATTTTTTGCTTTTTTTGGTGCTATTGCGGCTTTTAGCCTATTTGGTGCTTATCGCTCAGCAAAAAATGTATCGGTAGCATTGTCTGCCCACGACTTGGACGCGGCCAAAAATTCCATTAAAAAGGCGAGAGGCGATCTTAAAAGAACCAATATGGCTTTGGTTGTTTTTACACCGCTTAGAATTGTGCCCGTAGCCGGCTGGTATATTGCCGACGCCCAGAGGGGAACGTATGCGGCGGTTGCCGCTCTCGACGCGGCACAAGTTTTGGCTGAGGCCATAACGCCATATGCAGATATTTTGGGACTAAAAGGTGAAGGTACATTTTTGGGAGGCACGGCCCAGGAGCGCGTTGCAAGTATAGTTGAGACCCTTTCTAAAGTTACACCGCAGCTGGACGAAATAGGCAACGACCTAAAGGTTGCAAAGGACCAAATCAACGGCATCCAGGCTTGGAAATACCCAAACTTCCTTCCGGGAAAACCGAAAGAAAAAATAGAAGGTGCCCAAACTGCCCTAACACAATTTGAAACATTGATAGTTGAGGCGAAACCTTTCATAGAAGTAATGCCGGAAATTATGGGCCAAAGTGGCGAAAAAACATACCTTATCCTTCTGCAGAACGACAAGGAATTGCGCCCGACGGGGGGCTTTATCACGGCATATGCGATCCTAAAAGTTAATAAAGGAAACATAAAAAGTGAATTATCCGAAGATATTTATAAACTCGATAACACCCTGACAAAACGGGTAGCGGCGCCCGACCACATCAGAAAATACCTGGAAGTCCAATCACTCAATATTCGCGATTCAAATATTTCTCCGGATTATCTTTCCTCTGTCAGGCTTTTCGAAGATTTATACCAATACAGTAGTGCGAAGAAGGATTATGACGGAATTATTGCCCTGGACACAAACTTCGTTCTCAAAATGATCAAAGCCCTCGGTCCGATTGAGGTTGACGGAGAGAAATACACGGCCGATGAGGTAGATGAATGTGCGTGTCCTCAAATTATTTATGAGCTGGAACAATATACCGGCCAGCCGACACCTTTTCAAAGGGAAGATAGAAAAGGCATTATTGGGGTCCTTATGCAGCAACTGCTCACAAAAACATTTGAGGCACCAAAATCCGCATGGCCAAACATTCTAGAAGCGGTTGTCTCGTCGCTTCAAGAAAAAAACCTGCTCCTATACTTTGAAAATGCCAAATCCCAAACGGCGGTTGAAAAGGTTAACTTTGCAGGCAGAATTTACAAATATGAAGGCGATTTTCTACATATCAACGAAAGCAACCTTGGAGGGGCGAAATCTAACCTCTACATAGAAGAAAAAGTAAAACAGGAAATAAAAAAAGATAAAGATGCAATAGTTAAAAAAGTCACCATAGAATATAAATATCCAAGAAAAATGGACAACTGCAGTCTCGAACGAACCGGCGGACTTTGTTTGGCAGGTATTTACAGGGATTGGATTCGTCTTTATGTGCCGAAGGGCTCAAAGGTCACCGCTTCTATGGGCAGTGAACAGCCGCTTAAAACATACGAAGAACTGGACAAAACCGTTTTCGAAGGTTTTTTAACCGTGCGCCCGGAAGGCACGGCCAAATTCGAAGTGGAATATACTCTTCCCACAAGTTTTACCGGAGAGTATAAACTGCTTATGCAAAAACAACCGGGTGCGCCCGCACATGAATACGAGATAAATGCATTTGGCAAAAAAACATCATTCCCGCTCAATGCCGACAAAGAATTTATTGTCAAGATTTAGTATTAATGAACTTCAAATCAGATGGGATCGTCCTTTCCCGAAAAAGTTTTCAAGAAGCAGATAGGCTTGTTACCTTCTACACCAGGGACTACGGCAAAATTACATGCATCGCCAAGGGTGTAAAAAAGCCTAAATCCAGGAAAGCCGGACATCTGGAACCCGCGACCTATTGCACCCTATATGTCGCAAAAGGCAAAAACCTGGACATTTTAACCGAAGTTGAAACAAAAAAAGCTTTTGGACTGGAAAGCCTTCCGGAGGAAAAGACAAACAGGATATACCACCTGCTGGAGTTGGTGGATCATCTAACACCGCACAATCAAAAAAACGTCGATGTTTTCAATCTGCTAGTAAGCTTTCTAAAAACACTAAAGGAAAATAACAATGACGAACTTTTACTTGCGGCATTTAAAATAAAACTTTTGTCGCTTTTGGGTTTTTTCTCGAGTAAAAACTTAAAAGATTCTAAATCAAAAGAACTGCTGTTCACATTTGAATCCCAAAGCATATTCACACTTCAAAAACAGTTTAATCATGATTCCAAGTATTTGAAACTTTTGTCATTTCTTGATACCTTTATTAAAAAGACCCCCGAACGAAAACTAAAGACGAGCCGATTTATACATGCCCAAATCTAAAAAAAATCTTTACATTTTAGCAGCCGCCGCTCTCTTTCTAATTCTCGCGACACTCTACTTCTTGTTTGTTTTTCAAAGGTCACCGCAATCACCCAAAGTAGACAGATCCATGTTTGAAGTGAAACCAATAACGGATGTAGAAACCGCAAAAAGACCTTTTGTGACCCTTACCCCGACTGCACCCGGATCAGAAATTATCATTTCCATCGAGAACATGGCCGAATTTGAAAATATCGAATACGAACTGACTTACCTCGCAGACAATCCCCAGATTCCGGGTGAAAAAATTCAGCGCGGATCCACGGGTACCGATGTTGACACTAAAGCACCCAAATATAAAAAATCCATGCTCCTCGGAACAGCCTCAAGAGGCGTGTCGAACCCGGACAGAGGAATAGAAGACGGAAAATTAACACTGCATATGTTCAAAGGCAACATCGAATATCAGTCACAAACACCGTGGTATTTACTGGAAGTTGGCCTGACCAATACCCAAATTTCCACACCCGACGGAAATATGGTCATCAAGATTCCAAAGCTAACCAAAGATTATTTTGTGATTTTGACCGAAACAGTCGGCATTCCCCCAAACAGTGAAGCAGACATAAATAAGATCGAAGTTCCCATTTACGGTACTTTTTCAATCCTGCCAAAATTTACGCCAAAGGCGGATCTTGCAATAAAAACACAAGCCAAAGACGCAAAGCTTTCTATTTACAACAGCCAGGAGGGAGCCTGGGGAAATATTGATTCAGCTCAGACGGGAGACACAATAAAGGCAAAAATTGAAATGCTCTCGACCTTTGTGGTAGTCTCCCAATAAATGACGTTAGACAAAATTGTCTCCTTCGCAAAAAGACGCGGTTTTATATATCCCGGTTCGGAAATTTATGGCGGCCTCGGCGGCACATGGGATTACGGCCCGCTAGGAGTGGAATTAAAGAACAACATCAAGCGTGAATTTTGGAAATCTATGGTCCACATGCGCGAAGACGTCGTTGGCCTAGACGCCGCAATTATCATGAATCCAAAAGTTTGGGAAGCCTCCGGACACGTGGGAGCGTTTACCGACCCCCTTGTAGAGTGCAAAATCTGCCACTCGCGCATCAGGGCAGATCAGGAAGAAGATATCCAAATCCACGAAGAAAGTCATAAAGGGAAAAAGGTTGAATGGACTGACCCCAAAAAATTTAACCTTTTAGTAGAAGCAAAGCTTGGCGTTGTTGAAGATTCTAAGCAAAAAGTCTATTTGCGCGGCGAAATAACCCAAGGGGTCCATGTCAATTTCAAAAATGTGCTGGATTCGAGTCGCGTTTCAATTCCCTTCGGCATTGCCCAAATAGGCAAAGCGTTCAGAAACGAAATCACGCCGGGAAACTTCACTTTCCGCTCGCGCGAATTTGAGCAAATGGAACTTCAATTTTACATTAAACCCCAAGAGGCAGAGTCAAAAAAATGGTATACGTACTGGAAGGAAGAGAGGATGAAATGGTACCTGTCGCTGGGAATGTCAAAGCAAAACTTGCGCCTGAGGCAGCACGAAGAAGATGAGCGCGCCCATTATGCACAGGATGCTTGGGATATCGAATACAATTCTCCATTTGGCTGGAAAGAATTTGAAGGGGTCCATCATCGCGGTGATTGGGATCTCAGGCGCCATCAAGAATATTCAGGCCAGGACTTAACTTATTTCGACCAGGAATCGGGCAAAAAATTCTTGCCTTATATTATCGAAACTTCGGGAGGGGTCGACCGCGCAGCTTTGTTTTTCCTGTTAGACGCATACACCGAAGAAAAAGACAGGGTAATACTAAAAATTAACCCAAAACTGGCACCATACAAAGCGGCAGTATTCCCACTGCTTGCCAATAAACCCGAGTTGGTTAAAAAAGCCAGATCAGTCTATCAATTACTGGTTACGACCAACCAATCGCTTCCCGTTGCCTGGGACGACCGCGGCAATATCGGTAAGCGCTACTTTGCCCAGGACGAGGCCGGAACGCCTTACTGCATTACAATTGATTTCGAACCACTCGAAAACGACTCGGTTACAATCCGCGACCGCGACACTGCAAAACAGGAAAGAATAAAAATTGAAGGTTTGGAAAATACTTTAAAGAAAAGAATCGCTAGGACCTAGGCACGTCGAGTGTTAATATCTGGTGGGTTAGTCTTCAAAGAATTTGCAAGATTTGCTAAAGAGATCCCAATTACATCCATTTCATCTTCTTTCATATCCAAAAAAATCCTGCAGGATTCCAGTAGCGCTCTGATTGCGGGCTCCATATTCCCTGAATTAATACCTTCTATTGCACGCGCACTTTCTGCAAAATCTGGGGTAATATCTTCTTCCTCCACAGTTTGCCCGTAATCCAATTTTGACTGGAAAAACCGAAGAGTATCTCTTACGGCAGAATCATGTTTAGGGCCATCCAAGTACAAATGAGCAATATCATCTACAATCCGCTCGTGAGCGCGAAGCAGCAAATTAATTGGCCTATCGCCATTTTCTGTACCCATTAGGCCAGATTTTATCATAGAAAGTAAAAAAATAATAAAACTTGTTATAATTTTCACTTGATATGTCAGCATCCACAGAAAGAAAACAAAGTTTAGAAGTTGCCCCTCGAATTACGTCTATTTTTTGGGAGTTTGGGCAATCATTTGATTCTTCAAGGGTAGACCTGTTTTTGGATCGCGATTCTATCCCTGTTGATCATGAAGTTTTTGGTAAAGGTCATCACTGGAAGTTAGGAATGATAAATGGACTTCATACTAAACTGGATTTTTACCCTAAAACTCCTGCACTTAATTTGACGTATAGAGACTCTAGAGGCGAAACTCAACCTCGATTTTATATTGTGGACGCGGTAGGGATCGGAGAGTATCAGGGGAAAAATTATGTAGCTTTTCTTTCCGAGAAGGATATGACCAGCGAAATCGTTCTTATTGCACAAGATGGCAATTTTAGCGAATTTCATCAAAGGTTCGATTTTATAAGTTCACCTGCAGGTACAAACAAACAAATTCAAGATGCATTATTACCACACATTGAAGATGAAACCGAACAACAAAGCACACATCGGAAATTAACGCAAGGTGTGTCAGAATTACTCCATAAAAGACCTCAAGAATATTCACCTGAAGACATCCTCAAGATATTTAAGTTAATGAACCCGCACACCAAAAATACAGAAGTTTTAGGATTGCAGACGCGATTTTCTGAACTCGCAAAAGCGGCCTTAGCAAATACTGATTTGGAAAGTTTAGATAATCAGGTACGCTTAGCTTATACTTATTTAGAGCTTAGGTTTGTGAAAAGGTTTGATACTATGAACGTTGCCAGGAACCTGGGTTATTCTCGCGAGCATGTCTCAAGAGAAATCCAACCACAAGCAAGACACTTGCTTTATACGCTTTTGCGGTTACAATCCGCGACCGTGACACGGCAAAGCAGGAAAGGGTGAAAATCTCACAAATAGCTGATAAGTTGCTAGGGGTTGATATCTAGTTCAACCTTTTTTGAACCACTAGGAAGAACAACCTTTTTGCCTTTTTGAGCAGCGTCATAAGTCTCTTTATCTACTTCGTAAAGCACATTAGGATCACACACTTGGGTCACCGAACCGCCCTCTTTGGGATGATCTTCGCACTGAGCAATCAATACTAACCTTCGAGGAGGTTTTTTGAAGCTTGTAGCATCTACGGGGCAAGGGCCATTAAATTCACATATGATAGGCTTAACACTTGTATCTGTCTCTGCTTGCCTGCCCTTATTTATAACTAAACCAGAAACTTGCTTATCATCACGAAGCAGATCGGCGACTAGATCCAAAGGCTTAGATTCAATTAACATTCCGGCACCATAAATTGCGCATAAACCGGTCGGAATCGCTATCTTCCTCCAATTTCGTTTTGCGAGCTCCGCACCTCTTTTGAGGCGGGAAGCCTCTGTTCCACCTTCAGGGCCATTCATAGGAGGGAATTGTATAGAAAAGTGTAGCAATTGTCAACTATAGGATAGGTTAGGCAAGCTTGACTAAAAATCGACAAGAAGCCATACTTATACCAAGGAAATCTCCAAATAGTGTCCAAAAACTACTATCTCAACGACAAACCGCATGACCACTGCGGGATTGCGGCGGCCGTAGTCAAGGAAGGCATTAATGCTTCAAACATTGTTGTAGAAATGGGTAAGGCCCTCCAGCATCGTGGGCAAAATGGGGGAGGCCTTGGTGTCAAAGCTAGGGGCAAGCTTCTCAAAATTTACAAAAAAAACCAAGCTTTCAACGAAATTTTTCGGTCGGTAGAAGTTATCGAGGAAAATTCCCTTAGGGGCGAAGTTGCTCTTGCGCATTTAAGATATCCGACTGAAGGATCAAGTCGCGAAAATTGTGACGCACAGCCGTTTTTCGCATCATATGGAGGCTGGGAGATTGCACTCGGCCACAACGGAAGCGTGGTAGACGTCAAAAAACACAAAAACAAACTTAAAAAATTCAATATTAAGACAGACTCCGATTCCGACAGCGAAATATTGGCGTGGCTTATTGTGACAGCGCCGGGCGTATCATGGAAACAGAAAATCGCGACCGCCCTGGCGGATGTAAAAGGAGCTTATTCCCTGGCCATGATTACAAATGACGACAAATTACTGGCCCTTCGCGATCCATGGGGTATAAGGCCGCTCGTTTGGACTCAGGACAACGGCAACACATTTGTTGCTTCCGAAACCTGTGCCCTGGACAGAATAAGTATCAGAAACAGTCAAAAATTAGGCCCAGGAAAACTTTTGATAGCAGACAGGGATAGCGTAACAGTCACCGATTATACAAAACCGCAGAAGCAGAGCTTTTGTGTTTTTGAAAAGCTTTACTTTTCGCACGAAACATCAACCTGGGACGGCGTCATCGGAGAAAATAGGGAAGCGCTAGGTCAGGAGCTTGCAAGGCAGGAGATCAAATTACTGGAAAAAGGGGACATGAAAAAAGATGTATTCGAAACGATAGATTATATCGTAGCAGTTCCGGATACCGCACGCCCCGGAGCTTTTGCATTCTACGAAACACTTAAGCGCGAACTACCCAAAATACCAAAATTTAGGTATTTTAGGGGTCTTGTAAAAGAAAGATACGATTATGCAAAAAGGACTTTTATAGAGGACGACCCATTTCTCAGGAAGCGCCATATAGAAAAAAAATTTTTCGTTTCGCCTACAATAATAGGCAAATCTATTTATCTCATCGACGATACGGCAGTACGCCTTAATACTTATAAAATTCTTGTCGAACACTTGTTAAAAATAGGCGTTAAGGAAATACATTGCCGGTTTCTTGCGCCAAAATTCGTAAACCCCTGCTTTTTGGGTGTAAACATTGGTTCTCGAAATGAACTTGGTGCAGTAAGTAAGGATCGGGGTGGCAACTACACAATATTAACAGATGAAGCAATCAGAAAAGAATTAAATGTGGCCTCCGTCAGATATCTTTCAATAGACGGTTTGGCCAAATCCCTTGGGCTAACGGGCGAAGAGATGAAAGATAGCCATTGTACTGGCTGTCTTAATTACAATAATCCTTTTGATATGAAGTTATACGATAAGGAATTTAAAAATACTCCTTATGCAAAATACGCCTCTCCAAACCACGAAACGCCAACATACTCCCAGGGCCAAGTTATTTAACAAGCTCCCATTCCGGCAACAATACAGACATACTCTTGTTTTTTAGTTCAATGCACCTATTGACATTAAGCCGGAAATGGTGAAAAATGGTTATAGATGGTGAATATTGGTGATTCTGAAACAGTCACCAATTACCCTCCGATAGCTTAGCTGCCCGGCGGGTATTCAGGCCTCTTCGAGAAAAGGTTGTAAGGGATTCAAATGTTTTTGGGCAGCTATATACCTTCGTTTGATTTAACCACAAGAAGGATTGCTTTGCCGAAAAAAATACGTGACTATCTTGCGACAAGCGAAATCATACTATCGTACGGCTTCGAGAAGTGCCTCTTTGGCTTTGATATTAAATCATGGCAACAGGAAGCAGGTCGACAACTTGCCTTACCTCTTACCGACAAGCGCTCTCGCAATATTCGCAGATTCTTCTTTTCATCAGCAACCCGTATCGTACTCGATGATCAAGGTCGCCTTGTCATACCTTTTGCTTTATCTAAGTACGCGCAAATTAAAAAACCGATAATTACCGGTTCCGGAGACCATTTTGAAATCTGGGACCAAAAAATTTGGGAAGAAGAACTAAAAAAGATAACGAAGCAGGGGACATGAGCGGCTACCATACAAGCGTACTTTTGGATGAGGTAGTTAATTATTTAGAGCCGGCAAATGGTAAGAATTTTATAGATGCGACGGCAGGCGGCGGCGGACACACGCAAGAACTTTTAAAAAAAGGGGCAAGAGTACTGGCCTTAGACCGGGATCCGCAGGCAATAGCATACATAAAAGAAAAAAATTGGAAGAACTTAAAGGTCGCAAAAGGAAACTTTTCGCACATTTACAGTCTTGCACAGGAGAATGGTTTTAAAAGGGTTGACGGGATTATTTTTGATTTAGGTGTCTCCTCGCACCAGCTGGACACGGCCGAGAGAGGATTCAGTTTCCGGCTTGAGGGTCCACTGGACATGCGAATGGACAGCGAGCTTGAGGTGCAGGCAAGAGACATTGTTAATAATTTTGAGAAAAGGAGGTTAAATGAAATCTTTAAAGTCTTTGGTCAAGAAAAGCTTAGTTTGGCAATTGCTGACGCTATTTGCAGCGCCCGTCAAACAAAGCCGTTTGAATCGACTGAAGCTCTGGCAAAGGTGATTTATAAGGTCTACAGGAAAAAAAAGATAAAGACAAAATTGCATCCGGCAACAAAAGTCTTTCAGGCGTT
>ORJL010416315.1_pt1 | contig 10877 bp, 7 predicted proteins | sample 1779941 | NCBI WGS metagenome assembly ORJL01 (sample SAMEA104232317, study PRJEB22302) | groundwater metagenome | biome: forest; feature: aquifer; material: groundwater | place: USA | collected 2011-08-07 | depth 5.8 m | reverse complement strand
ATCCGCAACGCGGACGGCCGCTGGATTCTCGATTCGGCGCACGTCGGCGGTTAGCCCGGATCATTCACGAACGGCTTCGCCATTCGTGAATAACCCGGCGGCAACCGGCCTTGAAGGCCAGTTGCAGCTGGATACGCCCCGCCCAGCGCGCGACACACAGTGTCGCGCGCCGGTCGGCCCGCGGCTTGGCTGCATACGCAGCCAGAAGGCCGCGGGCGGACTATTCATGAATCCGCTGATGCGGCTTCATGAATAATCCGGGTTAGGGCCTGCGGGACCTCCGCGCCTCACAGCCCCTTCGCGAACTCCGCAAATTCCTTCGCGAATTCTCCGGCATTCGCGCCCAACCGCTCCGCCAGGTCGACCGGCCGGCCCGCGGCGGCCGCTTCCACCAGCTGCTTCAGCAGCCCCGCGTGCGCGGGATTCGGCGACCGCTCGAGGAAATGCAGGACCGCCCAGCACTGCGCGACCCAGAGCGCGGAGTCGCGCGGACCCGAGTCCGCCGCCGCGGTCCGCGACAGCGAAGTCAGCTGCGCCAGGGGAAAGGCGAGGCCGGCGAGCGCGGCCCGCTTCGCCAGCGCCCGCTGGGGCGGGCTCGCGTGCGGGAAATCGTACGCCTTGCCGTTCCAGGCGAATCCCTCGAACAGGCCGCACAGACCTTCCAGCAGCCAGTCCGGGAACTTTCCCTCGGGGTGGGCCGCGAGGATCCACAGCCGCGCCGCCTCGTGCACCGCGGAGCGCATCGTCTCGCCCGGGTCGGCGGCCACGTCGTAGGTCGCCGCCATCGGCAGGTCGGTGCGGGCGAAGCCGCGCAGCGCCAGCTTGTCCTCCTGGCGGGTCTCCCGGCACCAGTCGCGGTACTCCGCGAAGCTCCAGAACGCCAGCAGCGTCATCTTCGCCCCGCCGGGCAGCTTCGGTTCGCGGCCGAAGAAGGCCTTGAGGTCGTCGTGCGCCGCCTCGGTCACGCGCGCGAGCTCGCCCGCGAACTCCGCGCCCAGGTTCGTCCGCACGGTCCAGCGCGCGGTCTTTTCCTCGGTCGCGTTCGCCCACTGGCGGGTCGCGACACGGTGCTCCTCCGGGGTCAGCCACTTCCCCTGGTGCTTGCGGTAGCCGAGCCGGGTCAGCTTCTTCTCGTCGAGCGCGACCCACTTGCCGGCGATCTTGACCTTGCCGATGGCGATCTGATCGCGGTCCTTCTTCGGCATCCACTCGCCGCGGAACGCGACTTCTCCCTTTTCGTAGTGGCTCTTCTCCTCGGGGGTCACGAAGGCATTCTGGTGGAAGACGAAGCCGTCCGGGGGAAGTTCGATCCCGCGCCGTGCGGCGAGCCAGGCGTCGAGCTCGGGCTTGAGCGCGGGGTCGGCGTCGAGGGCGCGTTTCAGCAGCGGAGAACCGTGCTGGTCGAGCCCGCGGGCGAGGCCGAACCGGCCGATCGCGAGGAGCGTGGCGGCGTCGGGCTGGCCGCGCAAGAGCAGGTCGGCGAGTTCGGCCGGGGCGAACGCGACCCAGAGCCCCTTGCCGTTCCCCTGGGCGAACGTGTAGTCGAACCCCTCGAGCGATGCGGCGGTCACGGTGGTGGAGACCTTGCCGGCCTTCACCTGGATGTCGGTGTACTGCTTTTCGTTGATCGCGCCGATCAAGCGGTCGAGCGCGGCGGCCTGGGCGGTCAGCGCGCGCGCGCGCCCTTTCACGGTCTCCTGGAGGATCGGCGAGGAGAGCGTGGGAAGCCAGGCCTGGTACTCCTCCGCGGCCTCGGCGAAGCGGTAGCGCTGGGCGAGCGACTCGATGAGGCCGGCGACCAGGGGGAAGCTCTCGCGCTCGAGGTCGATCTCCCGTCTCGGGCCGGCGGCGGACTCGACCTTGACCTCGTTCTCGGCGCGGGCGAGCATCCCGGCCAGCGGGGCGAGCACGCGGTTCTTCTCCACGTGCTTCGGCAGGTATTTGTTGAGCCGCAGGGCGAGCGTGAGGGCCGCGCGGGCGGCGGCCCCGTCGCCGAGGCGCCAGAGGCAGACCGCGCGCAGGGCGGCGGCTTCCCAGTCGGGGTGATCCTGGTGGAAGGCGAGCTCCTCGAGGGCGGCGGGGTAGTTCTCGGCGGCGGCGAGCACCAGCGCCTGGGCGTTCACGGTCCGGACCGTGCGCAGCTCGGACGGCAGGCCGGAGAGGATCTCGAGCGCCTTGGCGGGGTCGAAGAACTTGGGATCGCGCGCGAGCGCGTGCAGCGTGGCCATGCCGACGTGTCCGCCGAAACAGGTGGGCAGCTCCTTCATGATCGCGGAGGCTTCGGCCTGGGCTTCGGCGTACTTCTCCTGCAGGACGAGCGCGATGGTGCGCGTGTACCGCGCGAAGCAGCGGTCGCTCGGGTCGTTGAACGCGGCCCACTTGGCGCAGTCCGCGAGGCAGGCGTCGAGGTCGGCGGCATAGAGCCGGGCGCGGGCGCGCCAGTAGAGGTAGCCGACCTCCTTGACGCGGAGCCCCTGGGTCCAGTCCTCGGCGGCCTCGTCGATCAAGCCGAGTTCAAGGCGGGCGCGGGCGCGCGTGTGCCAGCCGACGTCCCACTGGGGGATCTCGCGCACCGCGATGTCGGCGGCGGCGAGCGCCTCGTGCCAGCGTTTTCCATCGCACAGGGCCTGGGCCAGGTAGCCCTGGTAGTTGGCGGCGGAGGCGCCGTGGCCGACGGCATAGGAGAGGTCGGCGGCGGCCTCGCGGGATTTCTTCGACCAGAGGTGGGCGACGCCGCGGGCGGCGTAGGCCTCGCCCCAGGTGGGGTCGGCGCGCACCGCCTGGTCAGCCAGGCGCAGGCCGTCGGCTTCCTTGCCCGCCTTGACGGCGGCAAAGGCTTCGCCGACCAGGCGCTGGGCCTCGGCGCGGTCGGCGCGTGCAGGCAGGGCGGCCAGGAGCAGGAGGACGACGGCGGCGGCGCGGAGCATGGAGCTGTGCCTTTCCCCGGGCCCGAATCGGTTGAGGGCCCGATGCAATCCATGATAGGATGCCCACATGAACGTGCTCACGATAGGGGAGGGGGAGCGATTCGTCAACCTCTCCCGCGAGATCGCGCGGAAGGGCGAGGCGGTGACCGCGATCGGCCGCTCCGCCACCGTGGAAGACTTCCGCCGCACCAGAGTCAAGCTGGTCCCGCAGGTCCTCGCCAAGTGCGATATCGAGAAGATGGAGCCCCCGATCCGGAATACGGACGTGGTCTTCGTCGTGCACGAGCAGGAAGACGCGATCCGCGAGATCCTCGACCAGCTGCTGCCGCAGGTGAACGGGGCCGCGGTCTACACCGTGACCAGCGCCGACACGAAGCAGATGGCGGAGGCCTTCCCCGGGGTCCAGTTCACCAGCGTGAGCGACCTGCTTTCGGAGGAGGGCAACGCCCTCTACCGCCACGCCAACACCGTGAGCAAGGTGCGCGCGGTGCGCGGAATCTGCGAGGGCGCCAAGAAGCTGCTGATCCTGATCTACGGCAACCCGGACCCCGACGCGCTGGCGAGCGCCTGGGCGCTGCGTACGCTGGTCAAGCGCAACGCGGAGAACAGCACGATCGCGTACACCGGGGAAATCGGCCGGGTCGAGAACCTGGCGATGATCCAGACCCTCAAACTGCCGGTCGAGAAGCTCGATCCCGGGCGCGCGGGGGAATATGACGTAGTGGCCACGGTGGACGGGCAGCCGGGCTTCTTCCCGCCGGAGTTCCCGATCCCGTTCGACATCGTGATCGACCACCACCCCAAGGTCAAGCCGGTGACCGCGCGGTACGTCGACATCCGTCCGGAGGTCGGGGCGACCGCGAGCATCCTCACCGGCTACCTGCTCGACGCCCATGAGACGATCAACCGCCGGCTGGCGTCCGCGCTGCTCTACGCGTTGCGGACCGACACCCAGAATTTTCAGCGGGCCCTGTCGGACGAGGACGTCACCGCGCTCCGCGCCCTCTCCCGCAAGGCCGACCAGAACACGATCCGGCGCATCGAGCTGTCGCACTTTCCGATCGATACGCTCGACTACTTCGGGATCGCGCTGGTCAAGCGGGTGGTCGCCCGCGACGTCGTCTTCGCCTACCTCGGGCACGTCAAGATGGCCGACATCTGTGTCCACGTGGCCGAGCTCTTCATCAAGGTCACCAACATCGCCTGGTCGATCGTGGCCGGAGTGTTCGCCGACACCCTCGTGGTGGTCTTCCGCAGCGACGGGTGGAAGGCGGACGCGGGCAAGGTGGCGAGCAAGGCCTTCTCCGACATCGGCCGCGCCGGCGGGCACCGCACCATGGCGCGCGCGGAAATCCCCCTCTTCTCGCTGAGGCCGGAGTGCCCCAACCTGTCGAACGAGGAGGTCGAGTACGCCCTCCTCAAGCGGCTCGCGCCCCACCTGCGGGGGCTCAAGCGCGTCCTGCGCGATCACCGGGAAGCGTAGCCGGGGCCAAATAGGTGTTGCTCCCGGCCTCGGGGATGCCGTATAAGCGAACGTACCATCCACCGCCGGAGAGGTGGCAGAGTGGTCGATTGCGGCGGCTTGCTAAGCCGTTGTACGGGTTCCAACCTGTACCAAGGGTTCGAATCCCTTCCTCTCCGCTTCGCGCCTGCGCCGGCCCGCGTCGTCGCGCCGAGAGCGCTCCCCGTTCCCATGATGCATCGCCTCGAGATCCATCCGGCCCACCGCTTCGCCTGCACCCAGTGTGGCAAGTGCTGCCGCGATTGGACCATCTCGTTTTCCGACGACGAGAAGCAGGACCTGGAAAAGCAGGACTGGGGCGCGCACTTCCCCGAGCTGACCGGCCGGACGCTGTGGGAACCGAATCCCGGCGGGCGGGGCGCCCTGAAGTGGCGCATGAAGCTGGGGGAGAACGGCGCCTGCCCGTTCCTCGACCCGCAGAACCGCTGCCGCATCCACTCCAAATTCGGCGGCCGCGCCAAGCCGCTCGTCTGCCGCGCCTTCCCGATCACCTTCGCCGACACCCCGGAAGGGACCTTCGTCGGGTCGAGCTTCAACTGCCCCGGCGCTGTGCATGCCGACGGCCCGCTCGTCGCCGGCGACCCGAAGGACTTGGTAACGCTCCACCAGGACCTGCACCGCATCGCGGCGATCCCGCCCTACCCCGAGACCGTCGCGGTCGGCGGCGGCAACCTCACCTGGACCGACGTGCAGCGGATCCAGGTCTCGCTCCAGGATCTGCTCGCCGACGTGTCGCTGCCGCTCCCCAAGCGCCTTCTGGCCTGCCTGCGCGTCGCGGACATTCTCTCCGCGGTGCGCATGGAGACGCCCGCCGAGGACCGCCTGAAGCAGATCCTCGAGATCATGGTCCCGGTTCTGCGCGAGCTGGAGCGCGCGGCCGCGCTCGACCGACCCGCGCTCGGGTTCGCGGAGCGGGTGCTCTTCCGCCAGCTCCTGGGGATGTTCTACTTGCGGGAGTACATCCCCTATCGCCGGCTCCCGTTCGCCCAGCGCCTGCGCGCCACCGCGACCGGGTACCGCTTCCTGTTCCAGCGCGGGACCGTGACCGCCACGGGCATGCCGGCCCCGGTCGCGCTCGCGGCCGTGCGCCGGGTCGGCGGGCCGGCGCTCGAGCCCGAGGGCTCGGCCCTCTGGGAGCGCTATCTGCGCACCAAGCTCTGGGGCCAGGGCATCTTCTCCCACCTCGGCTTCCAGCTGTCGTTCGTCCACGGAATCGGCCTGCTCGGGGTCGCCTACGCCGCCATTTCCTGGTGGGCGCGCGCCTCGGCGTCCGCGCGCGGCGCCCCCACCGCGGTCCTGGAGGACCTGGAGCGGGGCATGCAGTACGTGGACTACACCTTCGCGGGCATGCGCACCATCGGGCCGTACTACCAGATCGTCCTTCAGTCGCTCACCACCCCCGCGACGGCCGCGCGCCTGGTCCGCTGGTTCGGAGACCCCACCCCGCCCGAGGGGCGGGCATGAAGAGGCGGAAATGAAACGTTCGCCGAAGCCGACGTGGCGGGGGCGGCTTGCGCGGGCGCGCGAGCTCGAGCGGCAGGGGCGGTTCGCGGCCGCGATCGACGCGGCGCGCGAAGCGGCCCGCGTCGCCCGGCGCGCCTCGGACGCGGGCCCGGATGACCGAGCGGCCTGCGTCGACCTCACCGTGCGACTGCTGCTCGAGCTCGGCCGCGTGCGCCCCGCCGAGTCACTCCTCTCGGGCGAGCGCCGCCGCGTCCTCCTCCTGGGCCTCGGGGACAGCTTGCGCGAGCAGGGGAAGTACGCGGAGTCGGCGGCGACCCTCGAGCGCGGGCTGCGGATCTTCCAGCGCGTCCACGGAAGGAACGCGGAGATCCTGCGCGTGTGGTGGAACCAACTGGGCGTGGTCCACGGCGGGCTCGGTGAGCACGGCAAGGCCGCGAAGTGCTACCAGGAGTCCCTGCGGCTGGCCCGCAAGCACCTGGAGCCCTCCGACCCGGAATTCACCAGGCTGCTCGCCAACCTGGCCCAGGCGTATGCCGACGCGGGTCGTCCCGACCGTGCGCGAAAGATGTTCGAAGAGTGCCTCGCGAACCACGAGCGCGCGTTCGGGCCCGAAGACCCGGGGCTCGTCCCGGTGCTGCACGGCCTCGCATGCCAGGCCACGGAGGAGGGCGACCCGGAGGAAGCCGCGGATCTGTACCGGCGGGCGCTGGCGCTGCTGAGGCGGGGCCCCAACGACCCGGACTACCCGCGGATCGTGCGCAATCTGGGCGCGACCTACACCGCGATGGGCCGGTTCGACGAGGCGGATCGACTCTACGACGATGCCCAGCGCCGTGCCGAAAAGGCGCTGGGCCCCAATCATCCCGATACGGCGCAGACGATCGCGTTGCGCGGAATGAACCGCATCGCCCGCGGAGACTTCCCTGGCGCCGAGCCGCTGCTGCGCCGCGCCGCACGCGCGCTCGAGCGCCGGCTCGGACCCGACCACCCTGACCTGGCGGTGGCGCTAGGAGGCATGGCGTTGGTGCACGCGTTCTTCGGCCGCCGTGAGGATGCCGCGGAGGCGGGCCGGCGCGCGCAGCAGCTTGGCGCGCTGCTGCTCGAGCCCCGGGTGCAATTGCCGGAGTGATGCGGTCGCCTGGGCCGGTCCAGGCGCCATCCGGATTATTGCGCGGGGTCGGTCGATCCGCGCTTCATCCCCGCGGCAGGACCTTGCGCAGCCGGGGCAGGGCTTCCCGGATCTCCTGCACCGAAGCGGCGCCGACCGAGAGGCGGAACCAGCCCGAGTCTTCCTTGAGGCCGAAGGCCTGGAAGGGAACAATCGCGAAGCCCGCGCCGTCCAGGACCAGCTTGCGCGTCTCCGCGTTGGTCTTCCCCGGCAGGGCGATGCGCACCGCCAGGTAGATGGCCCCCTGCGGCGCGAGCGTGTCCACCGGGTAGCCGTCGCGCTTCATCTCCGCGAAGCCGTCGGAAAGCAGATGCAGCCGCTCGCGCACCCCGGCGATCAGGTGCGCGTTGTGCGCCCGGATCGCCCCCGGATCGTCGAGCAGGCCGGCGACCGCGACCTGCTCCGCCTTGGGCGCCCAGGCCCCGACGTGGCCGAGGATGTCGGCCATGCGCCGCCGGATCCCCGGCGGCATCACCGCCCAGCCCACGCGCAGCCCGGTCGCCGCGAAGCTCTTCGACGCCGCGTCGAGCATCACGGTGTAGGGCGCCACTTCGGGCACGAGCCCCACGGGTGTGGTGTGCCGGACCGCGCCGAACGTGAGCTGCCAGTAGACCTGGTCGTACACCAGCCAGAGCGCCTTGCGATTCCCCTCTTGCCGGCGACGATTCTCCTCGACCACCATGCGCGCGATCGCTTCGAGCGTGGCGGGCGGGATCACCGTGCCCGTGGGATTCAGCGGCGAATTGAGCAGCAGCAACCGCGCCGCGCCGAGGTGCGGGCGGATCTGCTCCGGCGTGGGGAAGAAATTCGACTCCGCGCCCACCGGGATCGGCACCCCCTTCGCCCCCGCGAGATAGGAATAGTGGTTGTTGTTCCACGAGGGGACCGGGTAGAGAGCGACGTCGCCCGGATCGAGAATGGTCCGATAGCTGCCGTAGAGCAGCGGGCGCGCGCCGCCCTGGATCAGGACCGAGTCCAGCGGGTACTTCAGCCCGAGCTCGCGCTCGTAGTACCGGACCACCGCCTCGCGCAGGACCGGCACGCCGTCCGAGGGCGGGTAGTTGGTGTGCCCATCGGCAAGGGCCTGGCACACCCCTTCGAGCAGCGAAGCCGGGATCGGGAATTGGGCCGGGTCGAAGTCGCCGACCGTGAGGTTGCAGATCGGCACGCCGGAGGCGCGCAGGGTTCGAATCTGGGCGGCGATCTTGAGGATCTCGGAGCCGATCACGCCGCGCGCGAGGTCGGACAGCGAGGCGTCCGTGCGATCGGGGTCGCCGAGGAACGAGGTGAGATCGAGCGGGGTAGTGGGGGCCATCCGGGGCGCTCCAACGGGGTGGACGGAAAGAGGGTACCCGCGCTCCGCGGCGGGGTCAAGGACGCAGAGCCGACGCGCTCGCACCCAGGCCGGGCAGAATCCTCCAGAACCCCTCGATCGCCGCACCGTACCCAGGGGCGAGGCGAAGCCCGCGCCAGCTCTGCTCGTCGACCCAGGCAACGTCGTCGTGCTCGTCGCTGAGGGCCGGATCGCCGCTCCGGTGGCGGCAGACCCGGCCGACCAGGAACACGAAGTCGGTCGGACGCTTGCGGATCCAGGTGTTCGCAAGCGGCCCCATCTCGACGCAGAATCCCTCGCCCAGCTCCTCGCGGATCTCCCGCGCGAGCACCTCGGTCTGCGGCAGGTGCTCCTCGCCGACGTCGATGCGGCCCCCGGGAAGCTCCCACAGACCGGTCGCGCGCTCGCGCACGGCGAGCAGTTTCCCGTCTCGCAGGATGAAGGCCTTCAAGCCGACGTCGAACTTCTGGATCGCGCGCGCCATGGGCGTTCCTCGAGGGAAAGTCGGCGTCCGGCCCGGCGCCGGGAGATCTCCGTACGGGTCCGCCGCGCGTGCCGTCCCCGCGTGCTTCCGGACTCGCGAGGATTGCGGGCAGCGCAGCCCGCCCCTCCGCGAACGTCCCCGTTGCTCCAGAATCCCGGTAGAGGCGCCGCCGCGGACGGTTCTCCAGACCGGGCAGGAAGCCGCTCGACTCGCCGGATCGCACCGGCGCGGTTCGCTCCCCGGGTGCCGGGCTTCGGCGGTCCCAGGCACCCGACCGACGGAACACTACCGCGAAACGGGAAGACAGTCACGAGGTTCGCACTCGGGACGAAGCAATCGAAAGGCGATCCTCATGCGCGCCCCCGGGCTTCTCCTGCTCGCGGCGCTCGCCCTGGCCGCGGGCCCCGTCCCGGCCGACGAGCCGCCCCGGCCCAACATCGTCTATTTCCTGATCGACGACATGGGCTGGAACGACGTGGGCTACCACGGCAGCGAGATCCGCACCCCCAACATCGACCGGCTCGCCGCCGAAGGCGTGCGGCTGGAGCAGTTCTACGCGCTGCCGGTCTGCACGCCCACGCGCGCGGCCTTGCTCACCGGCCGTTACCCGATCCGCCACGGGCTGCAGTCCGGGGTCATCTTCCCCACCAGCGACTACGGCCTGCCCCTCGACGAGCGCACGCTCCCCGCCGCGCTCAAGGAAGTCGGTTATCGCACCGCGATGGCCGGCAAGTGGCACCTGGGTCATTGCGAGGAGGCCTACCAACCGCAGCGGCGCGGATTCGACACGGCCTACGGCTGCTTCGGCGGCGAGATCGACTACTACGAGCACACCGGCCGAAAAAGCGGCGCCGACTGGTATCGCGACGGCAAGCCGGTCAGCGAGGAGGGCTACTCGACCGACCTGCTGACCCGCGAGGCGATCCGGGTCGTCGAGCAGCACGACCCCTCCGAACCGCTCTTCCTGTACGTCCCCTTCAACGCCACTCACAGTCCGCTCGCCGTGGAGGAGAAGTGGCTGGAGCCCTATTCGGGGATCCAGAACCGCGACCGGAAGCTCAAGGCGGGAGTCACGGCCTGCGTCGATGCGGCGATCGGCCGGATCCTCGCGGCACTCGAAAAGCGCGGCATGTCCGGGAACACGCTCATCCTGTTCTCGAGCGACAACGGCGGTCCGGAAGGCCGCGACGGCGGAGGTCGGGGCGGCGGCGCTCAGCCGACCGGCGGCGGCGCGGACAACGGGCCGCTGCGCGGAGGCAAGGCCACGCTCTACGAAGGCGGCGTCCGCGTCCCCGCGGTCGCAGTCTGGAAGGGAAAGCTGGCGCCCGGCACCGTGGTGAACGAGGTCCTCCACATGGTGGACTGGTATCCGACGATTCTCGAGCTCGCCGGCGCGCCGCTCGCCCAGCCTCTGCCGCTCGACGGGCGCGACATCTGGCCGGTGCTCGCGGAAGGGGAGCCGACCCCTCACGAAGAGCTCCTGCTCAACGTGGAATCCAAGGGCGGAGCCCTGCGCCGCGGCGACTGGAAGATCGTGGTGCGCGGCTCCGTACGCGGCGAGAATCTCGAGGTCGAGCTCTTCAACCTGGCCAAGGACCCAGGGGAGTCCACGGACTTGTCGCAGCAGGAGCCCGAGAAGGTGGAGGAACTGCTCGGCCGGCTGCGCTGGTGGCAGGAGCAGTCGGTGCCGCCAAAGAACCAGGGGGCCAACGGCAAGGGTCCGGGCCGACGCAATGGGCGGTGATCTGTGCGGAGTGCCTTAGTACCGCACCCCGGAGAATTGTGCCCAGTCTGCTCGGCGATTCTGGCCCCCTGCTTCGTTGCTCCCCTCTTCTATCGCGCCGCTTCCGGACCGCCCGACTGGGCGGTCCTCGCGGCTTGATTCTCCGCGATGCTCTTGGCATCGCGTCGTCGTCGCGCCTCGCCGGCGGCCAGAATCGCCTTCGGATACTGGGCACCCTTCTCCGGGGCGCGGTACT
>ORJL011537574.1_pt1 | contig 10880 bp, 12 predicted proteins | sample 1779941 | NCBI WGS metagenome assembly ORJL01 (sample SAMEA104232317, study PRJEB22302) | groundwater metagenome | biome: forest; feature: aquifer; material: groundwater | place: USA | collected 2011-08-07 | depth 5.8 m | reverse complement strand
TAGTAGTCCATCCATTTCAACCGTCGCCTGGCCTCTTTGGACAGCTCCGGGACCTTGGCCAGGCGCTCTGCCCCAGGAGCTGTCGCCGTAAAGATTCGCATGACTCCAGTATAGTGTCACCAATCATTATGGACGAGCGCACACAGAGGCGTTGCTTGACAGCAGTAGAACACCGTGATAGACTCACCGCTAGAACGAGAGTTCTGGACGAGGAAGAACACATGATGGAATACAAAAAGCTCTCCGCAAAGCAGGAACGGATCCTTGAGTTCATGGGCCAGTTCCTGGACGACAAGGGCTACCCCCCCACAGTGCGAGACATCATGCGCGGTTGCGACTTGTCCTCGACATCGGTGGTGGACTATAACCTGCGCATCCTGGAGCGGGAGGGGTACCTCCGGCGCGACCGCGAGGTCTCCCGAGGCATAGAGTTGAAAGGCGCCGAACGGTCCAGGGAGCGCACAGCGCGGGTCCCACTCCTGGGATATATAGCCGCAGGCACGCCGTTGCCTGTGCCTGACGCCGACACATGGGCTAGCCCTCAGCCTATGGAGACCCTCGACGTCGGCGCTGAGGTACTCGGCGGCAAGAAGCAGGTCTACGCTCTCAAGGTCAAAGGGATGTCCATGATTGACGCCCTTATCAACGATGGCGACATCGTCCTCCTGGAGCCGGCGACGGAGGCGAAGGACGGCGATATGGTGGCTGTCTGGCTGCGCCGGTCCAACGAGACTACGCTGAAGAAGCTTTACCGCGAACCGGGGAGGATACGCCTTCAGCCGGCGAACAGCCGGATGAGGCCCATCTACGCTGACCCCGAGGACGTGGAGGTCCAGGGCAAGGTAGTTGGGGTGCTGCGCCTGATGGGCTGACGCGAGGGTGGTCCTTCTCACGTAGACGCCATTCCCACGTTCCCGGGAATCCAGCCCGGCCGTGGAGGTACCTGGTCCAATCCCTGGATTTCGTCTCCGGAGGCCGGAGTGACGTCTTCATTGTGCGTGGTGAGCTGCCGGTGGGCTCAGGTGCTTGCTTACGGGCGGGAACTCCGTCTTGTCCTCTAGCGACGCTCTGTTACAATATGTGTGAGTACCCAAACCGAAGGGAGGGCATAGTCGAGAGGATGGCGCGATTATGGACCGCTGCCGCATCGCTGGTGCTGAGTGGCGTGGTCGTGCTCGCAATCGGCGCGGCCTGCGGCGGACAGAACAAAGATAGCGTTCCTGACGGGCGTGTCAGCGTGGTCGCCACCTTCTATCCGCTGTTCGAGGCGGCCCAGCGGGTTGGCGGACAAGACCTGGTGACGGTGCGGAACTTGGTGCCAGCGGGCGTTGAGCCCCACGACTTCGAGCCTACGCCGAAGGACATCATCCTTCTTCAGCAGGCGGATGTGGTGGTGTACAACGATGCCGGCCTGGAGCCCTGGCTGGAACGTGTCTTGCCAGACTTGGAGAAGAAGGGGACCATTACCCTGGTGGATGCTAGCAGGAACCTGCAGCTGCTGGAGACTGGTGACGAGGAGGACCCCTCTCGAAGGGTGCCCGACCCTCACTTCTGGCTGGACCCTGTGATGATGCAAGGGATAGTTGTAGCCATAAGGGACGCCCTGGTGCAGGCTGACCCGGGCAGCCGTGTGAGCTACGAGGCCAATGCCGCTTCGTACAGTGCGGAACTCGGGGCTTTGCACCAGGAGTTCGTGTCGGGCCTGGGAACGGCCTCACAGCGCTCGTTCGTCACCACGCACGCTGCCTTCGGCTATCTGGCGCGGCGCTACAACCTGCAGATGATCCCTATCTCGGGGCTGAGCCCTGACGCCGAGCCCTCGCCCCGGGAACTGGCATCCATCACTCAGGTAGTCCGAGAGCGCGGCATCCGCCACATCTTCTTTGAGACCCTGGTGAGCCCGCGTCTCGCCCAGACCATCGCTCAAGAGGTCGGCGCTGAGACTCTGGTGCTGAACCCGCTGGAAGGGCTGACCGACGAGGAGGCAGCAGCGGGGGAGAACTATGTCTCTGTGATGAGGCAGAATCTGGCCAATCTGAAGAAGGCCCTGGGAGCCGCGCAATGAACGACTCGCCCCCTTTTAAGGTGCAGAAGCTGAGCTTCGCCTACAATCACCGCTCCGTACTAAGAGACGTCAGCTTTCTGGTAGAGCGGGGTGATTTCGTAGGGATCATTGGCCCAAATGGGAGCGGCAAGTCAACGCTCCTGAAGCTGCTGCTCGGCTTGCTCAAGCCCACGTCGGGCAGCATCGAGGTGTTTGGCAAGCCTCTCGATGAGTTCAGGGAGTGGGCCAGGATCGGCTATGTGTCGCAGCGGGCTACCCACTTTGACCTGGGGTTCCCGGCAACGGTGCGAGAGGTGGTCTCTCTAGGGAGGTGCGCGCGGGCAGGCTTGTTCCATTATCTGAAGAGGCGGGACGGCCGGGCCATCGAGGAGGCCCTGGAGGCGGTGGGCATGGCGGATATGCAGGACCGCCTCATCGGGAACCTCTCTGGAGGCCAGCAGCAGCGAGTATTCATAGCCCGGGCGCTGGCCCAGGATCCCGAAGTGCTGGTGCTGGACGAGCCGACCATCGGGGTTGACCAGGAGGCGCACCATATGTTCTTTCGACTGATGCAGTCTCTCCACGACCACAAGAAGCTCACCATAATCATGGTGTCTCACGAAGTGGACGTGGTGCTTACGGAAGTCACCAGGTTGGTCTGCATCAATCAGGCCTTGCTCTTCTTCGGGACGCCGCAGCAGTGCCTCAAGGACAATTGTCTGGTGGAACTGTACGGCGAGGGTTTCCAGCAGGTGTCTCACGGCCACTCCTGGCGGGAGCAGCAGTAGTAGCCGTGCCCGAAATCCTGCAGTACTCGTTCATGGTGAGGGCGCTGGCCGCCGGAGCGGTCATTGGCGTCGTCGCTCCCATAATAGGCACGTTCCTGGTGCTGCGGCGCTTCGCCTTCTTTGCCGATACCCTGGCCCATACGGCGCTGCTCGGTGTCGCCGTGGGCATCCTGCTGGGTATCTATCCGCCTCTGGCGGCCCTGGCGGTCTGCATAGTTGCGGTCCTTCTTCTGGAGCAATTGAGGGCATGGGGCCGCCTCTATTCTGAGGCAGCGCTGGCCCTCTTTCTCTCGGGAAGCCTGGCCATCGCCATTGTCATCATCAGCCTTGCCAAAGGCTTCAATGTGAACATCCTGAGCTACCTTTTCGGCAGCATTACCACGGTGCAGAGCGCCGACCTTTGGGTGATCGTGGTCCTGGGCGTGCTGGCGCTGGCCATTGTTATCGGGCTATACAAGGAGCTCTTCTACATTTCCTTCGATGAGGAATCGGCGAAGGTCAGCGGATTGCCCGTGAGGAAGGTCAACCTGTTGCTGATGCTGTTCGCCGCCGCCACGGTGGCTTTGGCGATGAGGATCGTGGGCATATTGCTGGTTGGGGCGTTGATGGTGATACCGGCGTTGACGGCTTTCCAGGTGGCGCGGAGTTTCAAACGAGCGCTGTTGCTCTCCGTGGTACTGTCTCTGGCGGCGGTCATGGCCGGACTGGTTGGATCCTTCTACCTGAATATCGCGGCGGGCGGCGCCGTTGTTGTTGTGGCGCTGGGTTTGTTCTTGGTTTGCCTTGCCATCAGGCGCGCCCGAGGCTGATGAGAGTCTCTTCGGCCTGAGGCCAGGCTGTCCTCCTCCAACTCAATCTGCGGCCCTGTCTTGGCGTGAGCGTCAACAGAAGTCGCGGTCTGCCTGGTCTCGAAACGAGCGATTCAGATATGTCCAACTTCACCTGTTGGGTGAATCAGCGTGGGTCTTATGTCATTCTGACGCGCAGCGAAGCGAAGCGGAAGAATCTTAGGACTTGCCTCAGCGCACAGTCAGTCCTAAGATTCTTCATCCTTCCGCAGAAGGATGAAGAATGACAAGGAGCACAGCCCGTCTCGCTAAATCGCTGATTTCGGGCCTAGTCCTCGACCTTGAGCGAGCCAAAGGAGACCCGGGCCCTGACGGTCAACACGGGTCCTTCACTTGGCTTGGCGGTCCTTCTGTCGGCGATCTCCCCCAGAACAGGCTCCCCATCCATGCGGAGGACCCACGTGGGCGGGAGCCGGACCTTCGCCTCTCCGAAGGCTATCGAAATGTCCAGGGTGGCCCCTTCGTGGCTCATGTCGGCCTGGCGAAGGTCGAGATTGGCCTCTCCGAACTTCACCGTCACCGAGCCTCCTCGAAAGGTTTTCGACGTGACCGAACGGTCGGCTTCCCCGAAGGCGATGTTCAGGTCAATGGCGTCGCCGGTATCTGTGCGTGGGGTCTTCTTGCTCCGACGTCCCCCGTGACGCCACGAGAGCAGAAGCCACACGCCGCCGCCGATTAGAAAGAGGGGCCACCAGTTGGAGAGGGTGTCGTCAGGCAAGATCCCGATGTTTATCCCGAGGAAGACCAGGCCAAGGGCGAACAATGCGACACCGACGAACCGTGGTCCCAAGCCGAACAGCCACAGGCCCAGGAGGATCATGATGCTCGGCCAGGCGACGCTCCAGACCGAGTCGGCCGCGATGGCGTTCAGGTTGTCCAGTAAGAAGAGGACGCCCAGAACGATGAGGACTGCAGCAGGGATGAGCGCGCCGAATCGTGTGCCAGGCATATTCCACCTCGCGAGTCAGAGGATTGGTGGTACGGGCCCATCGGGGCGTCACAGTTCCCTTACCCGTCTGGTGCCGATAGTAGCGGTATGTAGCCGGCCTGTCAAATGAGGCTGCAAGCAGCCCGCCGCAGCGGGGCGGCAGACAAAGATATTCCCCTGGGCCGCCACGGCGTAGCTACCGCCCAGGGGAAGACCGAATGCCTGGTTGAAGAAAAAGAGCGCCTAGTCCGAGGAAGGAAGAGCCTTGGGTTGCTGCAACTCCATGTTGGCGTCGCAGCACGTCAGGAGGCCTTCACCGGCCTTGGTGATGAGGACCTGCGTCCCGCACTTGCTGCAAACGTACCTTCTGCCCAGTTGATTAGCCAATAGTAGCCTCCCTAAGGTGTATCTACTTGCTGTGACCAGGTTTCCGTTGGGCTTACTTCTGCTTCATGGGCTGACCACAGCAATGGGCCGCCCCGCTGCCGCCCTTGGTTACTATGAGCTCAGTCCCACACTTGGAGCAACTATACCGCTTTCCTGCCGTGTTTGGCATCCCGACCTCCTAGAAGATGTGTACCATAAGACCACAATATTTTAGCCTCAAAGCCTCGTGAGGGTCAACATCGGTTACGGCCCTGGGTTTTGCCTATAGCCTGGCCTGGCGGTAGTGCAGTGAGCCGTCGAGCTGCCCCAGGGCTGCTTCGTAGATGGCTTCAGGCAGGGTGGGGTGAGCGTGGATGGTGTGCGCCAGGTCTTTGGCGGTGGCGCCAAGCTTCATGGCCAGGGCGACCTCAGAGATGATATCGGTGGCGTGGGGCCCCATGATGTGGGCGCCGAGCACTTGCCCCGTCTCACCGTGGCAGAGTAGCTTGACCAGGCCGACCGTCTCGCCCATGGTGTGCGCCCGCCCCAGGGCGGAGAAGGGGAACTTGCTGACCTTCAGCGGCAGGCCCTGTTCTTGCGCCTGCTTCTCGGTGAGGCCGACATCCGCGATCTCGGGGATGGAGAAGATGCAGTTGGGGACCAGGCGGTAATCGGCGCGGCGCTCCGCCTTGCCGAGGGCGTTCTCCACCGCTATCTCTCCCTGGTAGGAAGCGACGTGGGCCAGCATGATGCCGCCGCTGGCGTCGCCGATGGCGTAGACTCCAGGCAGGTTGGTCTCCATCTTGTCGTTGACGGCGATGGCCCGGCGGTTCATGGTGACGCCCGCCTCGGCGGCGCCCAGGCCCTCGGTGTAAGGGCTTCGGCCTACTGCCACCAACACCATCTCGGCATCCAGGCTTTGAGGGCCTTTCGCTGTGTCGAAGTTCACGGTGAGTCCACTCTTGCCGGCGACTATCTCTTTGACCTTGGCCGCCGTGTTCACCTCTATCCCCTGGCTGCGAGCGACCTGCATGAAGCGCCGGGCGATCTCCTCGTCTACAGGAGGCAGGATCATGGGGAGCATCTCGACGACGTAGACCTTGGAGCCGAGTGCGGCGAAGATGCTGGCGAACTCGATGCCGATGACGCCGCCGCCGATGATAGCCAGGCTCTTGGGCAGGGTCTGGATGTCGAGGATGCCATCGCTGGTGACCACGCCGGGAAGGTCCAGCCCCGGGATGGGGATGCGGGCCGGCACGGAGCCCGGGGCGAGGATGAGCTTGCGGCCCCGGACTTCCCGTCCGTCCACGGAGACGGCCCTGGGAGATACGATGCGACCGGTGCCTTTGAGGACCTCGATGCCTCCGCCTTTCATCAGGGCTTCGATGCCGGACACAAGGGTGTTCACCACCTGGTTCTTGCGTTCTATCACCTTGGGCATCTCGGCCTTCGCGCCTTGCACAGACAGGCCGAACTTCTCCATGTGCTGGGCTTCCAAGAGGACCTCAGCGGCCTTGGCGAGTGCCTTGGTAGGGATGCATCCCCGGTTGAGGCAGGTGCCTCCCAGGCGGTCTTTCTCCACCAGGGCAACCTTGGCGCCAAGCTGGGCGGCTCTCAGTGCGGCTACGTAGCCGCCGGGACCGCCGCCGACGATGACGATGTCGAATTCCTGAATCTCGGCCATTACAACCTCCGCTGGTCCATATTTAGCTCGCGACAGGCCCAAGATAGGCTAACACTTGAGACCTGGAGTTGACAAGTCCCTTGTGAACTGTTAAACTACCCAGCCGATGACCCCCAAATGGTGGGTATGGAGCCTGAAGTTCGTCGGGGTGGGGTGGTACGTCGCCCTGTGTATCCTGCTGGGGACCGCGCTAGGGCTGTGGGGCGACAAGGCATGGGGGACCAAGCCCTGGTTGTCCCTTCTGGGGGCGACACTGGGGTTAGTGTTGGCGATGTATGGCGTCTGGAGGATGCTGGCGCCAGCCATGAAGGCTCTCCAAACCAAAGCCAAGTCCAAAGAAGAGAGGTAGAAAGGTACGCTAGTGGGCGGCTCCAAGAGCTCCAAGCGGATCTACCTTTTCGGTATCATCCTCGTTCTCGCGCTTTTGCTTTCGGGCCTGGTATTCGGCCCCATCGGCGCGTCCATCCTAGGCACTCCCTCAATACTGTCCAAGCCTGAGATCCACCTGGTCGGCGAGCCCATCATTCCCAACGAGAGCCTGGCGGAGAGCATCACTGTCATCGAACATGCACCCGAAGGGGAGCCGGAAGTGGAGCACGTTTTCGTAGGCGAGCTGAAGGCGGTCTCGGGCGACACCTACGTGGTTGGCAGCAAGACATGGCGGGTCAAGAGCCACGACGGCATCCACGGTGAGCCTAAGGTCGGAGATACTGTGGAGGTGCATGCAGCGGCTGGTCTGGTGCAGTCCAAGTTCTATGTCACCAACACCATGCTCGCCTCCTGGATCACCATTGTGTTCCTGGTTCTCCTCTTCTTCTTCGGCACACGGCGTTTGAAAGAGAAGCCGGGACGCTTTCAATCCATACTGGAAGGCATCATAGAGGTGCTGTTGAACTTCACCGAGAGTGTGGTGGGCAAAGCGAAGTCAAGGGTGGTCTTCCCCATAGTGGCTACCATCTTCCTGTATGTCCTGTTCAACGCCTGGCTCTCTCTCATACCTCTCTATGCCGCCATCGGATTCATCTCTCCGGAAGGCCACTTGGAAAGGGTCATAATGCGCAACGCCGGCACGGACATCAACGAGCCCCTGTCCATCGCCCTGGTGTCTTTCGTGATGGCGGAGTTCTGGGGAATCCGATATGTTGGGGCCGGCAAGTACCTGGGCACCTTCTTCAACTTCCGTAACTTGCTGCGCGGCAAGGTGTTCATGGGCCTGGTGGACCTGGCCATCGGACTCCTGGAGGTGCTTAGCCACTTTATTCGAGTGATCAGCTTCACCTTCCGTCTCTTCGGCAACATGACGGCGGGGAAGATCCTGCTTCTCGTGGCCTCATTCCTCATACCGTTCGTGTTTTCGACGATATTCATCGTCCTGGAGATTATCGTGGGCTTTGTCCAGGCCCTGGTGTTCGCTGGCCTTACGCTGGTCTTTGCCGCCATCGCCATGACACACCATGGCGAAGAAGAGCACGGCGAAGCGCATTCATAGCTTCGAGGAGGGAATCATGGAAGAGAACGTCGTCCTTGTAGTGATCGGTGCTGTGCTCATCGCCAGCATACTGGGGGCTTTCATCGTGGCCGCATCAGTGATCAATGGACTGCTGAGCCGTCGTGAGCAGTAGTCCAATATTACATCTAGAGAAGAGCTAAGGAGGAAGAACAGTGGAAGATGCGTTGAAGCTGCTAGGGGCAGGACTGGCTGCAGGGCTGGGGCTGCTCGGACCGGGCATCGGCATCGGCATGATCGGGTCGTCGGCCCTTCAGTCCATTGGCCGGAATCCGGAGTCCGCCCCGCAGGTGCTGACCAACATGATCCTGGCCATCGCCTTCGCCGAAGCGCTGGGCATCTACGCCCTCATCGTGTCCATCATCCTGGCGATGGTGGCATAAGGAAGGCGGGAGGGGGGTTCTCTCTTGGATAAGCTCGGCATTCATTGGCCAACCCTCGTAATATACCTGTTCAATTTCCTGCTCCTCATGGGGGCCCTGTACATATTCGCGTACAAGCCCATCCTGAAGATGTTGGACCAGCGCGCCTCCCGCATCAAGGAGGGCCTGGACCGCTCGGACGCTCTGAAGGAAGAGGCGACGCAGGCAGAGCAGCGGATCAAAGACCAACTCGACGTGGCCCGCCGTGAGGGCCAGGCCCTTGTGCAGCAGGCTGCCCAGTCTGGAGAGCGCGTCAAAGAGGAGAGCCGCCAGGAGGCGCGAAGAGAGGCCGAGAACATCGTCGCCAGGGCCCGGGCCGAGATCCAGTTGGAGCGGGAGCAAGCCGTGGAAGAGCTGAGGCGCGAGTTTGCTGACGTGGCCATCCTGGCCGCAGAGAAGGTGCTGCGACAGCGGCTCGACAAAGAGACTCACCGCCGCCTCATCGAGGAGACCCTGGACGAGGCGAAGACTTTGAAAGGCCGTTCCTGAGGTCGCCGTGGCTACTCTGAGAGGGGCACGCCGTTATGCCCAGGCCGCCTTTGAGGTGGCCCTGGGACAGGGAGACCTGGACCGTTGGCGGGCCGACCTGGATGACCTGGCCCAGGTGCTTCTTGATCCCACTATTGGGGCGCTTCTGGACAACCCGAAGGTGCCTCTGACGGACAAGATACGGCTGATCCGCCAGGCCCTGGGGGGGACCAGCCCACAGGTCCAGAACCTCGCGTGCTTGCTGGTGGCAGAGCGAAGGCGGGAGATTGCGGGCGGGGTCAGCGCTGAGTTCAACGTGATGCTGGATGCGCATCGCGGCATCCTGAGGGCGCGTGTGACCAGCGCCTCGCCTTTGGATGGCGCTGAGGTTCAACGCATGGCCCAGGGGCTGGCCACTCTCTTGGGACACGAGGTCCGTGTGGAGTCTGGGGTGGACGCGAGCATCATCGGCGGTTTCCTGGCCCGGGTAGGAGACGTTTTGATAGACGGCTCTGTGCGTAGCCAGCTCGAAGCCATGAAGAGCACTTTGGCCGGGGCCAAGACGTAGGGCGTGATAAGGTTGGTTGCGTTCAGGATTGTTCATGTCAGGAGCTATGGGCACCACGAAGGATGAAGACGGGAGATCGTTGCGAGACCCGTAGGGGCAGACCTGTGTGTCTGCCCTGGCGATGGGGCGAACACACAGGTTCGCCCCTACACGATGGCGCTCACCGCGTTTTGGTCAGAAGCATGTTGCTGCCGGTAGCAGCGAAGTTCGGAGGTGGCAATTATGGCCATTAGGGGTCGGGAGATCGTCTCCATTATCAAGCAGCAGATCGAGCAGTTCGGCGCTGTCGTTTCCGCCGTGGACGTGGGCACGGTGGTAGAGGTGGGAGACGGCATCGCTCGGGTCCACGGTCTGAGCGGCGTCAAGTACAGCGAATTGGTTGAGTTTCCCCACGGCATCCTGGGCCTGGCCCTCAACCTGGAAGAAGATACGGTGGGTGTCGTTGTGCTAGGTGAGAGCACAGGGATCAAGGAAGGCGATGAGGTCCGGGCTACCGGGCGCATCGCCGAGGTGCCTGTAGGCGAGGGGCTGATTGGGCGTGTGGTAAACCCCCTCGGCGCGCCTATAGACGGGAAAGGACCCATCAAATCTAGCGGCACGCGCCCGGTGGAGAGGGTGGCTCCCGATGTGACCCAACGCCAGTCCGTGAATACTCCGGTGCAGACCGGTATCAAAGCTATTGACAGCATGATCCCCATCGGTCGAGGCCAGCGGGAGTTGATCATTGGCGACCGGAGCACGGGGAAGACGGCCATAGCCCTGGACACCATCATCAATCAGAAGGGCGGGGATCTCATCTGCATATACGTGGCCATCGGCCAGAAGGCCTCCAAGGTGGCCCAGTCCGTAGCGTCCCTGGAGGAGAGGGGCGCCATGGCCCACACTATTGTGGTCTCCTCCTCAGCAGCGGAACCGGCGGCTCTCCAGTACCTGGCGCCGTACGCCGGGTGCGCCATGGGAGAGGAGTTCATGGAGCAGGGCAAGGACGCCCTCATCATTTACGACGACCTGTCCAAGCATGCCTGGGCGTACCGCCAGCTTTCCTTGCTATTGCGGCGGCCCCCTGGCCGGGAGGCCTACCCCGGAGACGTGTTCTATCTGCATAGCCGTCTTCTGGAGCGGGCCTGCAAGTACTCCAAAGAGAAGGGCGGCGGCTCACTCACTGCCTTGCCTATCATCGAGACGCAGGCCGGCGACGTCTCCGCCTATGTGCCCACCAACGTCATCTCCATCACCGACGGACAGATATACCTCGAG
>ORJL010483528.1_pt1 | contig 10881 bp, 24 predicted proteins | sample 1779941 | NCBI WGS metagenome assembly ORJL01 (sample SAMEA104232317, study PRJEB22302) | groundwater metagenome | biome: forest; feature: aquifer; material: groundwater | place: USA | collected 2011-08-07 | depth 5.8 m | reverse complement strand
GAAGAAATAACTTATGAGAGAGATATTAGCATGAAAGGAAGGGGATTGTGGCTAGGAAAAGCAAGGTTGGTATTATTAGAGAATACCTAAGTAGCTCTGAAGAGGTAAAAAGGATCAAGAAGGGAAAAGAAGAGGCGGCAACTAGGGAAGCGTTTGATTTTGCAAGAATATACAAGGAATGTGAAAAGGTAATTGATAAAATTTTAGAATTGTGCGGGGAGGGGGAGAAGAAATAATGGCTGGAGAACATATATTAAAGGCATTGCTTGAAAACAACTCAAGGCTTGAAATTGGCGATAAGTGGCTTATTGCCTGGGAGGATGGCAGAATGTTTACTGTTTATCAATGCAAACCTTATGCAAAAAAAACTCGCACATTAATCGAAACTGACAACGAAGAAAAAGCTTGTAGGATTTTGAAAGGAGAATAAATTGAGTAACGAATTGAATCAAGACACAGGAGAAGTATTGACTGCAATATCTACAGATAGTTTGATAAGTATTGCACATAAAGCAGAAGCCAGAATTGAGGCGGTGAAAAAGATTAAGGGATTATCTTTGCGGGTGACGAATTACCAAGATTGGGTTGACCAGAATGGTAAACCGTATTTGCAAACATCGGGCGGAGAAAAGATTGCCAGATTGTTTGGCATATCTTGGACAGTGGAAGAACCTAGAACTCAGCAAGACGGTGACGATGGACATTACATGGTGACATACAAAGGCATCTTTACCCTCGGCAATGCAAGCATTGAATGTATTGGTACAAGGTCAAGCAAGGATGGGTTTTTTAAGAAATACGAAAAGGGAACTTATGTTGATGGTAAATATGTTCAAGGAAAAGAATTGCCCCCCTCGGCGATTGACATTGGGGACGTGGTTAAATCGGCCTATACAAACTTAATCGGCAACGGAATTACCAGACTGCTTGGCATCAGAAACCTTACCTATGATGACCTTGCGGAATCTGGGATTGATGTATCACAAATTACAAAGGTTGAGTACAAAACAAAAGTTAAAACTCCGCAAAGCAAATCTGCCCCGGCAGCACCAACAAACAATACAGGGGAAATGATGATAGGTATTGCAGCGGTTACAATAAAAACAGGAAAAAAGGAAGATGGTTCAGAATGGACTAAATATTATATCAAAGATACGAACGGTGTGGACTGGACGACTTTTGATAAGAAGATTGCGGAAGAAGCTAAGAAGGCAAAGGAATCTGGCACGGGAGTTACTATCAAGACAGAAACAAAAGGGAAATATACGAATATTGTATCTATGACGCCAATGCCAGAAGAACCCAATGATCCAGAATTGAGCAAACTTGCAGACGAGGCCGCACAGGAGGCAGGTTTATAATGCAGATAAAAACAATACAAAAAACAATTGAAAATAAAATGAACAAATGGCTGGAGACCATTTCAGACGAAAACCTCAGAAAACAGGTAAAGGTAAACTTATTAGTTTCTGGTGGCAGCATAGCATCTATGCTGCTAGGGGAAGATATTAATGATTATGATGTGTACTTGCAAAAACAGGATGTGCTTGCTTCCCTCGCTAGATATTACACAAAAGATATAACCAATATCAGAGTTTTTGATGGCCTCGAAAAAGAATTATTGTTGAAAGAAGTGTCTTCAGATAAGAACATATTTGGTATCTCAATCAATAACTTAAAACCAACACAAGTGAAGTTGTTTTTCAATGATTTAGCTGGAGGTATGCGGATTAATGAAGATAAAAAAGATTCAATTGAATATGTGCCTCTTTACTTTAGTCCGAACGCCATTTCATTATCAAACAAAATACAAATCATATTGAGATTTAATGGAGATGCTAGTGCAATTCATAAAAATTTTGACTACATTCATGCGACTAATTATTTTACATTCCGTGATGGATTGGTAACAAACAAAGAAGCACTTGAATCTTTAATAACAAAGCAATTGAAATATCAAGGCAGTTTGTATCCGCTAACCTCTATCTTGCGGATGAAAAAGTTTGTAAAAAGAAAATGGAATATTACCGCAGGGGAAATACTAAAAATAATGTTCCAGATTTCTGAATTAGATTTAACAAATCCTGATATTTTGGAAGAGCAATTGATTGGTATTGATGTTGCCTATTTTGCCAAGATAATCGCAATACTGAGAGAGGTTAAGCAGGAGAAAATAGTGAGTGATTATCTGAATGAAATAATTGATAGAGTGTTTGGACAGGCTGATGAAAATGAATGGGTATTAGAATAATGTGGAATTTTGCCTACAATGAAGAAAGCCGAAGCGGCGGAAGGGTTGAATCTATAATAAGTCTTTACAGCTTGAAAAAGCAGATTGCTTGGAGGTTTTGATTCATAAATTCGTAAATCCTCGAAATGTGACGAGCTAAGCAACTTTACGGTAGTCGGTAATGTAAAGACTTAAATTAATCAACAAAATAGAGTCTCTGAATAATGGGTGAATTTACATACAATGAAGAAAGTAGGATTCATTTGCTTGATGGTAAACATATTCCATCTGTTTCAAATATTGTCGCTCCGCTTTCGATGGATTATAGCAAAGCACACCCCGGAAAGCTGGAACGTAAGAAGGATTTAGGGGTAGCTTTCCATGAGTGTATCAGGCTGTTTCTCGCGGATGATCTGGATGAGGATTCAATTGACGAGCAATTGATTATACCTATGAGACAGTTCAGAGAGTTCCATAGAGACGACACAAATGGGTTGCCAACGCTGGGAAGGTCTTCTATTATAGCAATAGAAAAGGCTTTTTGTAATGTGAAGTTGAAGTATTGCGGAAAGCCTGATCTCGTTACAGAAGATTGTATTTATGATTGGAAACTCCGCAAATACGACCCATGTTGCGACCCATTAAGAATGGCCGGATATGCTGGACTCGTTTCAGACTTCCCGCCTAAACGTAAAATCGTTGTGGAGTTCAGCTTGGATGCCGGGTATAGGGTACACAATGCAGAACGTAAGCAGAGCTGTCCGATGTTTAGAAAGTTACTTGATTGGTATTGGAAGAAAAAAGAATTTGAAACCCTTTTGAAAGGATGGAGAGAAAGCACATGACTGGAGCAATGACGGAATACGGACAAGACGTAAAGAAAGAAGCATTGAGCCTTACAGAGCAAGCAAAAGCTCTAAAAATAGTTACCGTTAAAGACTTTGAACTTGCCGGGGAAGTTGCCTTATCGCTTGCAAGAATCAAGAAGCAAATCAATGCTGCCTGGAAGCCTATGTCGGATAAAGCGAAAGCCAGTGCAAAGGAAATAAAGGACAATTGGGACAAGGAACTTGCACCTGTAGAAGAAGCAGAAAGCAAAATATCTTCTACCCGCGTGTCCTGGAAGATGGAACAGGATAGAATTGAGAGAGCGAAACAGGAACTGCTTGAACGGATGGCAAGAGAGAAGGCTGATAAAGAAAGAGAAAGTTTGCTTAAGAAGGCGCTGGACATGGAAGCGCTAAATCCGAAAAAGTCTGAAATATTACTGGAAAAAGCTGAGGCAGTCATCGAAAAGCCTGTGTTCGTGCAAAAAGCAGTCGAGAAAACCACAAAGATGGAATCCGGTGGAAGCATCACGTGGATCAAGGATATTGAAGTAGAAATAGAGATAGCAAAGGATGTATGCCTGGCTATCGTTGATGGATATATACCAGTATCATGCGTAGAATTTAAAAACCTGAAACAAGTTGCAAAGATGAATAATTGGAAAGGCAAAATACACGGATTGAACATTAAAGAAACACAGAGGGAATCAAAAAGAACTTAATTGTTGCGGGGAGGGACAATTTCCCAAAACTGTATGTTAAAACCTCATACAGATAAGTACTTTACAATCCCTTCCCGCAAATTAATTTTAAGGAAGGAATAAAAAGATGGCACAAGGTGAATTTACAAAAGAAGAAATAATTGAAACGAGGAGGTCGTTTGAAGAAGTATTCAAGGCATTATCAAAAAATAAACAGAGAGAATTTCTTGGGCATGCAAACGATGTATACCTTTTTTTGTCTGCCGCAGAAAAAGTGGCACCTAATGAAAAAAAGTAACTTGATACGTGAGTCTTCCTCACCGTATCTGTACTAGGTTGCAGGTAATGTGTACGTAAGTGCGAACAGCTATCACTGTATATCGGGGATAGCTGGCCACCTTGCAACCTATAATTTAGAAAGGAAAATCATGGATAATTTTATAAATTTTAGAGTAGACGGCACAAATTTATTTGCACAAATTGACACAGATGTACCTATAGAAAAACCTGTTATCCCTTTTGCATGGAATTGCAATAGTGATATTTTCGCAAATATATTGAAGGATTATCTGTATGATACGCTGCATGAGTATAAGAAAAAAATAGCCTCTGATTGTTTGTTTTATCTTGATAAAAAGGAAATTTCAAAACTTAAATCGAAACTCAAGAAATGGGACGGCAGCAAACACTGCTGGAAAGGATAACACGGAAGAAAAGATTAAGGAATTGATTGAGAAACATATAAGAAATCACGAATCAATATGCTGGTATTATGGAGAGAACTCTATGTGTGCCATTAGCGAGGGAATCCTTATTGCTGAATTAAAAGAACTTCTCGAATACAAAAAGGAAAATTGTTGTGGGAATAACAAATGAAAATGCCAGAGTGCAAAACTTGTCAACGTCTAGCCGAGGATAGACATCATCCTTTGACTACTGGAAAGCCTATATCTGAGCTAAAAGGGTATGTCTGCCTGGCTCCTGAGTTTTGGGAGGGGAATGTAAAGATTGTATTTTCAGAATGGACACAAACCGGGTGTTGCGAAATGTATGATGAAAGGAAAACATGAGAAGGAATAAATATAATGCTAGAAAAACCCTTGTTGATGGAATCTATTTTGATTCAATTGCGGAATCTCATAGATATATTGATTTAAAATTTCTTCAAAAAGCTGGCGAAATAAAATCATTGGAAACACAAGTGCCGTTTTTATTTACGTTGAATGGTAAGAAAATATTCAAATATTATGCGGATTTTACATATACAACAAAAGAAGGGATATATAAAATAGAAGATGTTAAAGGTATGAAAACTGCCATCTATCGGCTCAAGAAGAAATTGATTGAAGCACAATCAAATATTGTTATTACTGAAATATCTGGAAGGGGGCGATCTTGAAGCACTTCTCCTTTCTCTCGCCCCTTGCCGGAGTATGACAAAAAGCCCGCACATTTATAAGGAGTGGATATGAATATAAAAGCTGAAAAAATAACAATAGAATTAAGTGGTGAGGAAGCTAGAAAATTAGCTTATCACATAAAACATTCATTAGAAAAATCAATTATGGAACATTACATACAACCATTCCATGATAGTTATAAGTTAGGCTTTGAAGGTCATGCAAAACCTCTGTTTGAAAAACAATGTCTAGTAGATGTGGAGATTATGAAAAATCTACTTGGTTGTGCGTCTGGAGGTAATAAGGCTGAATGGGCGGAAAAGGAATTATGGGTTTTTTTTAAAAATGCTTATGATAAAAGGAATAAACTCTAAAAGGAGAAAGAATATGACTGACTTATTTAATTACGAAGACGAGAAGATTTGCCCGAACTGTCAAGGTCTGGGAAAGATAAAAAAAAGTGGTGAATTGTTAACCCCAAAGGTTAACATGGATGAAATGAAAATCTACGAACTCAGTGTTGAGGAGTTCAAGAAGTTGATGGTTGAATGCTATGAGATGTTGGAAAAACGCAAACTTGATACTTCTATGGAAGAGTACAAAAGATTAACATCAAAAACTCTTGCCTATAGCCCTATAACTTTAAAAGGAGGATATTGTGAGATTGGATTTTAGCAATTGCACAAATTGGTTTGCATGCACTGTTATTTTATTTGTTATTTTTGCTATCGTCACAAGTATATATGGGCTGGTTCTTTCGTTTTCGGCGAGCATCCTAATTGGTATCAGAGCATTGGTGATACAACCTTGTCCGTTTGTGTTTGGAATGGCCAGTTATTTTGGATATAATATACCATTGATTTTATCACAATGGCTTAATTTGCCAGTTTGAAAGGAGATAATCGTGCAAACAACGTTTGAAAATGCACAGAAAGGCGATAGGGCTTACTGTTCATTGTATGGGGGTATTTGTAATACAAACCTCGAAATAATAAAAGTTACAGATAACTCGATAACAATAAAAGCTGATGTCGGTAATTACGAAGACATCTTTTCTTGTAATGGTACGTATAGAAATAATGGCAACCAAATATTATTTTGGTCAAAACCTGTATTTGAGATACCAGTTAGACCGAAAAGGCTTGTTAAAATTCAAGGCTTTATAGGCATAAGTATGAGTCGTACCCATGATACAATGCTGGCATATACTACTTATGTATATCCAACGGAAGAATTGGTAAAGAAACACGGCGCTAGTGCTTATAAAATAATACCAATTTCATTTGAGGTTGAAAAGGGGGAGTGACTAATGTCTATTAAAATAGTAACAAAAACAGAAACAATTGAATTTGGAGTTACTGCATTGCCTAATAGAAAAAACAAGATACTTTACAAAGCCAGAGGGGCGACGTTGGAAGCTCTTGCCTATTTCAGAAACGATGAATGCGCTGATGAATTTGATAAAATGTTAAATAGAATTATAGAAATAATAAACAGAGGGGGGATAGAGTAAATGGAATATCCAAAAATAGAAACATTATTTGATCGTGATGCAGACTTTAAAGTCATGCCTGATAAGTTGAGAAATCCAAGTTATGGTATAATTAAAACTTGGCAATTCACTGAGAAGATAGACGGAACAAACATAAGAATGATTTGGCAAGATGGCAAGCTTAGATTTGGTGGTAGAACTGGAAATGCTCAATTGCCTGCCGATTTAATTCAACACCTTTATGAAATCGTGGATGTTAGTAAATTAAAAGAAATCTTTCCCGAAACGTCTGCAATTATATATGGAGAAGGTTACGGCGCTGGCATACAAAAAGGCGGAGCCTATAGTGAGACAAAACAGTTCGTTGTGTTTGATGTCCTCGTTGATAAATGGTGGCTAAATTGGGACAACACTTGCGATGTTGCCAATAAACTTGGATTAGAAACGGTTCCTTATCTTGGTGAATGGTCATTAGAGGAAGGGATTGATTTTGTAAAAAAAGGGTTTGATTCGTTATTGGCTAACACACACACAGGAGAAATTATACCAGCAGAAGGCATAGTGGGGAGGACGTGCGAAACCCTTTATGATAAAAAATTTAATAGGATGATTATCAAGCTTAAAACAAAAGATTTTTGCGGCAGAAGAATACAATTCTCGGAATAGAAGAGAAAGGGAGGTAACATGGCGCATTATCTAGGTGGAACACTAAGCGATCAGGAAACAGAAGATTTTCTAAACAGTATTAATAAGCGTGCCGAAAGGAAATGTATTGCTTATTTGCCCAATGGTAAAGAATGTAATGCGTTATTTCAGTCAGAAGGTTATCACAATCGTAGATGTCCGAAATGTGCAAGCAGGTTATTGTATCATCAATCTCATATTAAAATACGTGAGCCTATAATCTATAGAAAACGGAATAATACTTTCAGGGATGAAATTTCGTAATAGGATCAACTCTACGGTGTCTTTGATATTCCAGCGTGTATTGGTCGAGAAGTATTAATAAAGTGGCATGGCTAAGGCGGTATTGAGGATTTAAAGGGAAATTATGATATATCAGCAATCAGTATTCGATAAGTGGCCAATAGATAACGAGTCAGTTCAGGCAATAATTACTTCGCCGCCTTACTATGCCCTCCGAAAATACGATATTCCTGATGTGATAATCGGCGGGGTTAAGGATTGCCAACATAATTTTGAAATGAGTAAGGATAAAATATTAAATTTACAGGCTGGTAATCCAGAATTTAAGCGTACATGGCGGGAAAATGCTACACAGACAATAAATAAAGGGGGATTTTGTATCCACTGTTCCGCCTGGAAAGGTCAATACGGACTTGAACCAACGCCACAAATGTATATCGAACACACCTTGCTATGGGCAAAAGAGGCATGGCGGGTATTAAAAAACGATGGAATTATGTTCTTGAATGTGGCGGATTCTTATGCTGGTGGCGGGAAAGGCAATTATGGGAAAGGGATAGCAACAAGTGTTAAAGCAAGCGCAAATCCAAATGGAAATGATTTTGATTATGGCGATTACCCTTCTAAATGCAAACTTATGATACCCGAACGAATCGCTATTGCCCTCATAGATGCTGGCTGGACGTTACGTAATTCAATTGTGTGGTATAAAGTGAACGCCATGCCGGAAAGCGTAACCGATAGATTCAGCAAGAAATATGAACCTATTTTCATGTTTACGAAAAATGAGAAATATTACTTTGATTTGGATGCGGTAAAAGAACCATTAAAAGAATCTACAATACAAAGAGCAAAATATATATATGGCACATCTGGAGAAAAACATACAGAGTTAAGAAAACAAAGCGGCAAACCACAAGGATGGAAAAATCATATTATAAATAAAAATCCTGGCGATGTATGGAGTATTCAGACACAGCCTTCGTCCGAAAAGCATTACGCAATGTGGCCGGAACGTCTCGTTGAACGTATGGTTAAATGCAGTACAAAGGCTGGTGATACTGTGCTTGATCCGTTTGCGGGTAGCGGTAGCACGCTGAAAGTAGCCGAACAATTACAACGTAAAGGAATTGGTATTGATTTAGGTTATCACGAAATATCGAAGAGAAGGACTTCTAAAATTCAACGGGAGCTTTTTGTATGACAAAGCGAATATACAAATGGGTAGCGTTTAAAAGTAGAAGCAGAAGTCATTTGGTAAGGTTATTACCACATTACGAGTTAACTACTGCTTGCGGGTGCGATGTGACTTGTGCGAAAGAATCAGATAAATCAAAGCCACATTGTTTTAATTGTGAAGCAATTCTAGAGACATTACAAGAGAATCCTGATTTGGAAATTAAGATAGGTTAAACTCCAAATTCTTTATCGCATCAACAAAGAACTGAATGATTTCGTTAGCACGCCTTATCCATACAAACATTTCTTCTGGCGTACAATCAGAATAAGAGGTATTAGGATTGTGTTGTTCGTGTAGTAATTCAGCTAATCTATCTCTCAGTAATATCATAGCCCACCTTTTAATTGAGGTTTGTCATTAATCGGTAGATACTCTTGCTTGGCAGACAAAATTTTGATTATTTTATCTACAACTTCCTCTAGAGCAGCGCAATCTTCATCAGTATAGATAATATCAAACTTACCATCTATCAATTCCATTATGTCTTTTTTAATGCTCATATTACATCCTCATAATTTTGATGCTTAGGATAGTTATAAAGACAAAACCAGCAAAAGGAATGGCACCCATTATAAACAGATAAGATTTTGCAGCTACCTGCTCATTCCCTAAAAACCTATACCTGATAAGTAATAAAAATAGGGCGTATAGAGCCATATCATTTCGGTAGGTGAGAGCCTCCGAGGCCTCCCACAAATCCGCTTAAAATAGTTAGTGCAGTTTTAGCAAATTTATATTTTTCTAATTTTACAATTCTTTTTTCATATTCGGGGCATGGAGCTGATGGTTTATTTGCAATTATATCCACTTTTTTGGATAAGTTTATTACATCTTCTCGAAGAGAAATAATTGTGCGATAGGTAGTTTTCGCTTGTAATTCAGGCGCCATGGCGTCCCAATCATCTGCTGTGATTACAAGCTTAGGGTCTGGAGTCAATTGCTAAAATCCTTTCGATCTGCCCAGTAGGGCATCGCCGATAATGCTTTTGTACCAATATGCCTTCTTCCAGATGCGCTTTCATACCACAGTACCGACAATGCGTACCATATCTGCTTTCTTCGTATTTATCTTTTAGTTCTCTTTTGATTACTGCTTGATATAAGCGTTCTTTAATGGTCATTATGTTCGGTCTCTTTTTCGCAATGTTCACATTTATATATGGTTCCGGGCTGGGGCAAAATAAATGCTTTGTAATGGCATACACAACTACAGTAATGAATCGCCGGGGTTGTTATCACTTTGTACCATAGCTTAAAAAAATCTCTAATCTTGGTGAACACTGTTCATGTCCCTTTCATAAACAGCCTTAAACATTTTAAATACCTGCAAAAGAGTAATAGTCGCCGAGTTTTCCTTTTCATTCCATTGGTGTTCTATCATTATTTTGCCATCTTTGTGAGTATCGAAGAATTTTAGTAATTCCATATCGGTCATGATTTTGTCGGAAAATAGTATTTAACAATGCTCTTCAAATAAGGTTCTATACCAAGCGCACCGGAAACCTCTTTTATCTTATCTCTGGTGGTTTCATTACCTGCGAACTGTACCCCTTTAATCACTGCTTCCAATGCGCTACCACGCTTCCTTGCTATTACTATGCTAGTAACAAGTCCACCGGCAAGACTCAGCAGGCCTCCAATACCTCCGGCGATTGTTCCAACACCAGGAACAAATGTATTGATAGCCGGCGCACCGACTTCAATACCCGTATTGACTTTAGTAAGTAGCGCTTCAAGATTTGTGGTTTCTTTGCCTGTGGCCGAGTCGGTTTTGGTTTCAAGCAGATAACATCCGGATGTTGAAGTGAAAAGTACAAACAATAAAAGGATTAATATTTTTTTCACTGATTATTGCCTCCCTGTATAGGTTTGGTTTCTAGTGCTTTCTGCCCAACTTTAATACCAAAAGAGCCGAGTAATAATGTCATTTCTTCAATCGTAAAATTCGCAGTACCTGTAGTAACTACCTGCCAAATGTACTTGAATAAGACGGCAGCAGTAATAACTACAGGAATTAATCTTGCCGTGCTTAGATTACCATTGTTTTCTTGCAAGAATTCAAAT
>ORJL011033661.1_pt1 | contig 10884 bp, 13 predicted proteins | sample 1779941 | NCBI WGS metagenome assembly ORJL01 (sample SAMEA104232317, study PRJEB22302) | groundwater metagenome | biome: forest; feature: aquifer; material: groundwater | place: USA | collected 2011-08-07 | depth 5.8 m | reverse complement strand
TGCGCGGCTACATCGCGGTCGGCGCGTCGGGGACGAACCTGTCCGCGTTCTAGGCTTGGCGTCATTCCCGCGGACGCTGGAATCAATCCTGAATCCAGCGGCTCAACTGCGACTCGTCCTCGAGAGCGCCTGCCGCCGACACCACGCGCCTCCTGAGCACCTCAACCACCGCCTCCGGCAACAACATCGCAGCAAGCGTGAACAGTTTGTCCACCTCCTGCTGCGCGGGCCTCGATTCGATCAGCGCACAGGCGCGCGCCAGAAATTCCTTTTGCTCGGGAGTAAGATGGATCGGAGCGGTCATTGAATGAAGGACGCTTGTCGTCGATTCGCCGATTATCGCTCACCCTGGATACGCCCACTGACGAGGACGAAGCAATCGTGATTGAACAGGATAATGACAAGGAACTGGTGCATACCCGGCAAATCACCTGCTGCGGCTACCGGCGCAAGGACGGTTTGTGGCAGATCGAGGCCACTGTCGCCGACGAGAAGGGACAGCCGGTGCCATTCAAGACGCGACCGAACGTGCCGGCCGGCGAACGGATCCATCATCTCTCGCTTTGCGTCGTCATCGACGACGACTATCAGATCCGCGACGTCGAGGCGAAGACCATGACTGCGCCTTGGGCGGAGTGCACTCAGGTCGCCGCCGACTATCGCAAGCTGATCGGCCTGCGCATCGGCCCCGGATTCACGCGCGCGGTTCGGGATCTCCTCGGCGGCCCCCTCGGCTGCACGCACCTGACAGACCTCCTCGGGCAGGTGGGCAACACCTACATGCAGTCCTCCTGGCCGGACCGCGTGGCGCGGCAGCGGTTGAGCGGCGAAGACCCAAGGCAGTGGCCCGACACGCGCACGCTGTCCTTTGTCGACGAGTGTTATGCCTGGCGCAAGGACGGATCGCCACTGGCGGCTGAGTATCCGCAATTGGCCGGCGACGGCGAGCACGCCAAAGTGCGTTGAAGCGGGGAGGAAGTGCGGCGGCGGCTCGTGATCGTGCTACGCAAGTTGCCGCGGATGTTCAAGGTCACCCCATGATGCAGTAGGCGGTCCGGGATCGCCGTATCGATCACCCGATCGCCGAACACCTCCCCCCAAGGCGCCGAAGCTCTGGTTGCTGGTGAGGATCATGGGGCCGCGCTCGCAGCACCGGCTGATCAACCGGATGGAGTGGTCGGAGAATGACTCTACCGATAGAGTGATTCGATCAGGTTCTGATCCAATTGATCCACGGGTTGGTCAAGCGCCAGCGTTCCGTCCTTCAAGCCGACGACGCGATCTGCCATCAACGGCAGCAGCGGCAGCGAATGGACAACGGCAATCAGGGTGAGCCCATGCTCGCGGGCAAGGTTGCCGATCAACGTGGCGATTTCCCGCGCCGCGTAGGGATCGAGGCTCGCCGTCCCTTCGTCGATCATGAGCAGCCTTGGCTGCTGCATCAGCGCACGGGCGATCGCGATCTTCTGCCGCTCACCGCCCGATAGCCGGTCCACCCGCGTCGCGGCATGATGGGCCATGTGCACGCTGGCCAGGATTCCCTGCGCCAACCTGATCTCCGGGTCCGGATACAGCCGCAGCAAGGTGCGCAGCGAACGCTCGCGGCCAAGGCATCCCATGAGCACGTTTTCCAGCGCGGTCAGGCGATTCACCAGATGCAACCCCTGGAACACCTGGCCCACGTCGGCGCGCAGGTCGCGCAGTTCGGCGGGAGGCAGCCCAGGGCCAAACTTTTTCCCCAAGACCTGCACGTGCCCTCCATTGGCGCGGATCATGGCGCTGATCACCCGCAGCAGCGACGACTTGCCCGCTCCATTCCGGCCGATCAGCGCGACACGCTCTCCGGGCGCAACCAGCAGCGAAATCCCGCGCAGGATCTGCCTGCCGCCCAAGGCCAGAGAAAGCTCGCCGATATTGATGGCGTGCTCGGCGGCGTTCACAGCAGCGCCTGACGCAGACGGCGGCTCGCTGCGTCGAACAGCGCCACCAGAGAAATCAGCGCGATGAAGATCGTCGCAAGCCGCGGCCACTGGAACAGCGCCATGGCTTCGGTGATCAGGAGCCCGAGCCCGCCGGCGCCAACCAGCCCGAGCACGGTGGAGTCGCGGATATTGAATTCCCACACGTACAGGCTGCTCGACACCAGTTGCGGCAGCACCCCCGGCCAGGCCGCATTGAAGAAGGTCTGTAGCGGCGATGCGCCCACGGCCCGCACCGCCTCGATCGAGTTCATATCGAGCGTCTCGATGGACTCGGCGTACAGTTTTCCGAACGTGCCCATGGAGTGGGCGGCGATGGCGAGTATGCCTGCGGTCGCGCCCAGGCCGATGATGCCGACGAAGAACAGGCCGAACACCAGAGTGTGGATGGCGCGGCTGACGTTCAGCATGAAGGCAGCCGGAAGCGACAGCCAACGGGGCGCGCCCAGGTTGCGCGCCGTCGCCAGGGCGAGCGGCAGCGCCAGCAGCGCGCCGAGCAGCGAGCCCAGCGTGGCAATGCGCAGCGTCGTCCAGCAGGCCTCGAGCAGGGCGCCGGCAAACTGTGCTTCCACGCGGCGCCGGTCTTCGACCCGCAGCACGCGGCCGTCCTCGGACCTGTATTCCAGCCTGGGGTTGCCGAACCAGATGTCGACAAGGCTCGGCCGCGACATTTCGGCCGCCGAGGCCTTCAGGTTCTCCCAGGGGCGGCGACCCAGCGACAGATCGCCTTCGCGCTCCAGCGTACCGATGCACAGCGCCACCAGTAGTGCATAGCCGGCCATCAGGGCCAGAAAGCCGCGGCGCGTCATCTCGCCAGATGCGCAGAAATCTTGGGCGTGAGCTTGCCGGTCGCCAGCGCCGCGTCGCGGATCGGGCGATAGAAGGTGTTGTCGGATCTCACAAAGCCTCCGTAGTGGGGCGGCAGCAGACCGGGACTGGCTTTCAACTCATCGGCCACGCCAGCCAGCGCGGCGCGCAGTCTATCGACAAAGGCTGCGTTTCCTGCAAGTTGCTCGCTCACGGCGAAGGCGTCATTGGGCAGGGGATCGGAGGTCCAGATGATCTTGCTGTCCTCCGCTCTGATCAGACCCTGCTCGATCATGGCGTTGCGATTGCGATTGTAGTCGGCGCCGGCGTCCAGTTCGCCGCGGGTGACTGAAATTTCGATCGCCTGATGCCTGGTATACAGTACCTTCCCGAAGTATTTCTCCGGGTCGATACCCTGCTTCATCAGATGGTGCAGCGGGATCAGGTAGCCGCTGGTGGATCCCTTGTCGCCGAAGGCGAAGCTCCTACCTTTCAGGTCGGCCAGGCTGTGGATGCCGCTTCTCGGGTTGGTGATCGTGATGGCGAAGTACTCCGGCTTGCCGTCGTAGAGAATGGTCGCCACGACCTGCGCGCCGGCTTCGTTGTTGGCCAGGACGTATCCCCAGGGACCCATCAGGGCGAGATCGGTCTCTCCGGTGGCCAGCGACTTGGCCAGTCCCTCCCAGGAATCGACGGTATTCAGCCGGACCTCGCGATTCAGCTTCCGGGACAGATATTGGGCGAGCGGCCGGTAGGTCGCATCGTTCTTCTCCCGACTCGGCTGGAACAGTCCGACGCCGAACTTGAGCGGACCGGCATCGGCGGCTTCGGCCGTAGGGACCATCAGACCCAGCGACAGGGCCAGCGCGACAATCAGTTTTTCCGGCATCGCATTCTCCAAGAGGGACAGAATCGACAGACAAGTTGCACCAAGTTCAGATTGGAGGCAAGTGCCAATGCGAGCGCGGCAGCGGCAAGCGGAGACCTCTCGCTCCGTCGATCCGATTGCGCCTTCGGTCTCCGGGGCGACCTCCCATGCACGCCGGCCCTCCAAGATTCCCGCGAGTTAGTCGTACTGGCGGGCGAATTCTTACATCGCTTGTATTGCGCCGAGGGCCACCCGGTGGTTCGATCGTGCACGTGGCCCGTGTGCGAAGGCCGTTGGCGGCGCAGATCATCGAGCGGCGCTTTCGCTAGACACGGGTCACCATGTAACGGTCGCAGCGAGCTTCCCGGGCTGTGGCCGATCCGGGATGAGCGTAAGAATTCCACGGAAACCCCGACAAACAAGGGGCAGACCTGGCCAGAAAGGGAATTGTTGTGCATGCGACGGTGCATTTGATGCAGCGGTACGGATTTCCCGCCCTCCGCAGGCGACGGCCCGAGACCCTGCAGGTCAATCTCGGGTACCGGTGCAACCAGAGCTGCATTCACTGCCACGTCAACGCGGGTCCGAATCGCATCGAGCAGATGTCGCACCAGACCATCGACGATGTGCTCGCGTTTCTCACCGCGGCCGGACTGATGAAGCTCGACGTCACCGGCGGGGCGCCGGAGCTGAATCCGCATTTTCGCAGCCTAGTCGCGCGGGCTCGCGACCAGGGCGTGCACGTGGTCGACCGCTGCAATTTGACGATCCTCGATGAGCCGGGTTACGATGATCTGGCCGAGTTTCTGGCACAGCATGGCATCGAGCTGGTGGCGTCGCTGCCGTGCTATTCGTCCGAGAATGTCGACCGCCAGCGCGGCAAGGGCGTGTTCGAGACGAGCATACGCGGTCTGCGGCGCCTCAATGCGCTCGGCTATGGACGTTCGGGAAGCGGCCTGGTGGTCAACCTGGTGTACAACCCGCAAGGGCCCTCGCTGCCGCCCGAGCAGGCCAGGCTCGAGGCCGCGTACAAACATGAACTGAAGACGAATTTCGGCGTCGAGTTCAATCAGCTCTACACCCTTGCCAACATGCCGATCCAGCGCTTCGGCAGCATGCTCGTCTCGAAAGGGCAGTTCAGCGACTACATGGCGCTGCTGCGAGGCGCGCACCGGGATGACAATCTGGACTCGGTGATGTGCCGGACGATCATCTCGGTGGACTGGCAGGGCTACCTCTATGACTGCGACTTCAACCAGATGCTTGGATTGCCGCTTGTCGCTGGCGGCAAGCGCCCGGTTCATCTTACCGAGTTGCTGGGGAGCGACCTGACGGGAAATCCGATAGTGGTACGCGATCACTGCTATGGCTGCACGGCGGGGCAGGGTTCGTCCTGCGGAGGGGCGCTCGAAGGCGCATCGGAATCCGGGGGATCCCACCCTCGAATCGGGCATGGCTGAGCAAGACGCGCGCCCGGGGCGCTTCTGTCCGATCGGTTACCGATACGGCCCGGAGTCGCTGCGGCACTGCGCGGAGATCGAGGCCGATACCCTGTACATCGCGGGCGGGCTTTACGGCAATCCCTTCGCACTCGACGCCCTGCTCGGTGTGGTGGCGGAAGATCCTGGCGCGCAACTGGTCTTCAACGGCGATTTCAACTGGTTCGACGTGGACGCCACGGATTTCCGGCGCGTGAACGAGGCCGTGCTCGAGCACCACGCCACGCGAGGCAACGTCGAGACGGAATTGGCGCTCCCCGCCGGCGGCGCGGGCTGCGGCTGCGGCTACCCGGACTGGGTGGGCGATGCGGAGGTCGAGCGCTCCAACCGCATCATGGAACGCCTTCGCGGAACGGCTGCCGATTGCCGGTATCCGACGTCGCGGCTGGGCGTGCTGCCTGCTTATCTCGCGGCACGAATCGGCGACGCACGGATCGGCATCGTACACGGCGACGGCGAATCGCTCGCCGGCTGGGGTTTCTCGCAGGAGATCCTCGCGACGCAAGGAGGTCGGGCTCGTGCCCGCGATTCTTTGGCCGCTGCAAACGTTCGCATCTTCGCCAGCAGCCACACCTGCCTTCCGGTATTGCAGATGTTCGAGAGCGCGGAAGGCGCTCTGGCCGTCGTAAACAACGGCGCTTCCGGAATGCCCAACTTCCTGGGCACGCGCTTCGGACTCGCAACGCGGATCTCGGTGCGCCCGGCGCCGCGCGCACGGGCATACGGCGCGCACATCGCGGGGCTGCACGTGGACGCGGTCAGGATCGACTACGACGCTCCCGCCTGGGAGGCAAGCTTTCTCGCGAACTGGCCTGCAGGTTCCGATGCTTACGTGTCCTACTACGGCCGCATATGCAACGGGCCGAGGTATACGGTCGAGCAGGCCATGCGTCCGGATTCGCGCGCGCAGGGTACGAATTTCGCAATCTGAACCGCGGCCCCGCGACGCGTCGGGCCCAACGGAAATCCGATGAGCAGGTCCAGGCTGCTGGTGGTGGAGAAGTTTCACGCGCGCGTGAGAGTCTGTGCCCGTACGCCCGTTCCGGCCCGATCGAACAGCAGCCGGCGATAAGCCGCGGTGAAGCTGAACGCGGCGTGGTAGAGCGTTGCGCCGCAAAGCATGCCGAGGAGAAGCAGCACCGCAAGCCGTGGCTGCCGTCCCGCGAGGACGAGACCCAGCGACGCGAGCGCAATCAGGCCGGCTGCGAGCGCCGCGCGCTGAGCCGGAACCGCTGATGCGATGCCGACTCGCGCCGGATCAATTGGCTGCGGCGTCGCGGACGATCTTTTCGAGAATCGGGTCAAGCTCGCGCGCCAAAGCGTCGAGGTCGGCGCTGCCGTAGGGGGCGAACACGGCGCTGGGCGAGCGCCAGGTGACGCTCGTCCTGCCGTCCTGGTCCTCGGTTACGTAGATTCTGAGCGGCGCCTCGATGCCGGCCGGGACGCTGGCCGCCAGCATTCGCACCGCGTAGTCGTTGCGGAACACCATCAGCACGGCATTGCCGCGGATCTTGATGCCTCTGGCGGCCGCGCCGCGGCTCCCGCTCGCCCGGGGCCCCCGTCCCACCCTGGTGGCGGCGATCGCCTTCTCCAGCCGCGTTACCACGGCCTCGAAGGGCTGGCTGGAGGTCACGGTACGGGTTCCGGAGAACGGGTATCCGGGATCACCCCTCTGCGCGTCGGCTGCGACCGGCACCCCGACTGCAAGCGTCGCGGCAAGAACGACCCAAGTGTACGTATTGTCGAACATGTCGTGCTTCCCCGAAGCGCTTTGTCAATTCTTGACGATCAGTCGGTAGTCCGGCGTGGTGTTCAGCGGGCAAGAGTAGAGGTATTCCCCCGGCACCAGTTCGATTTCATAGTCCCTGGTCACGCCGCGCGTGAGTCCGCCGCCCGAGACGCTCGGCATCTTGGCGCGGCCAATGACTCCTGCGCCGCGCAGCCAGAAGCCGACTTCGTAGGGCACGCCCTGATTGCCAACCCTGAATATGTAACGTCCGGGCTTGAGTTCCAGAGCCTTTGCACCGGCAAGCCGCTCGGCACCCGTTCGGCCATTGATGCGCTCGCAGTCCTCCTTGCGGCGGCTCTGAAAGCCGCGGTTGCTTCCGTTCTCACTCTCGATGAACTGGCATGGCACCTGCGTCAGCGCAATCACCGCGGGGGAGCCGGCTTCGGCGTTCGGGACCGCCAGAGATGGCGCAGCGATCAGCGTCGCGGCTGAGAACGCCATCAGGCCGGCGGCGATGGCCACTGCAAAATGATGTCGTGCCATGGCAAGTATCCTCGATCAAGGTAGTTACGTGTTGCCCCGCGCAGTGAGTGAGGCAATCACCGGGCCAGCGCCGATCGCACCGAGGAAATCTGATCGTCAACGTCGATGCGCAGCTCCCCGGTGACCTCCAGTCGCCTGTCCTCGAAAACGTCGACCTCGGGATACGCGTGCCGCCACGCGGCCAGCGATGCGTCGCGGTGATGAATCAGCGCCTCGATCTGCGGCCGGAACAGTTGCATCATGGCGCCGATCCAGCGATTGACGGGCCAGGAGGGGAAGGCATGGTCGACGACAAAGCGGTCGAGCATCCGGATTACGTCTTCGGCGTCGTACCAGGCTTCCGCAGTCACCCAGCGGTTGACCGCAAACAGCCCGATCGGCAGGCCGTACGCATCCATCGATATCGCGATCAGGTGAGAGAGCGCGTCGTCGCCCGTTGGCCAGGATTCACGGCCCGAATACGCGACCGGCTTCACGCCATCGGGCATGCCCGGTGCGCGCAAGAAGGTGTGAAAGTGGCCGTTCTCCCCCTGCATTCCGCGATGCGCGTGGTAGTAGTACTGCGCCTGGGAGTCGCGGTCAAACACGTCATCCGGCGGGTAATGCTCCAGTTCATAGAAAGTGCCGTGACTCCGCAGCACTTCGCCAACAAGATTCAGGTCGGCCTTCGCCAGCACCCGCAGGCACTCGAGGATTTCCTCGCCTGCTGCGAGCATCGATTCGAGCCGCGCGCGCGGAAGGCGGGCGATGTCGGGACTTGCGAGCGCGGGCAGCTCGGGCCGCAGCCGGATTTCGTCGTGCATGTCGCTCATCTCGGCTGCCGCCCGGGCAACGCCGGCGCTGCTCGTGCGGCGCGGCTATTTTTTCGCCGCGCAGGGATTTTTCGCCGCGCACGGATTCGCCTTGGCGGCGCATGGGTTCTTGGCCGCGCAGGGATTGGCTGGCGCCTTCGCCGATTTGAAGTTCTTCTGGACGTTGGCGGTATAGGCAGTCAGTGCGGCGAGTTCCCGCGAATCCCAGCCCAGGGGCTTGGCCGCCATGGGCATGACCATGCAGGCCTGGATCATTTCGTCGAGCTGGACCGTCTTCCTGCCGGCCTTGTCCCTGACCATCCCGACGGTGTGCGGGTACGGCTTGGCGAAACTCGCCTGGAACGCGGCGCCGCCCTGGTGGCACGTATTGCAGGACAGGCCGCTATTGCCCAGTTTGGCGTCATTCCACAGCTTCTCGCCTTCCCTGACGAGCTCCGCCCTGTTGCCGGCCAGCAGCTTCGTGCCTTTAGGCCGGGTGATGAGCTTCGGATCAATGCGGTCCGAAGCGGCGCACGGATTCTTGGCTGCGCAGGGATTGTTCGCCTTCGGGGCGCAGGGGTTTTGCGCAAAGGCCGGGCCGGCCATTCCCAGCACAAACGCGCCCATGACGGCGGCTTGCAGCGGTCTCTGATGCGGTTTCATTGCTTGCTCCTCCGATGTCCATGATTCGACAGCGAAACGCAAAATCCGGCCGTCACGCGAACGCGCGACCGTGATCGCTTCGGCCGAGGCTGCTATTTCTTTGCCGCACAGGGATTCTTTGCTGCGCAGGGATTGCCGGCGGCGCAGGGATTCTTCTTTTCGGCGGTCGGTTTCGGCTTGGCGGCGCAGGGGTTGGCCGTTTTCGCCGCGCAAGGATTGGCCGGTTTCGGCGCACAGGGGTTTTGCGCCAGGGCCGGGCCGGCAAGACCCAGAGTCAACGCGCCGACGAGGGCGACGCGCAGCGACTTGTTGCGAATATCCATGGTGATTCCTCCATTGGTGATGTTCAAGAGGCGGGAGCCGGTTGCTGTCCCGCGTAAGGCTTAGTCGGGCCGGCCCGGCGTTTCTTACATCGCCACGACGAAGGAACGCCGATGTGGTTCGATCCGCACGGAACGCAAACCCACGCTACTCTTGTAAGCTCAAGACTTCCGCGCCGACTAAGACACCAGAGATCGAACGATCGAAGGCCCCTGCCCGCGGCGCTTGCGGGTCGCGCTTGTCACGGCAGTGCGCAGCCCGCACTGGTCGATCTGCAAACCTATCTGGGCGATTTCGTGTCAACGTGAAATTGACAAATGAATACCTGAATGGCCCGCTCGCCAAGTGCGCAGGTGAGGAAAGGCGGAATCGCCTCCTCTGGTCTTGTGGTGCGTTTGTCGTCGTGATCGTCGCGGCAGTTGCGGGTTGCGGCGAATCCGGACAGCCGGCCGCCTCGGCGCAGACCGCTTCGCAATCCGGGCGGCCGGACACAGCGGACCTCGACCGATTTCTCGACGCACACTGGGCGCGGCCGCTCGCGCGCCGGGGACGTCCACCGGCAAACTTCACTGCGACCGACGTCTCGCTCGACCCCGGAACCTGCGGCACCTGCCATGTCGCCCAATTCGAGGCCTGGCGCGGCAGTCTGCATGCTGCGGCAATGGGTCCCGGCATTCTCGGCCAAATTGTCGAAATGGACGCCGGGGCTCGAGACGAGCACCAGGAATGCATCCGCTGTCATGCGCCGCTTGCCGAACAGGCGGACAGCCTCGCCGCCGCCCTGGCCTCGGGCCGGGAAGTCGCGGACGCTCCGCCGGGCAGGGCAAGGCCGCTGCATCAACACGGCATGACCTGCGCCGCCTGCCATGTCCGCGGCTACGCGTGGTACGGGCCGCCGCGCCGCGATGGGTCGTCCCCCGGAGACCGAGCCGATTTTCCCCACGGCGGGTGGACCGCCAGCCTGGCGTTCGAGGATTCGCGCTTCTGCGCCGGCTGCCACCAGTTTCAGCCCGACCAGTACGCGCTGAACGGCAAGTTGATCGAAAACACCTACGAGGAGTGGAAAGCGAGCCGCTATGCGCGCGAAGGCAAGACCTGCCAAACCTGCCATATGCCGGATCGCCGCCACCTGTGGCGCGGCATCCATGATCCCGAGACCACCCGAGCCGGGATCACCATCGATGTGGTCGGGCCAAGGACAGACTCAGGCCGCATTCTTGCGGCCCTCAGCATCCGCAATTCCGGCACGGGCCATCGGTTTCCGACCTACGTCACTCCGAGAGTCATCGTCGAAGGCGTTCAGGAAACCGCCCAGGGAAGAATTCTGCCGGGGACGCTGCGGGAAATATTTATCGAGCGGCGCGTGAAGCCCGATCTGACCGCGGAGATCGCGGATACCCGGCTTGCTCCCGACCAAACCGTCACTTTCGATTACCGCGCCGCGCTCGCGCCCGGCGCTCGAACCCTGGTACTGCGCGTGCGCGTCGAACCGGACGCCTTCTATACCGATCTCTACCGCGACCTGCTCGCCAGCGGCTCGGCCCGCAAGGGACGGGGTCTGATCCGGAAGGCGCTTGAGAATTCCATCGCGTCCCGATACACGCTTTTTGAATCGCGCCATCCCGTGCCCGGACCGTGAAGAATGAGATGCGAGGATTGGGCAAGGTTCGTCATTCCCGCGCCC
>ORJL010569198.1_pt1 | contig 10887 bp, 10 predicted proteins | sample 1779941 | NCBI WGS metagenome assembly ORJL01 (sample SAMEA104232317, study PRJEB22302) | groundwater metagenome | biome: forest; feature: aquifer; material: groundwater | place: USA | collected 2011-08-07 | depth 5.8 m | reverse complement strand
GATATGGCAATGCCATACATAAATAGGTAAGGCCCGGAATGCCCTACGGACTTCTCGAACTCAACCTCGCCCTCCCCAAAGTCGCCCTTGTGCTCATGCGCATCGCGGGACTATTCCTGGCCGCGCCTGTATTCAGCAGTCGCATGATTCCGGTCCGAGTTCGCATCGGCCTTGCCCTGACGCTGACGATCATGGTCGTTCCCTTGGTCGATGCTGGAGATCTCTCTTCCGTCGGATTCGCCCAAGGAATCCTCGGCGCCCCGACCGAAATCGCCATCGGCGCCGCAATGGGTCTTGCACTGGCGATTGCATTAGGGCTTGCCGAGCTCGCCGGCTTCCTTGTGGGTCAACAGGCCGGACTCGCCCTCGGCCAGGTCGTCGATCCAACGCAGAACGCACAGGCGTCCGTCATTGGTCAGATCTACACCATCGTCGTCACCATCCTGTTCCTTCTCGCCGGCGGACATCGCGCCCTCGTCATCGCCCTCCTCGATACCTACAAAGTCATACCGCCGCTCTCCTTTCAGCCCGGAGAGTCGGCCGTTCTGCTGCTCGTCGAATCCCTTTCCGCCTCTGCAATGGTCGGGTTTCGACTCGCCGCCCCCGTGATCCTTGCCTTGCTGCTCGTTCTGATCGGTCTGTCCGTGCTCTCCCGCACCATGCCTCAACTCAACATCCTGAGTGTTGGCTTTTCGTTCAAGGTCATGCTCGCCCTCGGGGCGACCGCCGTGGTCTTGGCCGCCTCGGGCGAAGTCGTCCTCACGGCACTGGGAGAGGCGCTCAGTGATATCCGCGAAACGTTCGGACTATCGCCCACGCCGAAAGGATTCAACCCCGTATGGCCTTGAGTCGTGATGATCGGACAGAAGCCCCAACGCCGCGCCGCCGCCAAGAGGCCCGCGGCCGCGGCCAGGTCGCGCGCAGCCACGATCTCACCGCTGCCATGCTCCTGCTTGCCGGCTTTATCTCCATCCGACTCTTAGGACCGCCGCTCTGGCACAGCCTTCTCCTAATCCTGGAAACGGCTCTGTCTTCGGACTCGGCGCACGACCAGGACGATCTCTACCCATTCGTATTGTCCGTCGCGGTGGAACTCAGCAAGCGACTAGCGCCGATCGTGCTCATCGGCCTCGCAGTCGTCCTCGCAACGCTTCTCGGTCAAGTCGGCTGGTTGTTCACCTGGGAACCCCTCACGCCGAGTCTTTCCAAGATCAATCCCCTCGCGGGATTGCAGCGATTGTTTTCCATTCGCTCCACCGTCTCAGCGCTCACCAACGTCGTGAAGCTGGTCGTGATCGGAACGGTCGCTTATGTCACCCTAAGCCACGCCGCCGCCGGGATCATTTCCTCGCAAATGCTTGACCTGGTCGACCTATTCACGCTCGCCGCATCACTGACCTTTCAACTTGGACTGAACCTCTCCATTGCACTGGTCATCCTCGCTCTTCTCGATTACGCGTGGCAGCGTTTCCGCCACGAACAGGACTTGCGCATGACCAAGGAAGAGGTCAAGGACGAGTTGCGCAGCATGGAGGGCGATCCCCAGATCAAGCGCCGTCGTCGCCAGATTCAGTTGCAAATGGCCATGCACCGTCTGCGGAAGGACGTGCCCAAGGCCGACGTCGTGGTCACCAACCCGACCCACCTCGCCGTGGCCATTCAATATGACCCGGACAGCATGATGGCCCCGAAAGTGGTCGCCAAAGGAGCGGACTACATCGCCCTTCGCATCCGCCAAATGGCGACCGAACTAGGCATTCCCATCGTGGAACGAAAACCGCTCGCTCGCGCTCTGTATGACTCCGTCGAGGTCGGACAGTACGTTCCGGAGAAGTTCTACCGCGCCATCGCGGAGATATTAGCATACGTGTACGAATTGACCGGTCGATCCGAATCCGCAAGGCGTCGCGCCGCGGCGGTCGCATAACCCATGGCAAAGCTGCAATTACCCAAATTCGATTTCCTTCTCCGCCTTTCGCGGTATCAGGGCTTGCTCCTGCCGGTCTTTACGCTCGCGCTCATCTGCGTGATCCTAATCCCGCTTCCGACCCCAATATTGGACTTCCTCCTGCTGATCAACATCACCGTCTCCGGCATCGTACTTCTGACCGTGATGTATGTTCGCGGACCCTTGGACTTCTCCTCGTTTCCATCTCTCCTGCTCGGACTGACGTTGTTCCGCCTCGTGCTCAACACCGGAACCACGAGACTTATCCTGACCAACGGCGACGCCGGCGTCGTCGTCCAAACCTTCGGCGGTTTCGTGGCGGGCGGTTCGCTGGTCGTCGCGGTCGTCATATTCGCCATCATTGTGGTCATCCAGTTCGTCGTCATCACCAAAGGCGCAACCAGAATTGCCGAAGTCGCCGCGAGGTTCACCCTCGACGGAATGCCCGGCAAGCAAATGGCCGTCGACGCCGATCTCAACGCCGGTTCCATTACCGAGCAAGACGCCCGCCGCCGCCGCTCCGAAATCACACGAGAGGCGGACTTCTACGGTGCAATGGACGGTGCCAGCAAGTTCGTCCGCGGTGACGCCGTCGCCGGAGTCATCATCACCGTCATCAACATCGTCGGCGGCATCTACGTCGGCCTCGTCGAGCAACAGCTACCGCTCGTCGAAACCATCCGCAAGTTCACCATCCTCACCATCGGCGACGGACTTGTCTCACAGATTCCCGCCTTCATTGTCTCCGTGGCCGCTGCCATGATCGTGACACGCTCCGCGGAAAAGAAGAACCTCGGCGACGAACTCCTCGGCCAACTCACCAGTCAACCCATCGCCCTCGCACTCACCGCCGGTTTCCTGGTAGTCCTTGCGCTCACGCCGCTCCCCAAAGGACCGATCTCCGTCCTCGCCGCGTCCACCGCCGCGCTCGCCGTCATTCTCAACAAGCGAGAGAAAGTCGCGGTCGCCGTCGCCGACGCCGCCAAGATCAAACCCGCAGTCGCCGAACGCGTCGAGAAGCACCTCGCTCCCGATCCGATGGAACTCAACGTCGGCTACGGCCTCGTCCGCCTCGTCGACCGCAAGAAGGGCGGAGATCTCCTCGATCGAATCACCAATCTACGAAAGCAGGCCGCTCAGGAACTCGGCATCGTCGTCCCGCCTATTCGCATCCGTGATGACATGCAGCTCAAACCCAACGAATTCCAAGTGCGCATGCGCGGACTCGAAATCGGTCGCGGCGAAGTCTTGCCTGGACATCTTCTCGCCATTGATCCCGGCACGGTTACCCAACGTATGTCCGGCATCGAGACCGTCGAGCCCGCCTTCCGACTCCCCGCGCTCTGGATCGAACCCGACGTCCGACACGACGCCGAACATCGCAACTACACCGTCGTCGAACCGACAGCGGTCATCAGTACGTATCTCACGGAGCTGGTCAAACGACACGCCGACGAACTCCTAACGCGACAGGAAGTGAATCGCCTCCTCGATAACCTGAAGGAGTCAGCCGCGCGCCTCGTCGAGGAAGTCGTGCCCACCATCCTCAAACCAGGCGAAATCCAGCGCGTCTTGCAATCGCTGCTCCGCGAACGCGTCGCCATTCGAGACCTCGAAACCATCCTCGAAGCAATCAGCGACATCGCCCCACGAACCAAGGATCCCGAACTCCTTACCGAATATGCGCGACACGCCCTTGGCCGCACCCTTTGCTACCAATATCGCGCCGACGACGGCCGCGTGCATTGCATTACACTCGATCCGTCGGTCGAGGAACTCATCGCCAAACACCTGGAACGGTCCGATCAGGGAACCATTCTCACGCTGCCTCCCAAGATGCAAACGAAGATTGTGGCCGCCATTCGTGCGCAGGTGGAGCAGGTCACGTCCACCATGCGCGGTCGAGCTCCGGTCATTCTCACGCCTCCGCGAATCAGGCAGTGGGTTCGTCGGCTTGTGGAAACCCAATTGCCCGCAGTGGCTGTGTTGTCTTACAACGAAGTGGTTCGACCCTTCGAGGTCGAATCTCATGGAATTGTGGTGATAAACGATGACGCTTAAAACATTCCAAGGGCGAACCATGGCTGAGGCGCTCGACCGCGTCAAGAAAGCATTCGGCAAGGACGCCGTCGTGCTCTCCACGCGGTCCGCCGATCGGTCCGGCGTTCTGGGACTCGGCGGTGGTTCGTTCGTGGAAATCACCGCCGCACGGGACATTTCCGACTTGCCTCCGTCCCTGAAGCTGAATACACTGCGGGTCAGGTCGAGCGAAAACAAGAAGGCAGACGGAGCTGCCAAACCCGTGAAGGATCCCCGCATAGCGGAACGAGTGCCCGCGTCCATCGCTGACGAACTCGGCGACCTTAAGACGATGGTCGCCGAACTTATGGCTCAGTCTCGCCGCCCATCAACACTGTCGGCGCTTTCCACATTTCTGACACAATCGACACCCTCGACCGCACACGTCCCGCCGGAACTCCTCGAATTCCACCACCGCCTCGTGCAGAACGCCGTAGCCGAGGAACTCGCCGCTTCGCTCGTGCGCCGCGTACGCGAATCCCTTCGACCCGAGCAATTGCACGACCCGACACGAGTTGGCCGGCAACTGTGTGACCTGCTCGAACCCATGGTCCCGACCGCTGGCGGGATCACCCTGCGTCATCCATCGGATCGACCGACCGTCGTCGCCCTCGTCGGTCCCACGGGCGTCGGAAAGACCACGACCGTCGCCAAACTCGCCGCGAACTATGCTTTGCGCGAGCGCCGCCGCGTCGGACTGATCACTATCGATACCTATCGCATTGCAGCCATCGAGCAGCTTCGCACGTATGCGCAGATTATGGACGTCCCCCTCGCAGTCGCGGCGACCCCGTCGCAGTTGTCCAGCGCGATCAACGACATGCAGGATCGTGAACTGATCCTCATCGATACCGCAGGCCGCGGCCAGCGCGACGCGGAGAGAATCGACGAGCTGAACCAGTTCTTCCTCGCCCATCGCCCCGACGAGCTTCACCTGGTGCTCGCCAGCACATCGGGCGAACGGGTGTTGCATCAGGCCATTGAGAGATTCAGTTGCCTCGGCGTCGATCGCGTCATCTTTTCCAAACTCGATGAAGCGCTCGGCTTCGGCGTGATTCTGAGCTGTCTGCAAAAGGCGAATGCGAAACTGTCGTATGTGACAACCGGGCAGAGCGTGCCCGATGACATAGAGATCGGAACCGGCGGTCGAATCGCCCAGTGCATCGTCGACGGTGGATTCTCCGCTCCCCCTCTCCCTCCTAGGGAGAGGGGTCAGGGGTGAGGGTTCCTGGAATGGGAACCGAGTCTTGTAGGGTCCGCTGTGCGGACCTTTCTTCGGATCGATCGAACCGTCCCGGCGGACGGTCGTGCGAACAGACGAACGAGAGGCCTTCGTTGCCGAACATCCGACCATCCCACGCTCCGCTTCCCGCGGACGATCAAGCAGCGAGACTTCGCGCGCTGATCCATCCGCGAGAGAAGACCGCGGTGTTCATCGCCATCCTCAGCGGAAAGGGCGGCGTCGGGAAAACCAACCTCGCCGTCAACCTCGCGGTCTCCCTCGCCAAACGTCGACCTCGCGTGACCTTGGTCGATCTCGACCTCGGTCTCGCCAACGCCGACCTCCTGCTCAATCTGCACCCAAGACTCAACCTCGCTCACCTCATCGCTGGGTCGCACACGCTCGACGATGTTTGCGTAACCGGCCCCGCCAACCTCCACTTCATCGCGGGTGCCTCCGGCTACCACCGCCTCGCCAACCTCTCCGAGCTGGAGCGCCAGCACCTTCTCATGCAACTGCAAAAACTCGAAACCAGCACTGATATCGTCATCCTCGACTGCGCAGCAGGGTTGGCAAAGAACGTGTTGTCTTTCGCACTCTCCGCCGATCGCGTCGTCGTCGTGACCACGCCGGAGCCCACGTCGCTCGCCGACGCATACGCCTCGATCAAGGCTCTCGCGCGCGAGCGATGCACCGCGCCGGTGAATCTCTTCGTCAACCGCGTCGACAGCCGCGCCGAAGCAAAGACCGCGTTCGATCGTGTCCGCGGCGTCGCGCAAAAATTTCTGAATTACTCTGTTGCAGACGGCGGTTACATGCTGCAAGATACCGCTGTGGAGTTGGCCGTTCGGGCCCGTTGCCCGTTTGTGATTCGCTACCCAAGCTCCAACGCCGCCGCCTGCGTGAACGCTTTCGCCGACGAACTTGCGAACGGTCACGAGGGCGAACAACGGACCGGGTTCCTGCGTCGCGTCGCAGGCCTGTTCGTATGACGCGAGACGAGTGACATGCGGCGTGCCGCATATGACGCGCGGCGATTGGCGCGCGGCGGGAATGCCTCTTCTCCCCCTCTCCCTTTAACGGAGTGAGTCGGGGTGAGGGTTCTTCAGCCGCCCGAAGCGAATCGATCACGGCTGACCCCCGGCATGGATGCCGGACGACGACCGTGATCGCAGGTGAACGGCCCGCCGGGGCATGAAACGCGAACCCCGCTCGGCGAGGTTCGGCGACAGGGATGTTGCGAACGTGATTGCACGATACACCGGGGCTTGCCTCGGACTTCTCGCCTTTGCCGTAACCTCCGTCGCCGGTCTGATGACCGGCAACGCGGTCACGGTCACCCTGTCTCGAAGCCTGTTCGCACTCTTTCTTTTTTGCGTACTCGGACTTGTGCTTGGCAGCGCCGCCCAGCTCGTCGTCGCCGAGTACGAGCGGAATCGTGATTCGGAAATCCGTCGGCAGATCGCGGCGTCCGCCGCCAGTGGATCCGGTCCGGGTGAACCCGGCCCCGGCGAGCCTGTCGAGGGCGGAGTTGGCGACGATGCGGATGCCTCTGCGGTAACGTTGCATCGGGCCTAGAGTCCGATCAGTGAGAGCGGCTCCCGCGTTCGTGCCGCGGTCCCGTCCTCCGTCCCTCCGAATCAAGGGCGGATTGAGGGGTTTTCTCGCGACACGAGCACGACGGTCGCTTCAGCGAATGTGAAACGCTTGCGGCGTTGAGACGGAGCGATCAGGGAGGTCGCATCCGTAGGGAGCGGTCCCTCGACGCCATGATCGATGAAAGCCCGGCCCAAGTTCCTTCCCCCTCTCCCTCCCAGGGAGAGGGGCTAGGGGTGAAGGTTTCCGGGGCAAGAAGTCGGCACGGAATCTGAAGGAGCAGTTTCTATGCAAATGAATATCAAGGACAAGGAGAAGGAGAAGCCGGACCTCACGGCGACTTGGCGAGAGTACCAGCGTACCCACGATCGAAAGTTGCGCAACCAACTCATGGAAGCCTATCTCGCGGTCGTGAAGTACAACGCCGAACGCGTTGCCGCCAAACTCCCGGACGAGGTCGAGTACGACGACCTCATTTCCGCTGGCATCTTCGGTCTGATGGACGCCATCGACGCCTTCGACCTTGGCCGCGGCGTCAAATTCGAAACATACTGCGCCCCGCGCATCCGCGGCGCGATCCTGGATGAACTGCGAAACATGGACTGGGTCCCGCGACTGGTCCGCAGTCGCGCCAGCAAGCTCGAGCGCGTCCGCGTGGAGCTCGAGTCCATTCTGGGTCACGCCCCGTCGATCACCGAAGTCGCGGAGCGCCTCGACCTCGCCCCCAACGAACTGGAAAAACTCCTTCCCGACGCGACCGCGGTCGCCCAAGTGTCGCTCTCGCGGAAACACAGCGAAACCGATTCCAACAAGGACGTCAGCGAAATCGACGTCATCGAAGACCGCCGCGGCAGAGATCCCGTCGGCGAGATCCATCGCAAGGATCTGAAGGAACTCATCACGAGGGGCCTCACTCGCGCCGAACGCTTGATCCTCGTCCTCTATTACTACGAAGAGATGACCATGAAAGAGATCGGCATGACCCTCGATCTCTCCGAGAGCAGAGTGTCCCAAATGCACTCCGCGATCCTGAAACGCCTCAAGGAACAACTGGAACTCCGCAAAAAGGAACTCGTGGTCCACTAACTCAAGGTTCAGCCACTCGTGGTCCACTTGGCCTTTCCTTCTTCCCCCTCTCTCTCCTAGGGAGAGGGGTCAGGGGTGAGGGTTCTTCGTAGGGTCCACTCTGCGGACCTTTCTTCTGAACAGAGCCGCGACCGTAAGGGAGCGGTTCCTACGGCGTCCGGGCGAGACGACGTTCGCTACGGTCTGCGACGCGTCGAAGAACCGCTTTTTAACGGGCGCGGCCCTGAAAAGCTCCACGGCGCGTGAACACGCTCCGCGAAGTGCCATAGCGTGACATCATGGCCGACGCGCCTCCACCGATCGCGGGCTCATCGCTTCAAGCAGGATTCCTCGCCAACGAAATCGGCAAGGACCGCGAAGCCCGCCGCGCCGGCGAAGCGACCACCGCCCGCCGTCAGTCCATGTCGATCAACGACGCCGGCGACACCGTCGAAACCACCGACTCCGATTCCCGCGTCTTCTCCGACGCCGAAGGCGGCGGCAGTCAAGGTCGCACGCTCGAAGAACCATCGCCCGATGACGAAGACGCGGCCACACCGGACTCCGACGCACCGTCGTCCGACCGATCGCCATCGACGCTCGACATCAGCGCCTAACGGCGCCACCGATACGTCCGATAACTACATGTCCGAAGCTGTCTCACATCTCGCACGGAGCTTGCATTCTCGCCCGGCGTGATATATCATTTCTATATCACAGTGGTATCGTCCTCGGAGATCCAAAATGGAAACGCGTGAGTTCGAACGAAAGACGTTTGGCGGTTGGGCGATGGTCGCACTGCTGTTCGCCGGAGGCGCGATCTTGGGCGCTGCCTGGTACTCGGCGGTCACGTACAAAGTCAACGCGGCGTTCGCGCTGATCGCGATCGCGTCGCTCGCCTGGGGCTTCCTGTGTTTCGGGTTCTTCACGTTGCAACCGAACATTGCGGGCGTGTTGACCTTGTTCGGGAAGTACGTCGGCACGGTGCGACAGGCCGGGTTCCATTGGGCGAATCCGCTCTTCGTCGTGCGAAGAGTTTCGGTTCGCGCGCACAACCTCAACGGCGCGAAGATGAAGGTGAACGATCTTCGCGGAAGTCCGATCGAGATCGCCCTCGTTATGGTCTGGCGCGTGACCGATACCGCGAAGGCCACGTTCGACGTGGAGGCGTTCGTGGACTACGTCTCCGTGCAGAGCGAGGCCGCGGTGCGACACCTGGCGATGTCGTATCCCTACGACACGTTCGAGGGGGACACGCTTTCGCTCCGCGGCAGCGTCGACGAGGTCTCGAAAACGCTGCAAAAGGAAGTACAGGAGCGAGTGTCACGCGCTGGCATTCTCGTCGAGGAAACGCGGATCAGTCACTTGGCGTATGCGCCGGAGATTGCCAGCGCCATGTTGCAGCGGCAGCAGGCCGAGGCGATCGTCGCGGCGCGAAGTCGGATCGTCGACGGCGCGGTGGGGATGGTGGAGATGGCGCTCGCCAAGCTCAGCGAACACAAGACGCTGGAACTGGACGAAGAGCGCAAGGCCGCGATGGTGACCAACTTGCTCGTCGTCCTCTGCGCCCACGCGCCGGCGCAACCGGTGGTGAATACGGGGACGCTGTACACCTAAGGGGCGATTCGAGGATCCGTGTGGGACCGACTTTCTAGTCGGTCATCGCCACCGATGCTCCCAAAGAGACCGACTGGAAAGTCGGTCTCACACTCGCGCTCCGCCGCCCATGAAGGGCGACGCTACAACAGGGCGGCGCTTGCGTTGACAACTTGCAACGCGCCGAGAAGGGTGATGAGGTTGTGTGAATGTCGGAGCGAAAGCCCTATCTTCTTCGCCTGCCGCGCGATCTCATGGACGATCTGATGCGCTGGGCGAAGGACGACCTTCGCAGCTTCAACGGGCAGATCGAGTGGATCCTCCGCGACGCACTCCGACAGAAACGACGCAAGGCGCTGATCGATGCGACGCCGCAATTCAATCCGCCGCCGGCGAAGAGCAAGAAGAGAACCTCGGGCGAACCGGGAGCCTGCGATGTGGAAACGGATGGCTCGGGCCAGGAGCAGAGAAACCCGCACCCCTGACTTCTCTTCCCGGGAGGGAGGGGGAGAGGGAGAGGGGGAGCGGAAGGCTACTCGTCGCGTTTTCGGATGAGGCCTAGGTTGATGTTGGTGAGGGAGACGTCGATCTCGGTTCGGTGTCTGTGGAGGAAGCGGGGGAAGGCGTTGTTTTGGAGGATGTCGTGGGCCATGAGCACGCCGCCGGGGCGGAGGTGCGGCCAGACGAGGTCGAACTCGGATCGAACGTGGCGGTAATGATGCAGGCTGTCGTGGATGAAGAGGTCGATGGTTCCGAGTTCGGCGAGGATATCGGGAAGAAGGTCGAGACTGTTCCCGATGTGCGTCGTCCATCGGTCGTGGAATTCCAAGGGGACCATCTGCCCGATTCGCGGATCGTCGCTGCGATCGATGCTGATGAGCGATCCCTGTGCGCCCTCGGCGGCGAGGGCGGCGAGGATGTACGTCGACGAGACGCCGTGCGCGATTCCAGTTTCCACGACGCGGTTCGGCGCTAATGCCCGCGTGATTGTATAGGCGGCGTAACGGTCCTCGAAGCACATCGGCGAAGCGAGGTCGGGTTGCTGAGTCCGGGCCACGGGGCGAAGTCGAACCGCGCGGGCTTCGGCGATAATTCGATCCGCGTCGATCGAGCTTGCCGCGCGACCCGCGGCGATTTCTGGTGTGGTCCGGGTTTCCAGCCCGTGTGCGCACCGGTTGGAAACCGGTGCCACACAATTCCGGGATGGGGTCTTTAGCGATTCCAACATCGCGTGAAGTCGTTCGTCGGTTCGCGCGTTTTGTTCCTGGCGATTACGGGCTCGGTCCGGGTCGAGCCGGCGTTTCTTTTCCTCGAATGCGCGGGCGGTGTAGGTCACGGGGACGAACGAGTCCACGAGCGGATGCACTCGCTGCATCACGCG
>ORJL010828639.1_pt1 | contig 10889 bp, 15 predicted proteins | sample 1779941 | NCBI WGS metagenome assembly ORJL01 (sample SAMEA104232317, study PRJEB22302) | groundwater metagenome | biome: forest; feature: aquifer; material: groundwater | place: USA | collected 2011-08-07 | depth 5.8 m | reverse complement strand
TGTTCAAGTCAATGTTTATGATTTTGAAGATAAGAAGCTTGGCAAAGCGGTACCCTATGGCGTTTATGATATAACGAATAATACTGGATTTGTAACTATCGGGACAAATTATGATACTGCTGAATTCGCAGTAAGCAGTATCACGCAAGTATGTTTATAAAATCCCGTTTATTCTTAAAATTAATCATAATGAACTACTTACGTATCCTAATTCCTATGATCAAAGGCTGTTTGCATCGGTAGAACAGGGTTTTCAAATGGGGGCTGTTGGAATAGGTGCCACAATATATTATGGTTCTCAGGAGTCGCGCCGACAAATCGAAGAGATTAGCACCGCCTTTAGACATGCCCATGAATTGGGTATGTTTACGGTGCTTTGGTGTTATTTGCGTAATGATGGTTTTAAGAAGGACAAAGTTAACTACGATGCTTCCGCTGATTTGACTGGGAGGCCAACCATTTAGGAGTGACCATCGAAGCAGATATTATCAAACAAAAACAACCGACCAATAACGGAGGGTATGTTGCCTTGGAATTTGGCAAAACAAGTCCGCTCGTTTATGATAAATTAACGTCTGAACATCTAATCGATTTAACGCGATACCAAGTTGCCAACTGCTATTTGGGAAGAGCAGGACTGATTAATTCTGGTGGCGCTTCGGGTGAAAATGATCTGCAGCAAGCGGTGAAAACTGCGGTCATCAATAAAAGAGCGGGTGGCATGGGATTGATATCTGGAAGGAAAGCATTTCAGAAACCCATGGAAGAAGGAATCGAATTGCTGCATGCTATCCAAGACGTCTACTTAGAGAAAGACATTGACATTGCTTAAGAGAGATTAGAACATAATAAGCAAGGGGCTTCGCATTTTCAAAACGTGAAGCCCTTTGTTCTGTTTTATAAGGGAGAAACCTTCCTTTACCTCATTGATTATGGCGATGAATGGGAGTTTAAAGTGGAAGTGGAGGAAATAAACACGGATAAGCCGTTGCCTCAAATTCCAAGAAATTCAATTTCATCTAATTATAATATATCGGACTCGCCAGGACTTAACAGAAAAATGAAGAATTTAGGGTAGTGGAAGAGTTTTCGCTAGGATTAGATGATCTATAATCAGATGGGGAAGAGGGACCGCAGTCTGTCCTTTTTGTGGCCAAACTGCTAAACTGGTGGCGGGGGAAAAGGGCGTTGAGTGGATTTACGGTGATTCCCACAGCATGTTTGACAAAGAGCACCTGAAGGAAACACAAAATCTTCCCGCGACCATTTACTGCTGAACTGATTTCGTGCTTTATGGATGAGTTTAAGCCTTAGTGGCGAAACTATAATGAAGAACTTAATCGTTACCCACTTAGGATACCCCTCTGATAATTATTGTAGTATACTAACGTATATCCGTTAAATCGGATATAGGTTAATATGTTGTACGGTAGATACAAGGTGTTAATCTAATAATTAATTTAAAGGCGGAACATAATGAGAAATTTAAAAATGACTATAGCCTATGATGGTTTTAAATATAAAGGATGGCAAAAACAAAAAGATACTGATCTAACAATTCAAGGTAAAATAGAAGCAGTGCTATCTAAAATGGCAGGAGAAGATATTCAGCTAGTGGGTTGTGGAAGAACGGATTCAGGGGTACATGCTGAAAATTACATCGCAAATTTCCATACGAAATGTGCTTTTAGTACTGACACTATGTTGGATTATTTATATGAGTATTTACCTGAAGATATAGGAATTAAATCTATTACGATTAGAAATGGCCCAAAACTTACTGCATCTCGTACATTCATTGCTTTTAACTCATTTAGAGTGTATGAACCTACAATAAGTACATCTTTATCGGTAAAACCTATAATATCGGATTTACCAGGATTGCCTGGATTGAGGACTTCGAAATCATGTAGCAAAAGGCCAGAAGCGCTACCTCCTGTTCCAACACCTTCCAGATCGACAAATCCGTCCGCCTGCATTTATGCCTGCCACAGCTTGATTTCGACTAACAATAGTTGATAAGACTTCTCCTGATTTGCCCAACTTACTGCTTAGGCCCAGTGTAACCCTTTCTGGATTTGTAACGGTTAAAAGATAGCCTCTATAGGTTTTCGTTGAATTGTCGCTCAGTGTCACAATATCGGGACGTTCTGGTTTTAGGGGCTGACTACTCACTAGATCGATTTGTGTATTTTCAGCAGGTGACGCAATAGCAGTAATTTCCATAATATTATTTATCTCAGTTTTACTTGCAACAAGTCTTGCTAAATATTGATGAACATCATTTTGGCTATATTGGGGTCAACGGGGTTAGTAGAACGATGTCTGGGTTCAAGGATAGACGGGTTCTACGTAAATTGGGACTTAATAAGATCAACAATAACCACAAAAGACTGTTTCGACAGTAGAACATGAAAGAGCGCGTACATACATCCGGTTAGAATTGGTGGAGGGCTAGCAGGTCTGGCTGCCGGATGTTACGGACAAATAAACGGCTTTGAGACGGAAATTTTTGAGATGCATAATCTGCCTGGGGGACTGTGTACTGGCTGGAAAAGAAAAGGCTTTACTTTTGACGGTTGCATTCATTGGTTGGTAGGCTCCAATCCGCAGAGCCGGTTTCACGATTTCTGGATGGATGTTGGGGCATTGGATGATAAGACTATCATCGATCGTGACGAGTATATCCGGGTTGAGGACGTGCAAGGGTGAACCTGCATATTGTACAGTGATTTAGACAGGTTGGAGAAGCATTTAATGGAACTGTCCCCGGTTGACGAACCAATGATCAGAGAACTTATCCGGATTGTTCGCCATTTTGCCAAGTTTCCGGACTTGATAGATACTCCTCAGGAACTGTACGGTGTTGTGGATATTTTGAAGGCTGTGAAGATACTTCCCTTCCTTAAGGATTTAATCAAGTTTAATAAGATGTCTGTCGCAGAATTTGCCGGACAATTTCAGGATTCCTTAATACGAAATACGTTGGTTCGCGCCATGGCGCCGAACACCAAAGCCCTTTATCTTTTGTTTACGCTTGCCTGGTTCTCCCAGTGATGTACGAAGATAGCCTGCAAGGGTTAGTAGTACATCTTCAAGAGATTACTAAAGTACAAAGACTTGAAGGGGAGATCCGCCGGGAAATGTATGCCAAAGGACAAATAGCTAAGTTCTCTTTTAATGATATTGTTGGTAAAAGTTCTAGTATTGAAAGGACTATAAAGTACGCCAAGGGCTTCGCTGTTTGCGACGATACGATATTGATCGAGGGTGAAAGTGGTACTGGAAAAGAGCTATTTGCCCAAGCTATTCACAATGGTAGCAGGCGTTATGAACATCCTTTTGTGGCCGTAAATTGTGCTTCCTTACCAGATAATTTATTAGAAAGTGAACTTTTCGGGTACGTTGAAGGCGCTTTTACCGGAGCTAAAAAGGGAGGTAAATTGGGCCTTTTTGAAGTTGCCCATAAAGGAACTATTTTTTTAGATGAGATCGGGGATATTTCTCAGCTATTACAGGCCAGATTACTACGCGTTTTGCAAGAAAAGCAAATTAGGCGTATTGGGGATGATCGTGTTATACCTGTTGACGTGCGGGTAATCGCTGCAACCAACAGGAAACTCTCTGATTTAGTAGCAAATGAACAGTTTCGTCATGATTTGTATTACCGGCTAAATGTTCTAAAACTATTGCTCCCGCCTTTAAGGGAGAGATTACAGGATATCCCGGATTTAGCAAGATACCTTTTAAAAAACTGGTCAAAGGACCTTGAATATTGTAAAAAGCTTGAACTAGATAGGGCTTTTAAGATCTTACAAGCTTATTCTTGGCCAGGTAATATAAGGGAATAAGAGAATGTTCTAAGTCGATTTCTCGCTTTGTTCAGTATTTATGAGAATGGATTATCTTTTAAGGAAGTTTTTGAAGAAGTATTAGGTTCTGAACAAGTGATCATTGATAATAATAAATTAGCCAAAAAAGACGGGTATGATCTCAAACCTGGAGGACAAAGTCATTAGAGAGGCTTATAGTTCTTTTTCTGGAAATAAAGACGAATTAGCTAAATACTTGGGTATAGGCCGAACAACTTTATGGAGAAGACTAAAAGAACTAAAAATCGAATGAACTTTTCATAATGAAACAATAAACCGGCAACCGACAGTATCGCCAAAGGGAAAAAATATATATTCTATGTTCCCCCCGGAGCAGCATTAGATGCCAAAGCTATTACCAAGTTTCTAGCTAAAGATTTAAAGATTTCAACTATTGGCATCATCAATGATACAAGTGACTATGGTAAGAACGCAGCTTCAGAATTCGAGCAAGCGATTAGTCAGTATCCGGAATTGAAAAACTTAGTGAAAGAGACTTATGATCCAACTGATCTTGATATGACTCCTCAATTGCTTAGAATCGAAAGTAAAAAGCCGGACGTCATTATCGGGGGATCAGGTACCGCCTCAGCGAAGGTATTGAAGAATCTTAAGCAGACAGGTTATACCGGTAAAATAGTAGGCTCTTCGGGGGTAGCTAATGACGCCACTATTAAAAATGCCGGTGATGCAGCAGAAGGTATTTATATTTCGGCCCGCTTAAATTATGGCAATCCTGCCCCGAATGAGAAAGAACTGTTTAATTATGTAAAAGAAAAAAATGGTGGGCTTCCCTCCAGTTTTTCTGCAAATGGTTGGATGGGATACTGCTTTTAATTAATGCCCTGCAGTCCGCCGGCAATGATAGGGAAAAGATCCGTGCTGCTTTGGAGAATACGAAAGGTTTACAAGGTGTTATTGGTACGTACAATATGTCACCTACTGATCATAATGGTTTACCTGTAGAGTCCGTTAAGATTGTTCGGATAAAGAATAGCCAGTGGGTTCTTTGGAATTCCTGATGACAATATGCAAGGGACCCCAGCCAGCGATGTGGTGGGGCCGCTTCGATAAATGAGCTGAAAAACTTGACATTACACTACGCCTGGGTAATGGTATTAATTGGACTAGGAATGGGGAGTGTTTATGCCTTAGTGGCGTTAGGTTTTCATATTGTGTTCCAAGCTACAGAGGATTTAACTTTGCTCATGGCGAACTGGCTATGCTGGGGGGCTTAATTGCGTACTCTATTGTCTAAAAATATATTAATTTCAATTAAAAACACTTTATCAACTCACCTCTCGGACTGCCTCCCGAAGCAAAAATTCAATGTGTGCATTAGCGCTACGAAATTCATCGGCAGCCCAACGCTCAAGAGCGGCATAAAGTTTGGGATCAAGACGTAGGGGAAATTGTTTTTTAATTGCCATATTTATCCACATCCGATGTCAAGCTGCTGTTGTTCTTGGGCTATAGGTTTAATAGACGTGTATCCTTAATAGACTGTCCCTGTATTAATAACAGGTTTATAGATGTAGGCATCATTGTAAATGGTAAAGTTGCGGGGAATGTCAACACTAGAAGGACAAGGCTGACAATAGCCACATGCGGTACAGTCGATTTTGCTTAATAAGCGAAACTGCTTTTTTACTTCTTTAATAAGAGTAAGTTCTTGTTCGCTTAAGGAGTTAGGCTTGGCAACATTTGCTACCCTTAGATTCTCTTCAACGTGTTTCATCGTGCTCATGCCGCTTAAAAGCATAGTTACTTCCGGATGGTTCCATACCCAGCGTAAAGCCCATTCGGCCGGGAAACGTTGTTCTTCCGCTTTAGACCATAGTTCTAAAATGGGTGGTGGTGGAGTTTTAGCTAGTTTTCCGCCTTTGATGGGCTCCATGATAATCACAGCTAAACCTTTGGCAGCTGCATACTGCAGTCCTTTGGTTCCAGCTTGAAATTCAGTATCCATGTAGTTATATTGTATTTGACAGAAGGTCCAAGGATAAGCGTCCACAATTTCTTTAAAAACAGGGAATTCATCGTGGAAGGAAAAACCTGCATAAGTGATGCGCCCATCGGCTAGGGCCGTTTCTAAAAAACGCTCAATGCCTAGTTTCTTGACCTTGTCCCAGGTGATTCTGGTAAGTCCGTGGAGAAGATAAAAATCTATATGGTCAGTAGCCAGTTTTTCCAGTTGTTCGTTTAAGAAGGAGTCAAAGTCTTCGTATTTTTCGCAAAGTCCTACGGGAAGTTTGGTGGCTAATTTTATGATTAATGTTTGAGAAATTAGCAATAGCTAAAAGTAGTATGCGAGTTTTTAAGTTAAAGTCAGATTAGCTACGAGTACATTGGAGGGTAGAAGATTTCTGTGGATAGCAATAACTTTGACTAACTAGCAGCAACTGCCACCGCTGTTATCCGAACAGTCGCAGCTTGGTTCAGTGCCGGTCAGCCAGCCCTTAATGATGGCATTGGCACAGCCAACTCCCGGCTTCACTTCTAATGCATTAAACGGACAGTTTTTGACGCATGCACCGCATTCTATACAATGGTCTTTATTGGCAATCTCCAATTTACCGTTATTTATAACAAATACGTTATGTGGACAAACCTCAATACACTTTCCACAGGCAGTACATTTTTCTGACTCCATTTTCAAAGTGGAAACATTTTTTAAATACCTATTCTTCATAGATAATAACTCCTTAATGCTTAAATAAAGCTATTTACCAAAATTAAAACTGTCCCTAAGAATAAAGAGATAATAATCGCAGGAACGGCTATTTTCATCTCCTTCAAAACACCAGAGAAGGAAGTGAAAGTTGAAGAACCTGTAAAGTTCATTGCAAAAAAAGCAGATGCTGAAGGCAAAATGAGTAAATACCCCAGCGCTCTTAATAAACTATATTGAGGTGCATACGGCCATCCATTAAGTATATTAACTATGACAGCCCAAATAAATCCCACTAACCAACCCTTCCATGCGAAAGCCCTACCCGGAATCCATGGCAGGAAGACTGGGGTTAAAATACATCCTACTATGACTGCGCCCATATATGCGTAAAAATCAACTAAACCGAAAGGCCCTACTCCAATGAGGTTTAACAAAAAGAGTATCCCAAAAATTATTAAGGAAACCTTGAACGTACTGACTAATTCCAAAGGAGTCAAAACAAGTCGATCATAGGCACTGAACCTGACCGTTCGCATTTGAGCTGTGGCTTTCATTCCTGAATGGATAAATTCTTTGACATCCTTTGCCGTTACCGGTCCATAAAGCACTTTGAAACCTGAATACTTTATAACCTCGTGAGCACTTACTCCCGGTGCGCCCAATTGTGGCAATATAAGAGTCCTGTGAGACACAACCTTCTCCAGTTGTACGATAGCAATACGGTTTAGAAGTTCTCTGGTCCCAAATGTGCCCTTTCCTGCAGCACACCATACATTTATTCCCTTAGTATCAAGTACAAGAATCCATACGTCCAACTCATTTAATTCTTTTCTCAAGTTATCAAAGCTCATTTTATAATTAGCAGTAACCAGAACAGGGGAAGAACTTTCTGGTTTTCCCACACTATAAAGACCGGGCTCTACCTTATAATTCATTCTGTTAATTCCCCATCGTACCTTCCAAGAACCAACAATATCACTAAATGTCAATTCAACAGATGTATGCATGATTTTTATTTCTCTGCTAGAGATGTCCATAAACTGTCCCCTCTTCTCCCTACTCACATTTACACCGACTATTTTCATTATACTTGCTAATACTTTTATTTTCATCCGATTTTATCTCAGATAAAAATTCAAAGATATTTTCTATTGTGTTTCCTTGCAGCCTTGGTGGTCCAGTTTGGTATTGTCACATACCACAACAATATCCGGTTGTACAACGGTAGAAGTTTGTTCGTCGCTCTCCTGCAGTTGGGGCAAGCGTACATCGAAAGGTGGTAACACATCGCCCTTTTTGGGACAAGAACCAATTATACCTGCAGCCCACTTCGGTCTTTTCATTTTTTGCCTGGACAGTTATATGGGCAGGGTGGGCGGCCGAAACTTGGTATATGTACGGATTATCTGATCTATGATCCCGTGATGATACTTTCAACCGATTTACTTATTCGATTAGAAATCGCTTGATATCCTGCAGAATTAGGGTGCAGGCCGTCCTTGGCCATATATCGACCTAGATTAAATTTCATTAGGTCGTAGGTTGGAATAAAAATTGCCTTCCCATCTTCTTCAACGAGTTGTTGGGTATTATAGTTCCAGGTATTCAAAAGTCTGGTATCTTCTACGCTGTTGGCTTTTTCATACGGATTATAAAGACCTAGAAAAATTAGGATGGAATTCGGGTTGGTGGTTCTTAGAACTTTTAGCGTTTGCTTTAAATTGCTAAGAGAGCTGTTCAGTCTCACTTTGAAATCATCTTCTTTGGCAAGAGCGTTCAGGGAAAGGATGCCTCTTAGATCATTTCCACCGATAGAGACTAAGATAAAATCCGAATCTCCGATTGTTTTCTCTAGCCTTCTGCTTTGGAGCTGTTCTAGAAGGCCTAGGCTTTCAAGCCCATCTATTCCTGCGTTATCCACGAGGATCTCTTTTGGGGTGTTGTTTTTTAAATACTCTGGTAGATAGACTGAAAACCCCTTACTCTTTTCATCACCTGTTCCTTTGGCTATAGAGTCTCCCAGGAGGAGCACTTTAAAGGAGTTGGTATTCTTGAAAGCTAGTATTGTAATATCACCTCCAGTTTGAGTAATGGGAGCCTTAGCCGATGGCTGAGGGTTGACCATCGTCGAGACGCTGATCGCCTGATAGAAACCAATCGCTAAAACGATGAAGCCCGCGCAGGCAATTGTAAGAATGGAGTACCACATGCTCTTTTTTAACACGTTAATTTCTCCCTTAGACAAGGATATCTTGTTTTGTAAAATAGACAAAGCTAACAATGATCGAAGCAATCGCCCATCCTAAAAGGACAGTGCTTTTTCAGGATCGTTTAACTGCCATTCTATCTTATCATCATGTAAGATTTCTTGGACATTGGCAGTTTTAATGACACTCCCTTGCTTGATAATAGAGACGATATCGCACATTTGCTGAATTTCCAACAGTAAATGGCTCGAGACGAAGACTGTCATACCTTCATCATAGGCAAGCTTTCTGATAAGATTTCTGAACTCAGTCATACCAGCCGGGTCGAGGCCATTCGTAGGTTCGTCAAGAATTAAAAGCTTGGGCCTGGCCATGATGGCCTGGGCAATTCCTAAGCGTTGACGCATGCCCAAAGAATAGGTACTTACTTTGTCATTAACCCGATGCTGAAGACCTACCATTTCCACGACGTCTTTAATCCGTTGCCTACTTATCTTTTTATTCATAGCGGCAAATTGTAACAAGTTTTCCATCCCGGTTAAGTATTTGTACATATCGGGGCTCTCAATAATGCAACCTATATTCGACATGGCTTTCACAAAATCATGGGCTACGGAATAGCCACAGATTGTCACAGACCCTTCCGTCGGTTTTATTAATCCGACAATCATGCGGATCGTCGTAGTTTTTCCCGCGCCATTAGGGCCTAGAAAACCAAAAATCTGGGAGGGATAAAGAGTCAGGTTTACCCCTTTGATTATTTCCTTTCCTTTTATTGTTTTTTTTAAGTTTATGAGTTCCAATACTGCAGTTTGCTGCATAAATTCTCCTCTTAAGTACGTTTATATCCAAAAGAAATACACATGTTCATTATAAACAAGATCCCCATAAATAGACAGCTCAAGTTACCACGCTTGAATGAGCTTGTAAAGAGAAACGAAGTGTGGTTAGTTTTAAAATCGCACAGCGTCTTTGCGGTTATCTGCCGCAAAGACCGCAATTCTATTCTTGGTTGACCCAATTGCAATTTTCGATCAGTTTTCGAGAATTTCAGAACCTCGGACGGTTGACATTTTCCCCTATATCATTCAAAATGCGTGGAATTTGCATGAAGTCGGCAAATACCATTGTCTCCCTCAGTTCCATCTAATATAATAAGATAAGCTGGCAGGTGGATTAATTTCATAAATAACTTCTGTCAGTACATATGTTGGATTGTCGTTTGGAATCTCAAACATTAATAATGGAGTAGTGGGGGTTAAAACTCATGAAGCCAATTGATAAGGTGCTTGTCCAATCCGGCCTGGACGGTTTTCTTAACCGCCAGGTTTACCTTCACTTGGAAACGACCAACGGTGCCTATGCTGTCCATCACCAGGAAAGCAAAATGGGAGTTGGCGCGTATATTCGCAATGGTCTGATTAGCTTCACAAGAGGGATTATTACAGGCGATGGCCCGTACCGCGTAGGACTGAAGATGGAACTCGGTTGGGTTTACGCCGAAGGATTGACCGACTTTGAAGTAGACGAAGCAGGGCGACTCTTACTCGCCGGTCATGATGAGGAAGGACGGCTGGCGGTGGCATTGGAACTAAGCATGGACCCGTTTGACCTTTAAAGAGTCGCCTCAAGGGCGTTCATTCCCCAGATGAACAATTGAATTTAATTTGGATGGTGATATTTCTGGCACGACATGTACTACCAGCTTTCGCGCATGCACACGCCGATAAGTTCGGCCGAGGAGGAACCTTGGCCTTATTTACCAGATCTGGTGTACCGGTTACGTATGTGTGCGGTACTTTGGGTCAAATGGGCCGCAATATGGGAAGTCCGTTTTTTGCCACGCGCGAGTCGCTGCCCTATGTGCGGGAAGCAGAGCTAGAAGAAGCATGCCAGGCTCTCGGCATTCAACAAGTAATCAAACTTGGCTTGCGTGATAAAATGATTGAATTTGAAGAACCCGAAGCACTCATTCACAGGATAGAAAACATCATCCGCGAAGTGCGGCCTTCCTTGGTACTCACCCATTACCCCGGACATGCTGTGCATCCTGATCACAATGCGCTTGGTGAAATTACTGTGCGGGCGATTTCTCGTCTTTCTACGGATGAACGTCCAAAGGTGTACTTGCATGCA
>ORJL010546299.1_pt1 | contig 10889 bp, 6 predicted proteins | sample 1779941 | NCBI WGS metagenome assembly ORJL01 (sample SAMEA104232317, study PRJEB22302) | groundwater metagenome | biome: forest; feature: aquifer; material: groundwater | place: USA | collected 2011-08-07 | depth 5.8 m | reverse complement strand
TGAGCTCCTTCCCCGTGCCGGTCTCTCCGGAGATAAGCACAGTGGAATTTGTAGGGGCCACTTGCTGCGTCATGTGAAGGACATTCCTCAGCGCGTCGCTGTTCCCGATGATTTCGTGAAAATTGTGGTCAAGGTTTATCTCCTCGGTCAGGTAGATCACTTCCTCTTCCAGTTGATCCTTCAGTTTTTTGATTTCGGAAAGAGCGTTTTGAAGGTTTCCCTCGGACTTCTTTCGTGCAACGGCGTTTCCAAAGATCTCCCCCACGAGGCGAATCCGCGAGATCAGGTTTTCCGGCCAGGTTCGGTGGGCATGCGTGGTCAAGACGACAAGAGCCCCTACGGTGACCCCTCCAACGGTCAGCGGGATGGAGATAAAGGATTTGATGCCAAACCGTTGATAGATGGTCTTCTGTTTCTCTGCTTCTTTTGGAAGATCGTCAAGTGTCGTTACTTGGAGGTGTTCACCCTTTGACCATTTATCGAAAGAATATTGAAAATCTTTGAATTCGTTATTTTCCAAAGTTCTCGAGTCATATGCCCATTTAGTTACTTCATTGTAAAATTCCGTGTCTTCTTCATTATACCAGGATAAAAGTTGAGAAAATTCAAATATTTTTTTATTTTCTGCAGCTAAATATAGCACACATCTGTCCGCTTTCAAAAATATCCCAAGACGTCCGAGGTGCGTTCGGATGTTACTGTCTATTTTATTTGCAGGAAGATTTATATAAGTGGCGGATATTTCAGATAATAAATGTTCGAACTGGATCTGTTCACCCAGTTGTAATGTGACTTTTTTATGTTCCAGTGCGCTGGAGATTATTTCCGCGAAATATTTCAATTCTTGAACTAATTCATAGGTCCAGACATGTTTTTTATGGATGGAGGCAAAGAAAAGGCCCCCCCGAACCGATCCTTCGATTTTGAACGGCAACGCACAAACGGATTTTACTCCGTATTTTAGAAAATGTTCCCTGTCTACTGTTGCATCGATAGGCAAATCATCAGGCAATTGATTTAAGCAGATTGCATCTCCAAGCGAAAGTTTCTCCATAAGCCAGGGGACGATGCTGTCAATACTAGTAACGGTGAGGTCTGGAACCCCTTTCGCCACATAGGTGTGAGTTATATTTACTTCTTTTAGTTCCTCGGAAAATTGAGCCAAAGTGATCCTGTCGAATTTCCAGAATTTGCCTATTCGTGTTAATCCCTTTTCTATTTCATTATCGATCTCGCCGGCAGGTAAATGAATGAATATTGACAGCAACTTAAAGAGAAGCTCCTTGAACTGTTGCATCTTTTTCAGGGCTTCCAGGGCTTGCTCGTATACGGCCGCCTGCTTCTCTAATTCCTCGATTTTCTTGTGCACTGTTGATCTCCCCGGCGATGAATCCGTATATGTCTATATGGAGATTTCCCCATGAAGACGAGAGCTTCCCTTGGAATAAGTGTAGCATAGCGAACCTCGGGATGTCCACGGTATGCGGCGGATGCCGCCATATGTGGCGGAATAATTCATGGCCAGAGGACGTTTGTCAAATGGCACTTGTAAATAATTGTTATCGCAATCAGGTGTTTATCTTTTGCGACCCTGCGGGTGCCTTCAACGGTACAGTTCTTGATGTAACGACGTTCCATTATCGCGCAGCGGAGGAAATCATCGTTGGTCGCTTCCGGAATGCCATCCGTGCGATTCGACAATCGTGATCCGGTGATCGGTCAAGGTCAGGGAAAAACTCCGGAGGTGGGGATATGGACCCAGGGTAATCGATCGATGGGCGACGAGACCGGCACGGGTGTCCCTTTGGCGCACTTCAATTAACCAGGTGGAAAGACACGAAATCATCTTGTCTTGTATTGCTGATTTGTCTTCTGCCTTATTTCGCGTTTCGAGGAGGGGAACGGTGAAAAAAAAGCGGACAGGTCCTGAGGTTCCAGGTCAGTGGATGCGCTCGAAAATGATCGGGGGGGGGCTGGCGATTCTGGTCACAACGGGATTGATGTTGACGGCAAACGTGGCGCTGGCGTTCGAGATCGACACTGGGTCGGACGTCAAGATCCGCTGGGACACGACGTTCAAATACAGCGCCGCGGCGCGGGTCAAGGAGCGGTCAGACGATCTCGTCAGCCATCCGAACGGCGACGACGGGGACCGCAATTTCCATCGAGGCCTGATCTCGAACCGCGGGGATATTCTTTCCGAGTTCGACATGAAGTACCAGAACGTCGGGTTGCATGCCAGCGGCGCCGCGTGGTACGACACGGTGTACAACTCCTCGAATGCCAATGATTCTCCGGGCACGTCCAACAATCTCAGCGCCCCCCACAACGAGTTCACGAAGGGCACCCGGGATCTGATGGGCCGGAAGGTGGAGCTGCTCGACGGGTTCGTCTACGCGAACGGAACGGCTGGGGACCGGCAGTGGAATCTCCGCGCAGGCCGGCACACCCTGCTATGGGGGGAGAGTCTGCTCATGCCGGGTAACGGCATCGCCTACGGTCAGGCTCCCATCGACGTAATCAAGCTGTTAGGGGTTCCGTTTACGCAGGCCAAGGAGCTGTTTATGCCGGTGACCCAGGTCTCCGGACAGATCTCGGTGGTCAACAACCTGACGTTGATGGCCTACTACCAGCTCGAGTGGCGCAAGACGCGGATTCCGCCCGCCGGCAGCTACCTGAGTGATTTCGATGCGATCGACGCGGGCGGGGAGAGCCTCATTCTCGGCCCCGGCTTCGCTGTTCCGCGTCTCGGCGACATGAAGGGAAAAAACTCGGGGCAATGGGGTGTGGGCACGCGTGTCCGGGTCGAAGCGGTGAACACGGACTTCGGGCTCTATTACATCCGGTTCAACGATAAAAATCCGCAAATATATCTACGCTCCGTTCTTGTTGTTCCTCCTGTAGGATCCCCCTTTGCATTGCCGGTCAATTATCAGCTTGTCTATCCCGAAGACGTCTCGGCCGTGGGAGCCAGTTTCAGCACGACCATCGGCTCGACAGGTAACTCGGCAAATGTCGCGGGCGAATTCAGCATGCGGCAGAACATGCCGTTGGCCAATAGCGCCGCAACGTTTGTTCCCCCGGGGGTAGTGGCAGACAACGACAAGAACGCGCTATACGCCATCGGCAGAACCCTCCATGGGCAGTTATCAGCGATCTACTTTTTACGACAGGGGATGCTCTGGCAGGGGGGGACATTCCTGGGTGAAATCGCGTGGGCGCACCTGTCGAGCGTCACCAAGAATCCTAGCGCTTTCGATACAACCCGTCAGAAAGATGCATACGGGATGCGCTTCATCCTGGAACCGGCCTATTACCAGGTCTTTCCGGGGTGGGATTTCACCGTACCGCTCGGGCTCGGTTACAACCCCCGCGGAAAATCCGTGGCGGACGTGAAATTCAACGGCGGCGCGGACCAGGGCGGGGATTTAAGCATCGGTGTGACGACCACGTATCTGGCGGTCTGGAAGGGCAGCTTGAGCTACACCAACTATTTTGGTCATAGTGATACCCAAACATTAAAAGACCGGAACTTCGTCTCGTTCGCGGTTCAGCGCACATTCTAGCCCAGGAGGATGAAGATGACCTTTCAGCGCGCGTTTACGGCTATGGCGTTATGTTTCTTCTTGGCCGTAGCCCATGTCGGGATCGCCGCAGTCTCCCCCGAGGAGGCCGAGAAGTTGAAGACCACCCTGACTCCGTTCGGGGCGGAGAGGGCCGGAAACAGGGAGGGGACGATCCCGGCGTGGGAAGGCGGTTATAAAACCGTCTCTCCCGGCCGCAAGCAGGGGGAGGTGCTCCCCGACCCCTTCGCCGGCGAGAAACCGCTCTTCTCGATCACGTCGAAGAACATGGACCAGTACTCCGACAAGCTGAGCGAAGGGAACAAGGCGTTGTTGAAAAAGTACCCTTCCTATCGGCTTGACGTGTATCCGACCCACCGGACGGCGGCGGCGCCCGAGTACGTCTATCAGAACACCTTCAGGAACGCCACCCGCGCGAAGACGAAGAACAAGGGTAATACGGTCGAAGGCGCCTATGGAGGGATCCCCTTCCCGATCCCCAAAGACGGCGCCGAAGTGATGTGGAACCACCTTGCCGCGTGGAAAGGGGAGGCGTACGAATCGGAATTCCGCGCGTTCACGTTCACTCCGGCCGGCAAGCGGGTTTTCGTCGCAAAGATGAAGATCGTGAATCAGTATCCCTACTACTACGCCAACGTCCCTTTCGAGAAGTTCAAGGGGGATTACTTCAACAGCATGATGGCGTCGTTGGAACCGCCGTACAAGGCCGGGGAGGCGTTTCTGAACAAGCAGAATCTCGATTATGCCGGCATCGGCCAGTTGAGCTGGCAATACCTGACGGGGCAGCGACGGGTTCGCCGCGCTCCGACCGGTTTTACCTACGACACGCCGAACCTGGTGGTCTCCGGCGTCGCCAACTGGGACGAATTGTGGATCTTCTACGGCGCCCTGGACCGCTACAGCTGGAAGATCGTCGGGAAAAAGGAGCTGTACATACCTTATAACGAGAACAGAATCTACCGGGGGAAGATCGACGCCATCTTCTCGGAGCATTTCCCCAACCCTGATTACGTACGCTGGGAACTGCACCGGGTCTGGGTTGTCGAAGCGAATCTCCTTCCCGGCAAGCGGCACGTCGTTCCCAAGCGTCGGATTTACCTGGATGAGGACACTTGGCAGGCGGTCCAGGGAGAAGGGTGGGACGCCCAGGGGCAACTCTGGAAATCATATTACACCTTCCCCGTGATCATACCGGAGATGCCAGCTGTCATCGCATTTACCAACGGGAGCTTCAACCTGCAGACGGGGGCCTGGTACATCGACAGCCTCCCGGTCGAGGTGAATGAGGTGATGATAGCGACGAAACGTCGTCCGGACAGCTTCTTCGATCCCGATACGATGGCCGGCTTCGGCGTGCGGTAAAGGTTCGTTCCCCACGGCAACGGTGGGCCGCGGAAGATCGCTTTCCGCTTCCGCGGCCCGTAAAACTCCATGCTTTCGTTGAGAGGGATCATGCGGTCCTATTCACGACTTCTCCTTTCTGTAGCGCTTCAGATCGCGGCGATCGCTTTTCCGGGGACCCCCGCGTACGCGGTTCCCGGGGTTCTGGAGCGACCCGCGATCATCTCCGTCCGTGCCTCCAAATCCCTTCTTCTCGCGGTGACTTCCGCCGGCAAACGCCTCGTGGCCGTCGGAGAGCGGGGTATCGTCCTTCTGTCCGACGACAACGGGAATACCTGGCGCCAGGCGAACGTTCCCGTCAGCGTCACGCTGACGGCGGTACGTTTCGTGACTCCCCGGAACGGGTGGGCGCTGGGTCATTCGGGAATCGTGCTCCACACGGAAGACGGCGGGGAAACCTGGAAAAGGCAGTTCGACGGAAGGCAGGCGGCCCAACTCGTCTACGACGCGGTCCAGGGCGAAGCCAAGGCCGGGATAGGAAAGCCGGGAGACCAGGGAACGCGGATGACCGCGGCGAAACAGGTTCTGGAAGAAGGCGCGGATAAACCGTTCTTCGGCATGTATTTCGAGAACGAACGATCGGGTTTTATCGTTGGGGCATACAATTTGATGTTTCGTACGGACGATGGCGGAAAAACGTGGCAACCCTGGCAAGACCACATCGAGAACCCGAAAGGTATGCACCTCTACGGCATCCGGTCCTCCGGCACCGATCTTTACGTGGTCGGAGAACAGGGCCTCTTTCTCCGGTCGAAGGATCGCGGCAGGACGTTCGTCCCCGTGCGCACACCCTACGCGGGGACGTACTTCGGGCTGATCGCCGGGAAGGGCGGGGAACTCGTTCTGTACGGTATGCGCGGAAAGGCGTTCTGGTCGGGGGACCGTGGCGCCACGTGGAAAAATATCGACACGGGGGTCTCCCTGTCCCTGACGGACGGCAAGGAGTTTTCCGACGGCACGCTGGTCCTTGTCAGCCAGGAAGGGAACGTGCTGCTGAGCAAGGACAAGGGACGTTCTTTCCAGAAGGTCACGCTTCAGACCTCGTCGTCGTTTGAAGGCGTCGAACAGGCCGCGGACGGCGGTCTGGTTCTCGTAGGATTCCGCGGCGTGAGACGAATCCCAAAACCCGGCATGTCGGCCGCCACGTCGCCGCCGGCGAATGGAGCAAGGAAATGAACGTGGACACCAGCCTGTCGGATCAGCCGGTCGTCCGGACCCTGGAGGATTTCGACAGCAATTCCGGAAATTTCATCGAGCGTTTGTTCTTCAACCACCGGCTGATCGTGATCATCATCTGCGCCCTCATTACGGTTCTTACCGGCTACGAGGCGACGAAGCTGCGGTTGAACGCGAGCTTCGAGAAGATGATCCCCACGGCGCACCCCTTCATCGCGAATTACCTAAAGAACAAGGAGGAGCTTCCGGGGCTCGGGAACTCCATCCGCCTCGCCGTGGAGACGACCCGGGGGACGATCCTTGACGCCTCGTATCTGGAAATCTTGCGGCAGATCAACGACGAGGTGCTGTTCGTCCCCGGCGTCGACCGGGCGTTGATGAGGTCCCTGTGGACTCCGGCGGTGCGGTGGGGCGAGATCACCGAAATCGGCTCGGATGGCGGGCCGGTGATCTCCGATTGGTACGACGGGACGCCGAAAAGCGTGGAACGGGTGCACGCCAACATCGAAAAATCGGGTGAAATCGGGCAACTGGTATCCGAAAACTACAAATCCAGCATCATCTCCATCCCCTTGCTGGACATGGATCCCCAGACCGGCAAGCCTCTGGATTACCACAAGCTGTCGGATAACCTTGAGAAGATAAGGGAAAAATATCAGAACGCCACGATAAAGATCCACATCACGGGTTTCGCGAAGGTGGCGGGGGATCTCATAGAGGGCCTGGAATATTTCCTGCTCTTCTTCGCCATCGCCATCGTGATCGATGCCGGTTTGCGGTTCTGGTACATACGGTGCCTTCGCAGCACGCTCCTGATGGTCGCATGCTCTCTGATCGCGGTGGTCTGGCTCCTGGGGCTCCTTCCCGCCCTTGGTTACGTCCTGGATCCGTACTCCATCCTCGTTCCGTTCCTCATCTTCTCGATCGGCATGAGCCACGGCTCCCAGAAACTGAACGGCGTCATGCAGGACATCGGGAGGGGCACTCATCGCGTGGTGGCGGCCCGTTACACGTTCCGGCGGCTGTTCCTTGCCGGATTGACGGCGCTGCTTTGCGATGCGGTCGGGTTCGCCGTCCTCATGTTCATCAAGATCCGGGTCATCCAGGAACTGGCCCTCATGGCGAGCATCGGGGTGGCGATCCTGATCTTCACCAACCTCCTTCTCCTTCCCATCCTGCTCAGTTTCACAGGTGTCGATGCCGATGCAGCCGGACGGAGTATGCGGAGCGAAATTGCTGAGAAGGAAGGCAAGGAAAAACACGCGATCTGGCGTTTCCTGGACCTGTTCACGCAACGGAAGTGGGCAGGGATTACCGTGGTGGTATGCGTTGTTCTGGGAGTCTTGGGGTTCGCCGTGAGCCGGAACCTGCAGATCGGGGATCTCGACCCCGGCGCTCCCGAGTTGCGTCCCGATTCCCGGTACAACCGGGACAACCGGTTCATGATCGGCAATTACGCTTCCAGCAGCGACATCCTGGTGGTGATGGTCAAGACCCCGATCAGCCAGGCGAATTACTACAACAATTTAATGAAGACCGACGCACTGGAGTGGGAATTGCGGCAACTTCCCGGGGTGGAATCCACCAACTCGCTGGCGCAGGTCAGCAAGGCGGCGATCGTCGGAAACAACGAAGGGAACGGGAAATGGTACGACCTGGTCGCCAACCAGGCCGGGCTCAATTCCGTGCTGACGTTCCGGGCAAGGGATCTCTTCAACCTGGATGTAAGTCTCCTGTCCGTGTTCGTCTTTCTCAAGGACCACAAGGCGGACACCCTGAAAAGCGTGGTCGACAAAGTGGAGGCGTTCGCCCGGGAGAACGACACCAAGGATACCCAGTTCCTTCTCGCCGCCGGCAGCGCGGGGATCGAGGCCGCCACGAACATCGTGGTGAAAAAGGCGATGCACGAAATGTTGTTCTGGGTTTACGCCGCGGTGATCATGTTGTGCTTCGTCACCTTCCGTTCGTGGCAAGCCGTCGTCGTCTCGATCGTTCCTCTTATCCTGACATCGGTCCTTTGCGAGGCGTTGATGGTCTGGATGGGGATCGGCGTAAAGGTGGCCACGCTGCCGGTGATCGCGCTGGGGGTCGGCATCGGCGTCGATTACGCGCTCTACATCGTCTCCGTGTTGATGGCAAGGATGCGCGAAGGGATGACGCTTTCGGGCGCTTATTATAAAACCATGTGCTTCACCGGCCGGGTGGTCATCCTGACCGGCTTGACCCTGGCGTTCGGCGTCGCGACGTGGGCGTTCTCTCCGATCAAGTTCCAGGCGGACATGGGGATCCTTCTTGTCTTCATGTTCGTGTGGAACATGCTCGGCGCCCTCATCCTGATCCCGGCGCTGGGATATTTTCTGCTTCCGAACGGGAAAAGGGAAGTCGTTCCCGCGATACAGCCGGCGCGGGGCGACTGATTCCGGCGGGGAAAGTCCATGCGAGGAAAGCGGTACACAGAGGAGCAGATCGCCTCCATCCTGAAAGAGGCGGCGACCGGGGTAAAGATCGAGAAAATCTGCCGTCTCCACGGGATCTCCCGTAACACCTATTACCGCTGGCAGGCACGTCACTCCGACGGGAACGCCCTCCAGTCCAGCCTCATAAAAGACCTGAAAGAAGAGAATCAACGCCTTCAGTGGGTGGTTGCCGAGCAGGTGCTCCATATCCAGGCATTGAAGGGCGCGCTTCGGAGGCAGGAAGGGACCACCTTGCCGGATGAGGAACGTTGATGCTCCGGAAGGAAGACGGACGTTTTCCCCGGCAAGAGCGCAATACGCAATAAATGGAGAAGGAGAGAGACCATGAAACTTCTCGGAATCATCTGCGGACGGAAAATGGGAAACAGTGAAATTCTCGTTAAAGAGGCGATGATGGGGGCCGAGGAGGTCGGTGGAGTGGAGGTGGAGCTGGTCCGGCTGATGGACCTCGATCTCAAGCCCTGCAATGGCTGCGAGAGCTGCGTGATGAGTGTCTACACGGGGGGATCGGGGAAATGCGTGATCAAGGGGGACGACATGTCCTTCCTCCTGGACAAGTTCACGGAGTGCGATGGGATGATTTTCGGCATCCCGGTGTATTTTCTGACGCCTCCGGGGTCGATCCGGGTGATGAACGACAGAATGGTCGGATACAACATGAAAATGGTCAAGGACGGTCCCGACAAGAAAAGAATTGCCGGCATCATCTCTGTCGGCGGCACGGACTGGGTCTCCCTGGCGCTCCCATTGATGTATACCCTTCTCCATCCCCCACAGGTAAAAATCGTCGACCAGATACAGGTGGTATTTTCCGCCCGTCCCGGCCAAGTGCTGCTGGATGAGCGGGCGATGTCAAGAGTCAGGAACCTGGGCCGGAACGTCGCCAAGTCCATGGCGACACCGGACGGCGGCGCGAAGTTCATGGGGGATGATCCCGGCCAGTGTCCCGTCTGCCATTCGGACGTGTTGGTGGTAAGGAAGAAGTCCCCCGTGGAATGCGCGATCTGCGGCAGCCGAGGAATTTTGAACGTGGTCGGGGATGAGATAACGGTGGCCTTCAACGAGGAGGACCTCCGGAAACCCCACTGGTCGAAAGACGGGTTGCTGGAACATGTATGGGATATCAGCAAGGTTCATGACGCGGCCGAGCGGGGGAAGGAGGAAATAAGGAGCAAGTCGGAAAAGTACCGGTCGTACAAGTTCTGTTCCCTTCCGCAACCCAAGGTGTCTTAGGTCCTCCCGGACACGGCAGGAATCCATGGATGAGATGGAATTAAAGAAAGATGGGGTGTTTTCGACGATGTGCGCCGCGCATTGCGGAGGGAATTGCCTCCTGAAGGTGCACGTCCGCGATGGAGTGATCACGCGGACCGAAACCGATGACGGCGAGGAACCCCAACTTCGGGCATGCATGCGGGGCAGGGCATTGCGCCAGAGGGTTTATTCAAAGGACAGGATTTTATACCCGATGAGGCGCGTCGGGAATAGAGGGGAAGGGAAATTCGAGCGCATCTCCTGGGACGAGGCCCTGGATACCGTGGCCGCGGAGATAAAGCGCGTCAGGGAAACCTACGGGTCTCTCTCCCTGATGTACCTGTCCCTGGGGGGCGATCTTTCGCTCCTGCACACCGCCATGACGATGGGGAAAGTGCTGGCGATGTCTGGAGGGTACACGGGTTGGTGGGGCGCCACCTCCTATCACGGTGGGATGTGGGCCTCCATGTTCTCCTACGGGTCCATATTCTGCAGCAACACGCGCGACGATCTCCTCAACTCACGCTTCATCCTGATGTGGGGGTGGGATCCCGCGGAGACATCGACCGGCACCAACACCCCATGGTACCTGGCGCAGGCGAAGGAAAAAGGGACCCGGATCGTCGCGGTCGACCCGTTCTACAGCGATTCCGCGGCCACGTTCGCCCGGCAATGGATCCCGATCAGGCCCGGGACCGACGCGGCGATGCTCATCGCGATGGCGAACGTCATGATCAGGGAGAAACTCCACGATCAGCGGTTCCTCGACCTCTACACGGTCGGGTTCGATCGATTCAGGGAGTATGTTCTCGGCGGGGAGGGCGGTGTGGGCAAGACGCCCGCCTGGGGGGAGGCGATCACGGGAGTTCCCGAATCCGTCATCGAGGTGCTGGCTCGCGAATACGCGACCAGCAAGCCGGCGGCGCTGATGGCCGGTATCGCCCCCGGCCGCACCGCCTACGGGGAACAGTATCATCGGGCGGCGATCACCCTCGCC
>ORJL010519660.1_pt1 | contig 10889 bp, 11 predicted proteins | sample 1779941 | NCBI WGS metagenome assembly ORJL01 (sample SAMEA104232317, study PRJEB22302) | groundwater metagenome | biome: forest; feature: aquifer; material: groundwater | place: USA | collected 2011-08-07 | depth 5.8 m | reverse complement strand
TTTTCCGCAATTAATTCCGCAGTTTTTAACATCAAGATCTTTTGCAGGATAAAATAGTTCTTATGTTCGCATTTTACGGTAAGTTCTTTCAACACTTCTGCAAAAGGAATCAAATACAATTTCTTCAAATCCAGAATTTTACAGAGTTCTTTTACCTTCACTAACTCTTCCTCCCCAGTAAGAGGGACTTGATGGAAATGCACTGCAATTATCTCTAAGCGATTCTGCATCAGATTAATCGCTACCGGACTATCTATTCCTCCAGACAATAAAGCTATTCCTCTTTCCATTATTAGATGAATGATAAAAGGTTTTATAATGTTTTCTTTATTTCGATTGTTACTTTAAAGAAGTTAATTAGATAAAGTTTATAAATTTAGAAAATTTAAACCAAATATGGCTCCTCAAATTAATTTTAATCATCACGATATTCTACAGGGAAATTTAGTGCAACTTATTTCCCAGATGGATTTACCAGACCTTTCTTCAAGAGTACATATAGGTCATGCCGGGGGAGCAGGATATGCTTTGTTTAGTGAAAAGAGTGATAAATTATACCATGATCGCATGGGTAATACTTTTGGAGCAGTTTCAGAGATTAGAATATTTTTCGATGCTGTTTATGCCTATTTAGATACTGCAAAAGAATATGCAATTAAATTTGGGTTTAGATTACTAGCTTCAGAAGGACATAAATTTAAAGAAATAACCTCCGAATCTGAGATTTTTCCTAAGCTGATTAGTTCTTATACTCTAGATTGGGGTGTAGTAATAGGTGATACAAAGATAGAATCAGTCGAAAGATTAATTAAATTTTTAGAGATGATTAAAGAAGGAAAGCCCATTCTTGATCAACCATATGAAGCGGTTAAAACTGCGGGAAGGCGTTATTTACAATAATCCTTTTTTGGGGAACCTAATCTCAGAAACCTTTATATCCCCCTGCTTTCATCAATAAATAATCATGAAAAAAAGCGCTTTAATTTTAATTACTATTCTACTACTTTCAACCTTTTTCGTTTCCGCAGAAGAAAACCTCTACCAATACGATTCTTTAAGGATTGAATTTAATCTCGATGGAGGATTTATTCTAGTCTCTACCGGACCATCTGCAACCGTAAAAGAAGTCAGCGCAGAATTATTATTATATCCTCAAGAAGATTATCGCCAGAAATTATTAAAGTTCGGCACTGGAGGAACAGTTAAAGACAATTCTGTCTTTTTCTCCTGGACCAACCCAGTCTTAGAAAAAAAGAATTTTGGCTATACCTCTTTGATTGAAACCACTCCCCAACGCACCAAAGTCAAGACCAAAGTTCTTTTCCCCCTGAAAGGAATCGACCAATACCAAAAATATATCTTACCTACAGAAACTATCGACTCTGATCATCCCCGCATCATCGCCCAGGCTACGGAATTAGCTGAAGGAGAAGACGATGCTTTTAAAGTAGCTTTCAAAATGGCCAGCTGGGTAGAAGAAAATGTTAAATACGATTTAAACACTTTAACTGCCAGCGTTTCCCAAAAAGCCAGCTGGGTCTTAGAAAATAAAGAAGGTGTCTGCGATGAAATGACCTCTTTATTTGTAGCTATGGCCCGGGCCGTAGGAATTCCCGCTAGATTCGTTTCTGGAATATCCTATACCACCTCTGAACTTTTTGCAGATAATTGGCAACCCCATGGTTGGGCCGAAGTTTATTTTCCTGAAATCGGCTGGGTCAGTTTTGACATAGCTTTCGGAGAATATGGTTATATTGATCCCACCCATATTAAATTACGAGACGGTTTCGATCCCAGCGAACCGGCAACTAAATACGAATGGCTGGCTAATAATGTAGAATTAAAATTTAGCGATTTAAATTTTAATCTTAAGCTTAACCGCAAAGGTTCAATCTTACCGGAAGAGATCAGTTTAGCCCAAGAAGTTCTAGCAAAAGAAGTAGATTTCGGCAGCTATAATTTAATTAAAGTTCTTTTAAAGAACGAAGCTGATTATTATGCAGCTACCACTTTACAGCTAGCTATTCCAAAAGAAATTAAAATCGAAGGAAGAAACAAAAGAACTATCCTACTTGGCCCTAAACAAGTTAAAGAAACCTTCTGGATGATTAAAATTCCAGAAAATCTTAACTCTGATTCCTGGTACCAATTTCCAACTTTAGTCTACTCTGAAAAGAATACTACTATAACTGATTCTTTTATTGCCCAGAATGGAAAGAGTTTTTATTCTGAAGAAGAGATCAAAAAATTAACTGTAAGCAATGAAGAAAAAAGTTATTCCGTCAAAGTTTCATTTACCTGCAATTACGCTAAAGAGATTAAGATTGGTCAACAATCTAAAATAGAATGCAGCATTAAAAATCTGGGCAATACTAATCTTAACCAGGTAAATTTCTGTCTCGGAGATGTCTGCGAGAAAGTAGATTTACCCATTAATCAGAAGAAAAGCACTGAGATTACGGTCAAAGCTGAACAAACCGGTTGGAATAAAGTTTTAGTTACTGCTGACAGTCCAGAAATAGAAAAGAAATCTTCTCTAGAATTTTTAGTTTATGATGATCCTAAATTAGAAGTAAAAACTGTCTTCCCTCAAACTATCCAATTAGGCCAGACCTTTCCAGTAAAATTAAGTCTGGATAAGAAATCTTATACTAATCCGGAAGAGGTTATCGTAACCGTAGAATGGATGAGCATGGAAAATAAGATAGAACTTAACGAATTAACCCAATTGGAAGAAGTAACCTTGCTCATTGATCAGGGTAAGATTGCTAAAGAAAATGAATTTAAAGTAACTGCTTTATGGAAAGATAAGAACGGCAATCTTTATTCTTCTAAGGAAGAGGTCATTGTTCCCGGAGAAGCTTTCGGGTTCGCTGGTAAGATAGAATTATGGTTTAATAGTTTTGTAGGGTTGTTTTATTAGAGGCTATAATCTGGAAAATTTAGGCTAACTAAAACAGTAAGTTTTTAAATTTCTTTTATTTATCAATTAATCTATGGGAATTATACATCACCATCTGATCTATCAAGCAAAAGTAGGCAATAATGCGCTTGGCGCTGATTCTGAAAAAGTGCTTAAACAATTTCTCTATGACCTCCTCAAAGAAATCGAAATGAAATGCTTGATCCAAGCACAATTAAAATTTAGTCACCAAAAAGCATGGACTGGCCTTGTTGGAATTATTACTTCACACATCGCATTTCATTTTTGGACAATAGAGAGATATGTTCAACTTGATATTTATAGTTGCAAACCTTTTGACCAGAAAAAAGCAATCAAGTTTATGAATCGCTTTTGGAAAGCAGGTAATGTTCAGGCACTTTTTATTGATAGAAAAGTAGGACAGAAATTTAAAATAGAAGAATTCTAGAGTAAAGTTAGTCCCAACTCCCCCCAATTTCCTCAAAAACCTTTAAAAATACAGGCTATATTATATAGAATAATGACTGAAATTCCCGCCAGCTCTTCTAAAGAAGAATCTGAAAAGAAAATCGTCTATTCCGAGACTTTTGAACCTCTAGATCTAGAATCAGAGAATAAAGTTCTTCAGGATGAATTAAATAAGCTCGAACAAGAAAACAGGGTTGCCTATTCAGGCTTAAAACAAGCCCAGGATGAAACCGCCCTGCTTAAAGATATGTTCACTAAGGCTAGCGGTGAGCTGGAAAGCCTCAAGAAACCTTCCTTATTAGTGGGAGAGGTAGGAACCATCTTCCCTAAGAATAAAGCTATCGTAAAATTACCTAACGGCAACAAATTCTACAGTCACGTTTCCGTAGAGATTAAAGGTTTAAAACCGGGAGACACAGTTCTAGTAGATCAAAAATCTCTCAATGTAGTTGAAAAAATTGAAGTTTGTGATGAATTAGATGTGGAAAAATTTGTCATTGTAAACAAGCCTACCGAAAGCTGGAAAGAGATCGGAGGATTAACCAAAGAAATTCAGGAAGTAAAAGAAGTAATTGAATTGCCTTTAAAGAAACCCGAACTGTTCAAAAAGATAGGGATTAAGCCTCCCAAAGGAATATTATTATATGGGCCGCCCGGTACAGGCAAAACTTTACTAGCCAAAGCTGTAGCTAACAGTACCCAAGCTACTTTCATTGAAGTAGTCGGCTCAGAATTAGTTCAGAAATTTATTGGCGAAGGCGCTAAATTAGTTAAAGAAATGTTTAATCTGGCTAAAGCTAAAGCTCCTTCCATAGTATTCATTGATGAGATTGATGCCATTGCCTCAGTCAGGATGGAAAACGGAACTTCCGGAGAGAGAGAAGTTAACCGAACTTTCATGCAATTATTAGCTGAACTTGACGGCTTCAATAATTTAGATAATGTCAAGATCATTGGAGCTACTAACCGCATTGATATTCTCGATCAAGCCATCATCCGCCCGGGAAGATTAGACCGCTTGATTGAAGTTGGCTTACCCGATGAAAAGGGTAGGCTGGAAATTCTTAAAGTTCATAGTAAAGAGATGAATTTACAGAAAGTTAAGTTGAAAGATCTTTCTGAAGCCATGACTAACTTTTCCGGAGCAGAGATCCGAGCTGCCTGTACTGAAGCAGGCTATTTCGCTATCAGGAAAAATCGTGACCATGTTACTCATGACGACTTCCTGAAAGCAATAGAAAAAGTAAGGTTCGAGGAAGAAGAAGACCTGCAAAAAGGGTTTTATGGGTAAACTAAGTTTAAACCGTAATAGTTTCTCCTATTGTTAAAATTTTATAATTCAGATTTTGTTTTGCAAACTCTTTTTTGACTTCTTCTAAATCCACCGGATATTTAGGATTATCATAATGATAGGGAATAACCATCTTTGCTCCAGTTTCTTTTGCAAATAAAGCTGCTTCAAATGCACCCATTACTAAACCATGATTGCAAACTGGTAAAAAAATTAGATCAACACTAAATCCATTTTCAAAACAAAGCGTATCTCCAGTAAAATAAACTTTCTTCTTTCCATCATCAATGATGAAACCGATATTCTCTTTAATTTCATTTCCTCCTTTTAGAATAGGAAGATAGCCATGAACCGCTTTTACTGCTTCTATTCTTATTTTGCCCAAAGTGAAGCTCTCTCCAGATTTTATAGTTTTAGCAGAAAGTTCAGGATAAGTTTCTGCGACTTCCCTGCTGGTATAAATTAAAGTAGTTTTATTCTTTAAGATTTCTTTAATCGCCTCAACATGGCAATGATCTTTATGTTTATGGGTGATTAAGATCAAATCAATCTTAGCCCATTCTTGTTTCAGCCAGGAAGAATCATATTGGAGAAAACCCGGATCTATAAGAATCTTTTTTCCAATGGTTTCAATCAAAACGCAAGATTGAGCATATTTGGTTAATTTCATTTTACTTTTATGGGCGCTCAGCAGTTACTTCCGTAAGGTATTAGGAACCTAAGGTGTTCACCTAATCATCGCGCTTTCCACTCAGTTATTTAATCTACAATTCCATTTCCAGCTTATAAAACTTACCAGAAAGATCAGGAACTTTCAAAATCATCAGAAAGTTTATAAATAATCTTTAATTTTTAGTCCAAGAGAGAACATCTAGAGTACCATAAGAGTATTCTTGTTTGGAGGGTGAAAATGGAAGGAACAGTAAAGTTTTTTAACCGAAAGAAAGGGTTTGGGTTTATCAATGGTGAAGACAGCAAAGATTATTTTGTCCACTTTACCGGATTAGCGCAAGGCACCTTTTTACGTGATAATGATAAAGTCTCTTTTGAACCTGTAGAAGGGGATAAAGGCTTGAAAGCAGAAAAAGTTACCTTGCTTCAGAAAGCTTCTGAGATGGGCGGGGCCAGCGAAGCTCCCAGAGAAGGAAAACCATCCCAGCATCAAGAAGATAAAGAACAGGAAGCTGAAGAATAAAAATTTCTGATTTTCTTATTTTTTTCTATTTATTATAATTTATTTCTAACTTAAATTATCTTAAGATCAAAACAAACCCTGAAAATCGAGGGAGCAAACTGTCCGCATTTTACTACCTTTAAGAACTGCACCGTTTTCTTTTCTTTCTGAATAATCTTTCTAATCTTTACTTTTTCAGCTTTAATTTCCTCTTCGCTTAAAAAAGCATAAAGATGAATTATTCCTTTTTTCTTAATCTTAGTCAGCGCTAAAGGCAGGAATTCTTCTCCAGTTTTCGGCAGGGGCATCACCATGCGATCAAACTTTAAATTCATCCTGGGCAGGACCTTGCCCACATCCCCTAAATAAAGATTAACCTTTCCGCTAAGATTATTCAAAGCCACATTTTCAACTGCATATTGATGCGCAAAGGGATTGATTTCAATGCCATAAACCATTTTCGCCGGGGAATTCTTGGCTATAACTAAAGGATAAGGCCCAGCCCCGGAAAACATTACTAAGACTATTTCTTCTTTTTTTACCTGTTCTGCAATTCTTAATCGCTCATGGCCAGATCTAGCAGAAAAATAAGTTTTTTCTAAATCCAATTTCAGCCTAATCCCGCTTTCCTGATGAATAGTTTCTTTACTTTTCTTTCCCGCCAGGATCTTGACCTTGCGCAGGCGAAACTCTCCGCTATGAATTTCTTCTTTTCTAACTACAGTTTCAATATATTTATTCGCTTTTAGATAAGCTTCAGCAATAACTCGCTCTTTTTTCTGTAATTCTGTAGGAATCTCTAAAATCATGATCTTGCCCACTATTTCCTGGGATTTTGGTAAAGATTTGAATTCCAGAGCAGTTAACTTACCTTGTAACAATTCTTCTACTCCCAACTGCTTTTCTTTTGCCGGGAAGGAGAATTTAGTATTTACTATCTCTGCTCCGGCCATTCTCATTTTCTTCAGTATGGGAAAATAAATAAAGCCAAATTCTTTCACCGGAAGATAATCTAGATCAATTAACTTTCTCTTAGCCAAGAATTCTTTTAAGGTTTGAGCTTTCTTTAATTCTGTTTTTGCGGCTAGCATGAATTAAAATAAAAGAATAAAAGTTTATAAAAGTATCTTCATTTCTCTGATTAAATAACTAGATCTGAGGTAAATTCAAAATGTTGAAAAATTGGAAATCTATTTTAAGTTATGGAACTTTGCTCTGGATCTTGATTTTCGTGGAAGTGTCTATTATCATGTTTATTCCCGGATTGTCTGAACTAACCCAAAACTGTCTCCATCTGATCATCCTGCCTTTATTAGCCCTCTTTTGCTTTATTAAATACTTTAAGAGCAGCACTGCTTCAGCTAAAAATGGTTTTCTGGCTGCAGTTTATTTTCTGGTTATTGGTACTATCTTGGATTTGGTTATAACCATTCCCTTATTCGTTAAAGATTACGCTTTATTTTATTCCAGCTGGTGGCTCTGGATTGGCTATCTGGAAGTATTAATTATCGGAGCTTTGGCAGGGCATTTCAAAAGCAGTTCTGCAGTTAAGGGTACGAAGAAGAAAGGGAAGAAATATAACTAACGATTGCTAAACAAAATAAAATTTAAATAAAACTTCCCAAGCCTTTCTGGCCTAACCCTTTTTTTATTTCTTTTAATTTTTCTATTTTACTGCGAACTCTTTCTTCAGAAAAATTATGCTCTTCAACCAAAAGATGAAACAGTTTGGTCTCATCGATGGCTTCCCACTCTAATTTATAATCATCAGTAACTTTAATATTCTTGATCGTATCAAAAATTTCTTTCCAATCTAATTCCGGATAATGTTTTTTCCATTCCACTTTCTCAAAAATCGCCTCGAAATCAGTAGTTTCTTTGACCATTTTCAGGGCAGTTTTCGGTCCGATGCCTTTAATTCCGCCGGGATCATAATCCGTACCCATTAAAATAGCTAAAACGATCAGCTGGTCTAGATTAATCCCTAAATTAGAAAGCACTTCTTTTAATTCAATTATTTCTGGATTGACTTTTTCATAACCTAACTTGCCTGCTTTTTTTCTTCTGCCTTCGATAGATAAATTCCTGATCAAACGCGGAGAATTAAAGATCAAATTATCATAATCTTGAGAGACAGAAGCATAAGCATCTCCTTTCCGAGCGATATAAGCTGCCTGAGCTTCACCTTCCGAAGGTGCCTGAACAATCGGCAGACCCAGAGCGCGAATAACCTCTTTTGCTTCTTCCAGCATTTCCTTGCTCAGTACCGCAGTTCGAGAAGCAAACTTTTTCATTGCTTCTATATCACCTAACTTTTCTGCTTCTTTTAATTTCAGGGCTGCCTCTTTCTTGATCTCGCTCCTTTTTTCCCAAGTTTTCAGTTTGATTTCCGGAGCTTTACCATCAAAGACAAAGGCTAATTTCAAGCCCTCTTCCATCAGGGAAGTAGTCCTGCTAAATAAGCCAATTAAATGAGAAGTTACTCTTCCTTTGGAATCAGTTAAAGGAGAACCATCCGCACTGCGAATGGTAGTTAAAAATTGGTATAATAGATTCATCGAATCTACTGCTAAGATTTTCCCTTTCAGATCTTTAATACTAATTTCTTTCTTGACCACTAAATCTTTGAATTGCAGGCCCATAAAGAAGATGATTTCTTTTCGCACTTAAAAAAGTTTAGGTTAATTTATGACCATTTCTGCCAGATAACCACTCTTTTCCCTCTCGCTCAATCCCCAAGCTGCCCGAACAGAGTTCGCAGTTACTTTTCTGACCAAATCATCTCCGTAAAGCTTGCCTAAGAAATAAAGACTATCCACTAAATCCCCGTGTTTCCACATCGCCGGATCATCGGGATTTACAGTTACCAATAACTCTGTCTCTACCAATTCATCAAGATGTAATTCTTCCAGATTTTGAATAAAGAATTGATAATTAGAGAGAGGATTAGATTCCAAACGCACCCCTCGATGGACCATCATTTCAATTAAATCTTTATTTTGATAATATCTCTGGTACAAATGACGGGAATGACTAATCCCGTCTGCCTGTAATTCTGTAAGCGCGACATAAGTATCTCTAAGATTTTCTTCTTCAGAACCCATCTCACCCGCATGCACTGTTCTTTTTAGAGGAGTATCAAAAGTCAATTGAAAAGCTGAAAGATGTTTCTCGGGAGGATTTCCTGGCTCATAGCAGGCTAAATCTATCCCCACCACCCCTCTTTCCGCAAATTGTAAAGCCGCCTTTACTACTGCTTCTCCGATTTCCGGAGCTTCATCCCGCGCGATACAAATAATCAATTTTGTTTTAACCCCGGTCTGTTCTTCACCTTCTATAAAACCATCCAAAGAATATCCCATCACTTGATCTAAACTCAACCCTTTTTTCAAGTGGTATTGGGGAGCAAAACGCACCTCTGTATAAGGAGAATTCTGGGTTTTAAGATACCTACAAAGAGCTTTGGCCATCTCCTCTAAATCTTCTTTGGTCTGCATAAAAGAGATGGGTATCCCAAAAACATCACCCATCTTATAACGAGTTAATAATCCATACTGGAATTCGCGCAATTTTTCCGGGGTACTAATCAATCTCTGGGTAAAAGAATCATATCTGATTCTCTCACCATTGAGATCATTATCTGGAAGAAAGATCATCTTTCCTCTTCTTTCCGTAAGAGAAAACAAGCTTTCCACCGGAACTGAGCCATCCCAATGCAGGTGCAAGGGAAAAGTCTTTCTAGCTTTAAGCTCTCTAAAGTATTCTTGATCTTCGATTACCAAATTCTGAGCAGACATCTTAATAACCTTTAAAAACAGATTTATTCCACTTTCTTCACAATCACATTCTCAAAAGCTCCTGTTTCCAGCATCTCTTGAGCTTTTTTAGTTAATTCTGTAGTATACAAAAATAGTAAAGGCAATTTCTTGATCTGCGCCTCCATATAAGCTGCAGATAAATCTTTCTCATCGCATTTGCCTTTCGCTTTGGCTTTTCCGAAATAAGTGATATAGCCTACTGACGAAGGCACTTTCAGCAGAAAATTCAACTCTGAATTCTTGCGCACTATTTCTTCAGAATTGATTAAAACTCGTAACTCTTCAAAATATTTACGCAATTGGGGAGTTAATTCATCTACAATCTCTTTTCTTTTGCGTTTGACTTTTTCAGCAGGTAATTCTTCCATTAAAGTCTGCTGTTGTTCAAATTTTGGTTCTGGAGTTAGTTCTATTCTCTTTTCCGCTATAATTTCAAGTTCTGGTTTATTTTCAGGAATTAAATTTGATTCGGTAGTTTTTATCGAAACTATTTCTGGTTCAAGAGTTGGCTCAAGAACAGGTTTAAACACTTTTTCTGGAGCCATTTCAATTTTTGGATTACCTGCCAGGATCCCAGCAATAACTTGATTCATTTCTTCCACTTTAGAAAGATGCCATTTCCAGAACAGTTCCGGCTTATCTTCTACTTTTACATTTAGAGGGATGGCAAAATCTTTCAGATTACGTAAACCCACCTTTTCTAATAATTCCAAGTCTACTTCTCGAAGGACTTTCTTTTCTTTCAGTTTCTCTAAAGTAATCAGATCTTTGGGATTAAGATTGCCGGAAGCGAAATTATATAATTGCTCTTCCTGTCCGGGAAGATAATATAATGGTGAACCTCCAATCTTCAGAAAAGATAATTTAACTTTCCTCTGTGCTGCTAAATCCGATAACATCGCTGAAGCTAGGAGCACATCCGTTTTGATATTTTTGGCTACCTTTGCGGGCAGGGTTGGCCCTATAAATTTCAGAAATTGGATAATCTTATCTAAATCCTGCATACTGCTACAGCTAGCTAATTTCTTTTAAATAGTTTTCTAGACTGGAGAATGTAAAACTTTAACTAGCCTTCCTTACAGAGAACTAATCAATCATCGAGTATCGAAAAGTTTAATAAAGATTATGATTTTATCCTATTAAAAATTAGAGCAAGATTAAATAGAGGTGTATTACCTATGATGGACAAAACTTTTGCGGCAAATTATTCTGTTT
>ORJL010301457.1_pt1 | contig 10891 bp, 11 predicted proteins | sample 1779941 | NCBI WGS metagenome assembly ORJL01 (sample SAMEA104232317, study PRJEB22302) | groundwater metagenome | biome: forest; feature: aquifer; material: groundwater | place: USA | collected 2011-08-07 | depth 5.8 m | reverse complement strand
GAGCGAGGCCGCACGAGCCGCCGGCGTCAAGACCTGGATGCGGACCATCACCGCGGACCGCGTCGGTGCGCACGAGGCGTGGCGGAATCTGACCGTGACCATGCACGAGAAGCGGGTCGCGGCGGCCGCGAGCGCCAAGAAGCCGGCGGCCGCTCCAGCCGAGCCGGCCGCTCCGGCCGAGCCGGCCGCCAAGGCCGAGTAGGGAGCGCCCGCGCTCCACCACGAACTCCCTCCGCCTCGCGGCCCGAACACGCAGGTGCGCCCGGGCAACCGAGCACGGGGGCACGATGCTGCTGGAGCCGCGGGCTCCTCCGCTCCGCCGAGACGGACTCGATTCGAGACACTACCCGCCGGGCACGCGCCCGTCGCGTGGTGGGCCTGCCCGCGCCGTTCCTCGGCGGGCGGAACATCGTAACGGCTCAGCTGCCCGACGCCGAGGTCCAGCATGACCGACGCCGGGATCGGAGCCTGTAGGGTGGGGTTCCCGCAGCCGAGCGCGGCCGCGGTCACGGCGCGCGTGTCCGGCCGCACGCCCCGTGACCGCCGGGGCCGATGCCGCGTCGTATCGAAGCTGGACCTTCGAGGCCCGATGTCGGAAGGCAGGATGCGAGCATGACGGGTGCGGCGGCTGACACGCTCAGCCTGACGGTCGCGGAGGCCCTGCCCAAGGACGTGGGCAGAGGGATCGCCCGCATGGACCCCGAGGACATGGCGCGCCTCGGCGTCGGAGCCGGGGATATCGTCGAGCTGGGCCCGCGGCGACCGACCGGCCTTCGGGTCATGCCCGCGTACTCGGAGCACCGCGGGAACCGGAGCATCCAGATCGACGGCATCGCCCGCGCGAACGCGCAGACCGCGCTGGGCGAGATCGTGGAGATCAGATCCTGCACCTTCGAAGTGGCAGGGGCCGTGGTCTTCACACCGGCAACGCCTGCCCCGGCGTTCGGCAACGCGAAGGGCTCCGAGTACCTCGGCCGCGTGCTCGAGGGCCTGCCGGTGACGTGCGGCGACCGCGTGAGGGCGACGTTGATCGGCGGCCAGTACCGGGAGTTCCTGGTCGCCGAGTCAGCTCCGGGTGGGGTCGTGCTCATCGGTCCGAAGACGATGATCTCCGTTCAGGGCGAGGGCCTGGCCGGCCGGCCCGAGAGGAGCGGCATCACCTACGAAGACGTGGGCGGTCTCCACCAGGAGCTGGCGCGAATTCGCGAGATGGTGGAGTTGCCGCTGAAGCACCCGGAGCTGTTCGAGCGGCTCGGTATCGAGCCGCCCAGAGGCGTTCTGCTCTACGGGCCGCCGGGCTCCGGCAAGACCCTGATCGCGAAGGCCGTGGCGAACGAGACCGACGCCTCCTTCTTCCACGTCAGTGGACCTGAGGTGATTCACAAGTTCTACGGCGAGAGCGAGGCCCACCTCCGGGCCATCTTCGAGAAGGCCAAGGCCCAGGCACCCTCCATCATCTTCATCGACGAGATCGATGCGATCGCAACCAAGCGCGAGGAGGTGCGCGGGGACCAGGCGGTGGAGCGGCGCGTCGTCGCCCAGCTCCTCGCGCTGATGGACGGCCTCGAGTCGCGCGGGCAGGTCGTCGTGATCGGGGCCACCAACCTTCCCGACGTCCTTGACCCTGCCCTGCGGCGACCCGGACGCTTCGACCGAGAGATCGAGATCGACGCGCCCGATCGATCAGGCCGACGGGGAATCCTCGAGATCCACACGCGGGGCATGCCGCTCGCGCCCGACGTGAGCCTCGACCGCCTGGCGGAGACGACGCATGGGTTCGTGGGGGCTGACCTGGCGGCGCTCGGTCGAGAGGCCGCGATGGCCGCCCTGCGCCGGGCAATGCCGCGCCTCCACCTCGAGGACGGCCAGATCCCCTACCAGTTCCTTCTCGACCTGGAAGTCGGCATGGATGATTTCCTCGAGGCGCTCAGAGAAGTCGAGCCGTCGGCCCTCCGGGAGGTCTTCACGGAGATCCCGGAGGTGCGCTGGGGCGACGTGGGCGGGCTAGAGGAGGCCAGGCGGGTGCTCACGGAGACCATCGTGTGGCCGGTCCAGCACCCCGACATCTTCCGGGAGGCGGGCACGAGGCCGCCGAAGGGGGTCCTTCTCAGCGGGCCGCCCGGGAGCGGCAAGACGCTGCTGGCCAAGGCCGTGGCGACTGAGACCGGCGTCAACTTCATCTCCGTGAAGGGACCGGAACTCTTGTCCAAGTGGGTCGGCGAGTCGGAGAAGGCTCTGCGCCAGGTGTTCCGGAAGGCGAGGCAGGCGAGCCCGTGCATCGTATTCTTCGACGAGATCGACGCGCTCGTCCCGATCCGGGGCGCCGGAGCCGAGGTGGCGGAGCGCGTTCTCAGCCAACTCCTCACCGAACTCGATGGGGTCGAGGAGCTCAAGGGCGTGACCGTCGTGGCAGCCACCAACCGACCTGACATGCTCGACCCGGCCCTCTTGCGGGCCGGCCGGCTTGAAGTCAGGCTCGAGCTTCCGCTGCCTGACGAGGCGGCCCGACGGGAGATCTTCGCAATCCATACGCGGGCCAAGCCGCTCGCCGACGATGTCGACCTTCACCGGCTGGCGGCCGAGAGCGACGGGTTGAGCGGCGCGCAGATCGAGGCGATTTGCCGCAGAGCAACGATGCTGGCGATCCGGGAGCTTCTCGACCCGGCCCCGGGCTCCCCGAAGGCCGGCGCGCTCCTGGTGACCGCCAGGCAGTTCCAGAGCGTGCTCGATGACATCGGCCAGCCGGGATCCCGGTGAGACGCGTGGTCCTGGTTCCGCTCGTTCATGACGCGGCGGACCTGGGCACGGCCGGTCCGACTCTTCTGGCGGAGACCATCCGCCTTGCCGGCCCAGAGCGCTGGGCCGCCCACGCGGAGACGCTCGCCCGCTACTGGACCGAAGTCGCCGCCTTCCTGCAGAGCATGGACCCCAGCCAGCTCAAGCTCTACCAGGACGGACTCCCGGTGGGCGGGTCGGTGGGGAGGGCGGTCGTCGAGGAGGCCGCGAGGAGGGGCAGCCGGAACTACCGGCTCATTCTCGATCTCATCGACCGCGGCGCGGAGCTCCGCCGGACCGAAGACCCGGAGCTCCTGCGGCAGGAGTACGACTTCCTGGCGCGAGAGACGTCGACCACTCGCGCCAAGCGGAACGAGCCGCGCACGGTGCCGGATCCGGAGAAGTCTGGTCGCCTTCTGCGTGAGCGGGACGAGTTCATCGCGCGAACGATCGACGCCACGCTCGAGGAGGGCGAGGTCGGCGTCCTGTTTCTTGGTGCAGAGCACCAGGCCACCGCACGCCTGGCGCCGGACATCGTCGTCCAGCCGCTCAAGGATCCGAGGCTCGTGAGGGCGTACTTCCAAGCCCTCCTTGCGCCCGGTCACGACAGGGAGCGCGTTCGGCTCGCCTCGCACCTCGTTTCGCCGATCAGCGAGCGTGCCACCCGGAGCGGCAGGCGATCGCAGAACGGGTGATGCCCCTTTGTGCGGCATGCGTGACATCGGCCGCGACCGGCAGCGGAGCCAGGCCAATGCGCGGAAGCCGCGGTCCAGCGGTTTGAATCGCACGGATCAGTCGCAACGACCACCTCCGAAACCCTCGCCCGCTCCCGCAGGCTTGGACGGTGCCTGTCGGGTTCCCGCATCAACCCTGATGGTGATCCTCACGTGAAGTGGCAGCGACCGAGCATCCGGACGGGCATCCTCCTGGGTGCCCTGGTGCTGATTGCGCGGTTCATCCGAGGGCGATGGGATCCTGGCACCGGAACGCCCCGACACGGGAATCACACGGTAACCATAGACAGTCGCTCTCTACGGTTGGTCCATGCCCCCGCACCGATCGCCCGTGGACACTTCGACGCCGGACCGCCACGTCCGTCGCCGTCGTACCCCATCCGACACCACTGCAACCGTGCAACCGCCCGGCCTCCGACCGCCCCTCGCCGTTGAGCCTGACATCCTGGCCCGCTTCGCCGAAGATCTCGCCGCGACAGGTTCAGGGTCGCGCGTTGCTCGAGCAACTGATCGCAGCCGCACGAGTGGCCGGATACGCGCACCTCCGGTTGGACAGCCCCGACTTCATGACGGCCGCCCACGGCCTGTACCGCTTGAACGGGTTCGTGGACATCGGGCCTTACTCCGAGAGCGAGATCCCCGACGAGTACAAGCCACATTGGGTATTCATGGAGCGGACGCTCACCTGAGGTTCAGGGAGCATCGTGGAGGCCCCTGCAGCGGCGCCGACGTTCCAGCCGCCTGAGCTCGAGGCCGTTCCATTGGTAGCCTGGCTCGCGGAGGTGTGAGCCGAACGGCTCCCGTTGGGGCCTGGCGCGCCCGGAAGGACTCGGGCGCGCGCGGACAACACCGCTCGCGCGCGGACAACACCGCTCCGGCGTCGTGCGAGGCGGGCGCCGCCTCGTCCAGACTGTCGCGAACCACTGCCTTCCCGAGCGAGCTGAGGAGTAACGACGATGGCCTACCTTGCTGGCGTTCTGCCCGAGTCTGCATCAGGCCTCGTCGAGGAGATCTACCAGGAGGACGTCGCGAGCCTCGGGTACGTCGCCAACTACACGCAGCTCTTCAGCCTCCGCCCCGAGGTCTATCGGGCGTGGGAGGGCCTGATCGGCGCCGTCCGGGGCAACATGGACCTGCGCCGCTACGAGCTTGCGACGATCGCCGCCGCCTCGGCCATGCGGTGCACCTATTGCGTGGTCGCGCACGGTGCGGTCCTCGCCTCGCGGTTCTTCACGCCGGAGGAGGTCGTGACGCTGGCGCGCGACTTCCGCGCGGCCGGCCTCGAACCGGTCGACGTCGCGATCATGGAGCTCGCCGAGAAGGTCGCCCTTCACGCCTACAAGGTCACCGAGGAGGACGTCAAGCGGTTGCGAGCCTTCGGGCTCAGCGACGCCGAGATCTTCGACGTGGTCCTGGCCGCCGCCGCCCGCTCGTTCTTCAGCAAGTCACTCGACTCGATGGGCGCGGAGACTGACGAAGCCTATGCCCAGAAGCTGGGCGTGGATCTGGCGACGGAGCTCGCGGTCGGGCGCCCGTTTCCGCTGGTGATGCGAGCGGAGTGACACGTGACGGGGGGGGGGGGTTCGGGTAGCGGTCGAGAGGAGCCACCCGAACCGCACTCGGCGTGCGCAAGGACACCGGAACCCGCCGTGGCGCCGGCATGCCGGCGGCCGGTCAGGGCCTCGTCGGGATCCGGGACAGGAACAGCATGAGGATGGCCCCGGTAGCCAGGAGCGCCGCGCGTACCAGAAGCTCGTCCACGAGCGCGATCGAGACCGCGAAGGTCAACGCGACGACCACGACCGCACGGCGCTTGACGCCTGGCGGCAGCGACCGCGAGCGTCGCCAATCGGTGATGATCGGGCCCAGGGCGGGCTGGCCGAGGAGCCAGCCGTACAGCCGCGGCGAGGCCCTGGCGTAGCACGCGGCGGCGAGCAGGACGAACGGCGTGGTGGGCAGGACCGGCACCAGGATGCCGATGACGCCGAAGGCCAGGGAGATCGTCCCGATCGCCGCGAAGATCCCGCGAACCGGCAGCGATGCCGTGGCGGGCCGGTCAGATCCGACGGGCGCGCCGCTCGGCGGGCCCGGATCGGTCTCGTCCGGGATCGGCTGGCTCAAGGGATCCATAAGCAAGAGATGCCCACCGCCTGCCCTGCGTGAGCGACGTCAGGCGCCCGCGAACGTCCCGTCCATCCAGTCGGGGTCATCATCGAGGAGTTCGCGGAGTCGCGGGTACCTCGCGGCCTGCTCCGGGCTGGACGCGTTGGCACGGTACGTCGCCTCGTCGTCGAAGATCGCGACCAGAAACATGGTCGGTCGGTCGTAGGGGTCCTGATCCGGCTGGAACACATAGCTCCCGCGGTAGCCCGCGGGCTCGGCTCCCTCCATCAGGGTGTCACCGAGGGCGAGGAGTTCGTCCACGCGGTCGGCTCTAGGGTGGAGCCTGGCGATCGTTCCGTACATCGGGAGCCCTCCATTCTGAGCCATCGTGGCGCCGGCCCCGGGCCCGCCCGCCGGGGGAGTGGCCTGGCGACCCTCTGGCGATACCCCAGCCTACCTGCTACAGCGGCACTACAACTTCAACGGGTCACTCGGTGTCACTCCCTGGCGCTCGCAGGCCAACTGCCGAGCGTGAAACAGGCGCAGGCGCGCCCGGAGGGCCTTGGGCGCACGCAGACAACGGCGCCGACGCGGTCTTTCACGGGTCGGCGAACTCAGCCGCTGGGTGCGCTTGAACGCACCGGGATGGCCTCCGCACAGGCATCCACCGGGAGGCACTCCGGCAGGCTGGAGCTCGACGATCGACCAGGCCGGATCTTCAGAAACGCGCCCACGTACACGCCGGCCAGGATGACCAGCCCGCCGATGACGAACGATGGCGAGATGCGCTCCTCGGTGAGGACCGCCGCCAGCGAGACGGTCACGAGGGGCAGAAGCAGGGTCAGATACGAGACGGCCGAGGCGGTCCAGCGTTCGAGCGTGAACAGGTACAGGGCGAACATCACCACCGAGCCGAAGACCACCAGGTAGCCGATCGCCGTCCAGGTCGCGGTCTGGGTGGGAAGCGCCCAACCCTCGCCTGCCACCAGCGACAGGACGGCGAGGATCCCGGCCCCGGTCAGCATGGCGACGGCGTTCGTCGCGAACGGATCGCTCCTCGGGATCCATTTCACGATCACCCCGGTCTCGGCGATGCAGACCGTCCCAAGGAGGATCAACACGAGCGAGCCGACCGGTACGTCGGCGCTCACCTGGTCGGCGAACACGAACGCCACACCCGCCAGGGCGATCATCGCTCCGACCAGCCCCTGGACACGGAACTTCTCCTGGCCTTGCAGGATCGCAAGGCCGAATGTCATGAGCGGGGTCAGGGCGATCAGGACCTGCGCGGTGCCGGCCGGCGTCTCGCGCAGGCCGGTGTAGGCGAAGCCGTAGCTTGCTGCGAACCCGACCGCACCGTACAGGACGGCGCCGCTGAGGCTGCGGCCCTTCGGGAGCTTCCTGCGCGTCGCAACGACGATCGCCAGCATGATCAGGCCGGCCAGAGCGAATCGGATCGTGGCGCCCCAGAATGGGGCGAGCTCGTGAACCGTCTGCCGGACCCCGATAGCGTTGGCCCCACCAAACAGGACCACCCCGATGAAGGCAAGGAGCGTCGCGCGTTCGGGTCGGACGTTGCTCGGGGACGGAGCACTCATCGCGGGGCACCTGCCTGTCACGGCCGGCTCGCATCGGAGGCTGTCGCCGCGCTGGTCATTCTTACACCGTGACCGGCGGCGGGAACGCGAAAACGTCGACGAATGATGGAAGTGGCGTGCCGGGCACGGGTCGGCCCGGCTACGCACTGGCCAATGCTCTCCCGGGGAGCGCTAGCCGGGTTCGGGAGGGGGTCGAGCCCGCCCGGGCACCGCGCGAGCGGAAGCCGTGGCCCCGGCCACGCACGAAACCCGCTGGGCAACCGGGGAATCTGACGGATCCCGGGTCTCGCGGATGCCATTCGGGCCCCGCGACCCGCACAGTACTCCGGTGGCGGTCACAAGCCAGGATGACCGGGGGTCGGCCCAGGAACTGGGATGCTGCCTGGCCGAACAGCCGGCGCCCACGACCCGAAGCGCCCGTGAGCGATCTCTGGACGAGTTGCGCCACATGGATTGATGGTCGCGTGGACCCCCCGCGATCCAGGATCGTCCGAGGTGGACGCGCCGGGACAGTGATCGAGGGTGCGCGATCGTTGTATCGTGGGCGGCAAGAGGAGGCATCCAATGAGAGCCAAGCTGCTGACGATTCTTCCGGTGTTTGCCCTGGTTGCCGCGGCATGTGGTGGCGGCGCTTCGCCCACCCCCGCCGCGAGCGAGGGACCCGGCCTGCCGGACCTCAACGGTCGCACGATCACCGTCGCCGTCGAGAACGCCTACCTGCCGTTCAACTACATCGACCCCGCGACGAAGGAAGGCGCGGGCTGGGATTACGACGCCCTTGCCGCGATCTGCGAGAAGCTCAACTGCACGGTGAAGTGGGAGGAGACCAGCTGGGACGGGATGATCCAGGCCGTGTCCGATGGCCAGTTCGATATGGCGGCCGACGGCATCACGATCAACGAGGAGCGGGCGCAAATCGTCGACTTCTCGCGCGGCTACATCGCCGTCGAGCAGCAGCTCGTCGTCCGCAAGGACGAGTCCCGCTTCGCCACGCTGGACGAGTTCAAGGCCGGCGACTACAAGGTCGGGACCCAGATCGCGACCACGAACTACGAGACGGCCGCGGGCCAGTACGGCGAAGCCCGGGTCACCGGCTTCGACCAGTTCGCCTTCGCCATCCAGGCGCTCATCAACGAGGACGTCGACGCCGTCATCATCGACTCGACGGCCGGTCAGGGCTACGTCGGCCAGAACGCGGACGCCATCCGGCTGATTGAGGGCTCACTGTCATCCGACCAGCTTGGGTTCATCTTCCCGCTCGGGTCCGATCTCGTGGCGCCGATCAACGCGGCGCTCGACGCGATGGAGGCCGACGGCACCCTCGCGGCGTTGGCTGACAAGTTCTTCTCGGACAAGTTCACCATCACCTACGACGACCTGTAGCAGCGGACCAGTCAAGAGTTCGATGAAGAAGCCCGGCCGTTGCCGGGCTTCTTCCGTCCAGGGAGAGTTGTGTGACCGGACCTGAGGTGCCTGGCGGCGAGACGGTCGACGTCGGGCTCGTGGCGCGCCTGCGACGCCGCGATATCAGGGAAGCGCCACTCTGGCTGTTCGCCATCCTAGCCATCCTGGCCCTGATGGCGCTCACGGTTGCCACGAACCGTTCGTTCGCCCGCGCGTTCGAGATCATCATCCCGGGCATCACGACCACGCTCCGGATCACGCTCGTCTCGTTCTTCATCTCGATCTTCCTCGGCCTGATCGCCGGACTCGGCCGGGTGTCACGGAACTTCGTGCTCCGCAACGTGGCGATCACGTACGTCGAGTTCGTGCGCGGCGTCCCGATCGTCGTGCTGATCCTGATGATCGCCTTCGTGCTGGTACCGATTGCGTCGAGGACGATCGGCTTCGCCAACAACGCGATCCCCCAGGAGGTCAGGTTCATCGTCGCCCTGTCACTCATCTACGGGGCGTTCATCGCCGAGATCTTCCGGGCCGGCGTCGAATCGGTCCCGAAGGGCCAGATGGAGGCCGGCCGATCGCTCGGCCTCACCCACGCCCAGACGATGCGGGCGATCATCCTCCCCCAGGCGATCCGGACGGTGCTCCCCGCCCTCGGCAACGACTTCATCGCCCTGCTCAAGGATTCAGCCCTGGCGACGCTGCTCGGCGTCCGTGACCTCACCCAGTCGGCGAGGCTGTACACCGGGCGGACCTTCCGTTTCGACGAGGCCTTCCTGGTCCTGACCTTCCTGTACCTGTCGATGACCCTTGTCCTGTCGCTCCTCGTCCAGTACCTGCAGCGGAGGCTCGGACGTGGCTGACCGACCGACCTTCGGGGCGGACGACCGGATCGTTGTGGACCACCTGTCCAAGTCCTTCGGGTCCATCCGCGCCGTTCGCGACGCGAGTCTCCGGATCAAGACGGGCACGGTGACGATCATCATCGGCCCGTCCGGCTCGGGCAAGTCCACCGTGCTGCGCTGCATGAACCACCTCGAAGTGCCGACCTCCGGCGCCGTGTACATCGACGGCGTGCACCTGGAGGCGAAGGACACCGACATCAACACGATCCGGCGCGAGATCGGGATGGTCTTCCAGCAGTTCAACCTCTTCCCCCACATGTCGGTCCTCGACAACATCACCCTTGCCCAGCGAATGGTTCGAGGACGCCCGAAGCAGGAAGCGGTCGACGTTGCCATGGCCCAGCTCGAGCGGGTGGGTATCCCGGAGCAGGCCCACAAGCGGCCGGGTGCCCTGTCCGGCGGCCAGCAGCAGCGGGTCGCCATCGCGCGATCCCTGGCCATGAACCCCAAAGCGATGCTGTTTGACGAGCCGACCTCGGCGCTGGACCCCGAGATGATCAAGGAGGTCCTGGACGTGATGCTCGAGCTCGCAGCCTCCGGCATGACGATGGTCGTCGTCAGTCACGAGATGGGGTTCGCGCGCCAGGTCGGCTCGCACATGGTGATGATGGACTTCGGCGAGATCGTGGAGGAAGGTGACGCCGAGGAGATGTTCACCAACCCTCGGCATCCGCGCACGCAGGAGTTCTTCTCCAAGATCCTGTGAGGTGCGGGCCCGTGAGCCCGCCGGCTCGCGGTCTCGCGGTGTGGGCGATCCTCCGGGAGATCGGTGCCGACGGGATGCGCGAGCGGGTCGTGCGGCACGATGACTGCGCCCGGCGGGTGGCGGACCGCGCTCGCGCTTCGGACGAACTGGAGCTGCTTGCGGAGCCTGTGCTCTCGATCTGCTGTTTCCGATTCCGTCCGTCAGGCTGGACCGACGAGGCTCGCCTCGATGCCCTGAACGAAGACGTGCTGCACGGTATTCGCGCCCGCGGACGCACGGTGACCTCGAGCACTCGCGTTGACGGCCGCATGGCGATCCGACCCTGCTTCATCAACCCGCGCACGACGCTCGCCGACGCCGATGCCCTGGTTGATGAGGTGCTCGCCGTGGGTCGGGAGCTGGCAGCAGGCCTCTGAGGGTCTCGCCGGGTGTGCCCGACCATGGGCAGTTGCCGGAGTCGCGCAGCTCAGCGGAGCGCCTCACCCATTGCCCAGGGCGACCTTCGATGGCCACGGTCCCGGGCCCCGGCCGTCCTGGGGCCGGCCGAGCAGGTAGCCCTGGCCGTACGGGATCGCGAGCTCACGGAGCGTCTTGAGCTCGGCGGCGGTCTCGATCCCCTCGGCCACCAGACGGACCTTGCGCTTCACCGCGAAGTAGGTCATCCCCGCG
>ORJL011876991.1_pt1 | contig 10896 bp, 8 predicted proteins | sample 1779941 | NCBI WGS metagenome assembly ORJL01 (sample SAMEA104232317, study PRJEB22302) | groundwater metagenome | biome: forest; feature: aquifer; material: groundwater | place: USA | collected 2011-08-07 | depth 5.8 m | reverse complement strand
TGCAAAGACCGGCTACCAGCTTCTGAAAGCCACCTGCCGCAAGTGCTCGCGCGCACTCTCCGAGGGCCACGGCAAGCTCGAAAAGGTCAAGCGCGTTTCCGAGTGCCCCTACTGCGGCGAAAAGCAGGGGGTCATCAAGTTCATCAAGCCCACTACCTACTACGAGGACGAGCGCCGCCTCCTGCCGAACGAAATCCGCGAGAGGCTCGAGCGCATTCCCGACGAGGACCTGGCCGCCCTCGGCGTGAAAATACGCCCCGAGTGGATGGTGCTCACCGTGCTCATTGTCCCGCCAGTTACCGTGCGGCCTTCAATCACCCTTGAGACCGGCGAGCGAAGCGAGGACGACCTGACCCACAAGCTCGTCGACATCCTGCGCATCAACCAGCGCCTCGGCGAGAACATTGACGCGGGCGCGCCGCAACTCATCATCGAGGACTTGTGGGAGCTTTTGCAGTACCACGTCGCCACTTTCTTTGACAACGAGACTGCGGGCATTCCGCCAGCGCGCCACCGCTCAGGCAGGCAGCTGAAAACGCTCTTCCAGCGCCTCAAGGGCAAGGAAGGCCGCTTCCGGTACAACCTGTCCGGCAAGCGCGTCAACTTCTCGGCACGCACTGTCATCTCGCCAGACCCAGAGCTCGGCATCAACGAGCTTGGCGTTCCCGAACTCATGGCCAAGGAACTCACTGTTCCCGTCCCCGTCACCGAGTGGAACCTCGAGTCCCTAAAGGCGCTCATCAAGGCGCACCCCGAGAAAATCAACTACGTCATCCGCCCCGATGGCAAGCGCAAGAAGATCACGCCGCTCAACGTCGAGGAAGTGCTCGCCGAAGTCGTCGCCGGCTACATTGTCGAACGCCAGCTGATGGACGGCGACAACGTCATCTTCAACCGCCAGCCGTCGCTCCACCGCGTGAGCATGATGGCGCACAGCGTGCGCGTGCTTCCAGGCAAGACGCTGCGCTTCAACTCCGCCGACTGCCGGCCCTACAACGCCGACTACGACGGTGACGAGATGAACATCCACGTGCCCCAGACCGAAGAGGCGCAGGCGGAAGCCGTGACTCTCATGCGCGTCCAGGACCAGATTCTCTCGCCGCGAAACGGCGAGCCCATGATTGTCCCCGAGCTCGACCACGTTTCAGGCATCTACCTTCTCACCCAAAAGGGCCTCAAGTTCGGCAAGCACCAGGCCTACGACCTCCTTGCGGGCGCCGGCATTGACGGGGCAGAGCTTGAGGGCGAGAAGATCAGCGGACGCGACATGTTCAGCCTGCTTTTGCCCGATTCAGTCAACTTCGAGACCAGGAACCTCGCCTACTCGAGCAAGTGCAAGGACTGCGTTGCCGGCAAGTGCGACGAGCACGACTCGATAGTGCAAATCAAGAACGGCAAGCTCGTGCGCGGCTTTGTCGACGGCAGGGCAGGCGACCGGGTCGTCAAGGCCATCTTCAAGCAGGCAGGCAGCGACGCTGCGAGGATTTACCTTGACGCGGTGACCAAGATTTCCGTCCGCATCACGACCGACTTCGGCCTTTCCCTGAGCCTCGACGACTATGAAATCACCGACAAGGCCCGCGAGGAGATCGACCTTCTTTACAAGACCGCCCGCTCGCAAGTCCGCAAGCTCATCCACAAGTACCGCACTGGCAAGCTTCCCCGCCAGCCCGGCAAGTCGCTGCGCGAGACCCTCGAAGAGCAAGTCATGAACATTCTCGAGGCCGTCCGCGGTGACGCCTGGGGCACGATAAAGAAGAACATCAAGCGCACCAACATTACTTACGAGCACGCGGACCTTGTCTACAACTCGGCCCTCCTCATGGCAGAGTCCGGCGCCCGCGGCAAGCCCATCAACGTCGTGCAAATGGCCGGCCTCGTCGGCCAGCAGGCAGTCCGCGGCAAGCGCGTGCGCAACGGCTACAAGTCCCGCATCCTCCCGCACTACATCAAGGGCGACCTGTCCGACGGCGCGCGCGGCTTTGTCCACAACAGCTACGTCGGCGGCCTCACGCCACAGGAGTACTTCTTCCATGCCGCAGGCGGCCGCGATTCGGTCGTCGACAAGGGCGTCAACCCCGCAAAGACGGGTTACATGCAGAGGCGCCTAGTCAACGCGCTCCAGGACTTGATCGTCCAGGAGGACCTGAGTGTTACCGACAGCGAGGGCAAGCTCATCCAGCTCAAGTATGGTGACGACGCAATCTACCCGACCGGCGAGCCCGTTGCCTACGGGGAGCCAGTCGGCGTCGTCGCAGCCCAGTCAATCGGCGAGCCCGGCACGCAAATGACCCTGCGCACCTTCCACTACGCCGGCGTCGCCAGCCTTGCGCAGCTGGGTTTCACCCGGCTTGTCGAAATCGTGGACGCGACCAAGGCGCCGAAGAGCCCGGTCATGGAAGTCTACCTCAAGAAGGAGTACGCAAAGGACTTCGAGAAGGTAAAGAAGATAGCAGCGCAGCTCGAGCAGCTGACGCTAGAGCAGGTTGCGGAAATCCGCGAGAACTTCGACAGGAAGAGCATGCGCGTAGTGTGGGACGAGAAGCTGCTTAGGGACAAGGGCGTCAAGGAAAGCGAGATTATCGAGAAGGTAAAGGAAATCGCGCCGTACGAGAAGACGCAGACGGGCGTCACCATCAAGCCCAAGGCCGACAACATCCGCAACACGCGCAAAGTCACCACCAAGCTGCGCGAAATCATCCTGCGCGGGGTTCCCAACATCAGCCGTGCCATCATCATCGAGAAGGGCGGCGAGTACACCATTGCGACCGAAGGCAGCAACATCGAGGCCATGCTGAAAGTGCCAGAGGTTGACGCCGTGCGCACGACCACCAACGACATCATGGAGACTTACCGCGTGCTCGGCGTCGAGGCCGGCCGCAACTCGATTGTCAACGAGATTACCAAAGTCCTCGAGGCCCAGGGCCTTCGCGTGAGCCTCAAGCACATCATGCTCATCGCGGACGCCATGACGCACCGTGGCACCATCAAGAGCGTCGGCCGCCACGGCCTCGCCGGCCAGAAGGCCTCGGTCCTTGCCCGCGCCGCATTCGAGGAGACCGCCAAGCACCTGCTTCACGCCTGCGTCTACGGCGAGGAAGACAAGCTGCGCGGAGTTGCCGAGAACATCATCATCGGCCAGACCATCCCATGCGGAACCGGCACTGTGAAGCTCGAGATGGAGCTGGAGTAAGCCGCTTTTAAACCCAGCAACGCTTTTAAGCGGCAGGAGAGAAACAGTGTTTGGTTGATTGCATGATGGGCGGACTCGAGATTCTCGCAGTATTTTTCTTCGGCCTAGCCTTGGGTGCAGCCCTGCCAACCGCCTACGCACTCCTCGTCATACTCGCCGCTTTCGTCATCAAGCAATTCCTTGACGAAAGGAAAATCAGAAGCTAGTTTTTTGCGATGCCACGAAAGGACCTTGTTTTGGAAGAAATCAGGCGGCTGCACGCTTCCTTAAACGACTTGAAGAACTCGATTAACACCGAGCACCGGCTGACGAAACTCGAGGAAAAGGCGCTGAGCTACGAGGCACTAAAGAAAAGCCTCGTTTACGCCATCATCGCCGTCCTCGGCCTCATAGTCGCCCAAGTAATCGGCATAACCTTCAAGTTCCCCAACTTCATAAAATAGCCAAGCCACAGCCGTTCCCAACGTTTTTTAATGAGCCCGAGCTGATAGAATAGGTGGTCAAATAGCGTTCAAGCGCTCTGCTAAAGAAGCATTTAATCGAAAAGAGTTTTTGAATAGTGCCAAGTGGTTGGCATTTCCCCTCGCTTTTGGGGTCGGAGGCATCATAGGCGCAGGAGCAGCTGAAAATTTCATCAAGCCGCCGGCTGCTGTGATAAGGGAAGTAGACGCAAGCCACGCCGCGTATGGGCCTCTTGAGCGTTTACGCCCTGGCCTCGGCGAGGAGAAGGCGCCTTAAGGAAAAGGCCTCCAAATAGTGGCTTCAAAGCGCCTCTTGTGAAACGCTTATAAGGGCTTTTGAACATTAATTTCTTTACATTAGTTTCCTCATTTTGTTGGGGAGTTGCTCCTGCGCGTTGGGTGCGGGAGAGAGAACCATTAGGTCATAATCAATGGACATTGAGCGCGCCATTCGCATGGCGGTTGACACTGGCAAGGTGGAGTTCGGCAGCCACAAGGCACTAAAGCGCGCCATGCTCGGCAGCGCTAAAGTGCTTGTCATTTCGAACAACTGCCCTGCGGAAGCCAAGGCCGACCTGCTCAGGTACGCGTCTCTTTCTGGCGTTCCAATCATCACTTACTCCGGCACCGGCCTGGAATTGGGCACGGTGTGCGGAAAGCCGTTTACCGTGAGCGCGCTTAGCGTTGTCGAGGCCGGGGATTCCAACATCCTCGACGCCGCAAGCGGAGCGGGGGCGTGAGATGCCGGTGCTTTTGACCAACGCCGAGTTGGAGTCGATTGGCATCCTCGCATCGCGGACCGGAGCGTCCGCGACTGATGTCATCTTGACCGACGATTCGGTGATTTTCGTCGTCGGAAAGGGCGAGTTGGGAAAAGCGATTGGCAAGAACGGAAGCAACATCACCCGCCTGAAGAGTGCCTTTGGCCGAAACGTCGAGATCGTCGAGGCTGCCGATGGCATTCGGGAATTCCTCTCAAACGTCTTCCGCCCCGCAAAGGTGCTTGAAGTACGCGAGGAAAACCAGTCGGGAAGGAAGGTCGCTTTCGTGTCTATCGAAGCCAAGGACAAGGGCATGGCAATAGGCCGGGGCGGCGAGCGCATCAAGAAGGCGCGGCTCCTGGCGCAAAGGCGCTTTGGCTTGGATGATGTTAAGATAAGTTGAATGGTGAAAAAATGGCAAAAGGCGAGTTCGCTGCAAGGATTCTTTCCCAATCGCGCAAGAAAAGGCGCTGGCTCAAGAAATGGTGGAAGAGAAAGGCCCTGGGCCTCAAGGCCAAGTATGACCCGCTTGAGGGCGCATCGCGCGCCAGCGGCATTGTCATCAAGAAGGTCGGCATCGAGCAAAAGCAGCCACACTCGGGCATCATCAAGGGCGTTGTCGTCCAGCTTCTGAAGAACTCAAAGAAAGTCACTGCCCACGTGCCCCGCGACAAGGCAATCACAAAGATTGACGAGCACGACGAAGTGACTATCGAGGGCCTTGGCGGTTCCCAGCGCGGCCAAATGGGCTCGATTCCCGGCGTCCGCTACAAGGTAGTTGCAGTCAACGGCGTTTCGCTCGAGCAGCTGCGCAAGGGCAAGAAGGAGAAACCCAAGAGGTAATGACTAATGGCAGACGAAATACGACACTCACCGGCACCAGCGACTTCAAAGCCCGAGCTCAAGCCCGTGGCGCCAGAGCTCAAGCCCGCTGCAGAACACAAGCCCGCGGTGCCCGAGCTCAAGCCCGCGCCCGCCGAGAAGGCTCTCGAACTGCCGTCTCGCAAGCTCTTTGGAAGGTATCCTTACGAGGGCGTCGTGGTTTCCGACCCCGGCCTCGACATGTACATCTCGCTCAAGCCCCTCTCGATTCCGCACACTTTCGCCCGCCACGCCAACAAGCCGTTCGGCAAGGCGAAGGTGAACGTGGTAGAGCGGCTCGCCAACAAGCTCATGCGCGGCGGCACCGGCGAGAAACTGGGCGGCAAGGTCATCCGCACGCACGGCAAGCTCCAGGGCAAGAAGAGCAAGGTGCTGAAGGTCATCCGCGCGGCTTTCACAATCATCGAGGAAAAGACGAAGAAGAACCCGCTGCAGCTTTTGGTGCAGGCGCTTGAGAACAGCGCCCCCCGCGAGGAGACGACCCGCGTGCGCTTCGGCGGCACGAGCTACCAGGTCGCAGTTGACGTGTCCGCGCAGCGGCGGCTCGACCTCCCGCTCAAGAACATCGCACTCGCCTCCATCATGCAGTCGTTCAACAAGAAGTCAACCCTCGCCCAGTCGCTGGCCGACGAGATCATGCTAGGGGCCGCCAACGACCAGAACAGCTACTCGGTCAAGCGCAAGAACGAGACCGAGCGCGTCGCAAGGTCTGCAAGGTAATCCGGCGCCCTGCCCAAGAGCAGCCTCCCCCGCACTTAAGGTGTATTTGAAATGGCTCGAAAAGAAGTCGTCGTAGGCGAAGTCGGCAAGCTCATGCGCGACACCAAGCACATCCGCAACATGGCCATCGTCGCCCACGTCGACCACGGCAAGTGCGTTTCCGGAGACACGCGGATTGTTTTGTCTGACGGACGGGTGATGACGGCACGCGATTTGTTCGGCCTGATTTCGCAAACCGGCAGCATCGCGCGTCAAACCAGTGACGAAATCGTTTTCGACGCTGGCAAGAATGGCCTGAAAGTGTTTTCCCTCAACAAGGAGAGCGGGAAAATTGAGGAAAAGAAGCTAAGCCACGCATGGAAGCTTGAAGGCGGGAAAGTCCTGCGGGTCGGCCTGAGAAACGGGGTTTCAATTTCAACAACGCCCGAGCACAAGTACGTCGTGCTTGGCGAAAGCGGTTTTGCAGAAAAGACTGCAGGCGAGCTTGCCGTCGGGGACAGCGTGGTTTGTGCAAAGAAGCTTTCAGTCAATGGGGCAACGGAGAGCGAGCTCAAGGAAGCCTTTATCGATTGCATGGCGAGCGAAAAGTTTTACTTCCGTTTGACGGGCGAGTTTGGGGCATGGCTGGCAAACGCGCTTAACCAACTGCCTGAACTCGAGAAGCTGGTGCTCTTCAAAGGCCTGCAAAAAGAGGGCGTCGCCGCTTCGCTCAAAGAATTCAGGCTGAGGTCCGCCCACCTCGCTGCAGTTTGCAAGCGGCTAGGCGTGCCATTAAGCATTGCATACGACAAAATCGAGAGCGTCGTCTATCGCGGAGGCAACGCGCGCTGGGGAAAGAACGCAAAACTCCTGCGCCTGCCAAGCGATTTTGAATCGTTCTTCTACCTTGCCGGCCTGCTCTTCGGCGACGGCCACGAGGACAAGCTGGTTGTAGGAAAGCCCGAGCTTGGGGAGATTTTCGCCGGGGAACTGCAGAAACTTGGCATAGCGCCCGTGTACCGAAATTACCCTTACCGCACGAGCGAAATCAGCGCGGGAAGCAAGACTCTGCTCAAGCTCCTCGAGTGCGTGTTTGAATATCCTGCCGGCAAGAAGTCGCATATCATCCACGCCAGCCAAGTGCTCTTTTCGGCGCCCGAAAGGTGCGTTTCCGCGTTTCTCCGGGCCTATTTTGACTGCGACGGCACCGTCGAGAAGGCGCGCCGGGCAGTTTCGCTTTCGTCGGCAAGCGCGCGAATGCTTGCGGACGTGCAGCTCCTGCTGCTGCGCTTCAACGTCGCTTCGATAAAGCAGGGGAACACGCTTTACGTCACTGGAAATTCCGTCAAGAGGTTCAACGAAAAGATAGGGTTTGCAGTTGCGGAGAAACAGCGCAAGGCAACCGAACTTCAGGAAAAGGTCGTGGGAAGCTATGTCCTCGACGTGATTCCTTTCTCCAGCCGCGCACTCAATTTCCTGCGCCAGTCGTCTTCAATGAGCAGCGTGGCGCACAATTACTACGAGTACGAAACAAAGGGCGTCAAGCCAACCGTGGCGTCAGTGTCCAAAATGGCCGCCAAGCTTGACAACCGGTTTTTGGACTCTTTGTGCTGCGAAGAGCTTGCTTTTCTGGAAGTCACCGGCATAACTGAAGGCTTCGAGAAGGAAGTCTTTGACTTCACAGTCGAGGACAACCATAATTTCGTTGCTGAAGGCGTCGTAATTCATAACACCACCCTCTCAGACTCTCTTTTGGCCGTCGCCGGCCTGATTTCCCGCGAGCTTGCCGGGGAACAGCGCGTGCTTGACTACGACCCGCAGGAGCAGGCGCGCGGCATCACCATCAAGGCGGCCAACATTTCCCTCGGCTTCGAGTACGAGGGCATTCCGTACATCATCAACATGATTGACACGCCAGGCCACGTGGACTTCGGCGGCCACGTCACGCGCGCCATGCGCGCGGTCGATGGCGTCATCCTGGTCGTCGACAGCGTGGAGGCGGTGATGCCGCAGACTGAAACCGTCCTTCGCCAGGCGCTCAAGGAGAAGGTCAAGCCCGTCCTCTTCATCAACAAGATAGACCGCCTCATCAACGAGCTCAAGCTCGACTCAAAGGGCATGCAGGAGCGCTTCATCAAGATAATCGACAGCGTGAACAAGCTCATCGAGGGCTACGGCCCCGAGGAGTTCAAGAAAGAGTGGAAGATTGACGTCACGAAGGGCAATGTGGCCTTCGGCACTGGCTTCAACAAGTGGGCAGTGTCGTCTCCCATCATGAAGAAAACAAACCTGAAGTTCGATGACCTCTACAAGCTCTGCGCCGCAGGCGACCACAAGACGCTGCGCGAGAAGGCACCCATTGAGGAAGTCATCCTCGAGATGGCCGTGCGCCACCTGCCCAACCCGGGCGAGGCGCAGAAGTACCGCATCCCCGTCATCTGGAAGGGCGACCAGTCTACTGTCCACGGCAAGGCGATGATGACCTGCGACGCCAACGGCCCGGTGTGCTTCATGGTCACTGCAGTGCAGGTTGACGAGCACGCGGGCGAAGTCGCCATCGGCCGCCTTTATTCCGGCACAGTTGCAAAAGGCAAGGACATTTACCTGGCCGGCCAGTTCAAGAGCGAGAAGCTCCAGAACGTCGCAATTTACATGGGCCCCGACCGCGTGCTAATCGACGAAGTGCCGGCCGGCAACATCGTCGCGCTCATCGGCCTGCACGACATTTACGCCGGCGAGACCGCCTCGGAGGGCCACATGGCTCCCTTCGAGCAGATCAAGCACCACAGCGAGCCGGTCGTGACAAAGAGCATCGAGGCGAAGAACCCCCGCGACCTCGTCAAGCTCATTGAAATCCTCCAGAAGCTCAGCAAGGAAGACCCGACCATCCGCGTTGAAATCAACCCTGAGACCGGCGAGCACCTGCTCTCGGGCATGGGCGAGCTGCACCTTGAAATCGTCGAGTACAAGATTGAGAAAGAGCGCGGCGTGGAAATCGAGACGAGCCCGCCCATCGTCGTCTACCACGAGGCAATAGTGGGCGAGAGCCCCGAGCTCGAGGGCAAGTCGCCCAACAAGCACAACAAGTTCAAGCTCGAAATCAAGCCCCTGGAGGCGAGCGTGGTCAAGGCCATCAAGGACGGCGAGATTGACGACAGGACGAAAGGCAAGGACTTAATCGAGCGCCTCATCAAGGCGGGCCTCGACCGCGACGAGGCAAAGAAGGTTCTCGCCATCCACCGCGACAACATCTTCATCGACGCGACGAAAGGCGTGCAGTACCTGCAGGACATCAAGGAACTCATGGTCGACGCGTTCGCCGAGGCGGTCGACCAGGGGCCGCTTGCGAGGGAGAAGGCCGTTGGCGTGAAAGTGCTTCTGACCGACGCGACCATCCACGTCGACCCGGCCCACCGCGGCCCGGCGCAGATTTACCCCGCAGTCCGCAGGCCCATCTACGCGGGCATGCTCATGGCCAAGACCGTGCTCCTCGAGCCCAAGCAGAAGCTCTACGTCAACGCGCCCCAGGAGTACATGAGCGGCATCATCAACTTAATCCAGGGCAGGCGCGGGCAAGTCCTCGACATCCAGCAGGAAGGCGAGGCAGTCGCAGTCACCGCCAAAGTGCCGGTCGCGACCATGTTCGGCTTCGCGTCAGAAATCCGCGGCGCTTCCCAAGGCCGTGCCGCGTGGTACTACGAGTACGAGGGCTACGAGAAGCTCCCCGAGAGCATGCAGGCGCCCACGATTGCGGCAATCCGCAAGCGCAAGGGCGAGCCCGAAGTCGCGCCAACCGCCAAGGATTTCATGGACTAAGCCGCACGGGCTAAAGCCATTTGTTTTAGAGAATTAGCGCGAGCCTTGAACCAGTCGGCTCAGGCGCGCTTCCACGCGAGCCCCGCCGCCTTGTAGATTAGTTTGGCTGCCAGGAAGTCTGGCGCCCGGTTGCCGGCAATGGGCGCAAGCTCGCAAAAGTCCATGGCCACGACATTCTTGCTTGCGCAAATGAGCTTGAGCGCCTCGATTGCCTCGTTGAACTCCAGCCCATCGGGTTCTGGCGTTCCAACTGCGGGCATGATTGAGGGGTCGAGGCAGTCGAAGTCGAAAGTCACGTAAACGTTTTTCCTGAGCTTGGGCAGTATTGCCTTGACTGCCTTTTGCGGGCTTTGCTTGAACTCTTTTGCCCACACTATTTCCACGCCGTTCTTGCGGCAAAAGTCAAGCTCGTTCTTTCCCGCGGTTCTCGCGCCAATGATGACTTCGTTGACTCTGGCGTTGGCAATTGAGGGCGTGATGTCGGCAATGCGCGCCCCCACGCTCGCGTGGCTGCTGCCGCTGCCTTCCAGCTCGTCCCAGCAGTCCAAGTGCGCGTCAAAAGCAACCACGCTCAACTCGTCAAAGTGGCTCGCGGCAGCCTGGATTGCGCCAATTGCAATCGAGTGGTCGCCTCCCAGCGTCACTGGCGTCTTCTTTCGCGCGAAAATCTCGCTGACAGCGTCAGCCACGCGCTTTACCGTCTCCCTCGCATCGCCGCGGGCGGGCTCTAGCTCGTCGAGCGTGAAAAAGCCCGCGTCTGCAATCTTGCCGAGCTCAAGGTCGTTGAGTTCAAGATACCGGCTGGCGGCGATGATGGCGTGCGGGCCGTCCTTAGCGCCGCTGCCCCAGCTTGCCGTGCCGTCGTAGGGCACCGGCAGGACGACGAAGCGTGCCTTGCCGAAGTCCTGTTCCTCAACGCCGGGAAAATTGTAGGGCGGAAGGGAGTGGAAGAGCTTCATAATGTTGTTTATTCCTTCTTTGGGTTTAATACCACCGGCCTTTAGGCCGCGCTAGTTTTTGTTTTCGTTTGTGGTATTTCTGTTCAGCGGCCGCGCGGGCCCGCTGGCGCGGGCCCTCTATCTGC